>VFQQ010001648.1_pt1 | contig 29517 bp, 26 predicted proteins | sample 3512341 | NCBI WGS metagenome assembly VFQQ01 (sample SAMN10412373, study PRJNA504923) | tailings metagenome | isolation source: Relicate 2 Philex TSF1 revegetated site | place: Philippines: Tuba, Benguet | collected 2017-08-29
GTCGTAGCCGATGCGCTTGATGGTGTCGCGCGCGACCTGGATGTAGTCGACGTGTGCGTTGGTGGTGATCTCGCCGGCCAGCACCACGAGGCCGGTGTTGCACAGCGTCTCGGCGGCCACGCGGCTGCGTGGGTCCTGCTTGAAGATGGCGTCGAGGATGGCGTCCGAGATCTGGTCGGCGACCTTGTCGGGGTGGCCTTCGGAGACGGACTCGGAGGTGAAGAGGAAATCGTTCGCCACTGCGGGGCTCCTGTTGCTGATGACTGACCGGTGCGTCGCTTTGGTCAGAATCTCTGGAGCCGCGGCGAACGCTTTAGCGGTTTTGTTGAATGAACCGTGTCGGCCCACCCGGCGGTGCTCGGTATGCTCCGGCCCCGCTGATCGCCCCGCAAGTTGTCCTTTAACTCGGCGACGGCCCCGATTCTACAAACCATGCACCCGCTGCTGCCCTGGCTGGCCCGCCGTCCGCTGCGTCATCTGCACGCCGCAGGCGCGGTGCTGGGCTGGCTGGCCTACCTGGGCTCGCCCAGCTACCGCCAGCGGCTGAAGGCCAACGCGGCGCTGGCGGGGGTGGGTGATGCCGCGCGGCGCGCCTCGGTGGCCGAGGCCGGCAAGCTGGTGATGGAGCTGCCGCGGCTGTGGCTGCGCCCGCATGGCGCGGCCATCAACGACCCGGTGCACTGGCAGGGCGCCGAGCTGGTGGAGCAGGCGCTGGCACGTGGCAAGGGGCTGATCCTGCTCACGCCGCACATGGGCAGCTTCGAGGTGGCGGCGCAGGCCTACGCCGAGCGCTTCGGGCACATCCAGCCCATCAGCGTGCTGTACCGCCCCGCGCGCCAGGCCTGGCTGCGCGAGCTGGAAGAGACCGCGCGCGCGCGGCCCGCGTTGGCCACGGCGCCGGCCACGCTGGCCGGTGTGCGCCAGCTGATGCGGGCGCTCAGGCAGGGCCAGACCCTGGGCATGCTGCCCGACCAGGTGCCGCCCGAAGGCATGGGCGTGTGGGCGCCGTTCTACGGCCACAGCGCCTACACGATGACGCTGGCGGCCAAGCTGGCGCAGCAAAGCGGCGCCGCGGTGCTGCTGATCTGGGCCGAGCGGCTGCCGCGTGGCGCCGGGTACGCCGTGGGCCTGCAGCCGCTGGCCGAGCCGCTGCCCGAGCGCGCCGGGCAGGGTGAAGAAGCCTGGGCCGCGGCTGCCGCCACGGCCATCAACCGCAGCATGGAGGTGGTGATCAACAAACACCCGGCGCAGTACCTCTGGGGCTACCACCGCTACAAGCAACCGCGGCAGGAGCCGCACGGCGGCGCGGCATGAAGCAGCGCCTGGAGAACGCGGCCGCGCACGGGCTGCTGGCGCTGGTGTGGCTGCTGCACGGGCTGCCGCTGCCGCTGCAGGCGGCGGTGGGCAGCGGCTTCGGGTGGCTGCTGCACGCGCTGGCCGGCGGGCGCCGCCGCGTGGCCCTGCGCAACGTGGCGCTGTGCCTGCCGGGGCTCGACGCGGCGGCGCAGCGCGCGCTGGTACGTTCGCATTTCGGGCTGCTGGGCCGCAGCCTGTTCGAGCGCGGGCTGCTGTGGCACGCGTCGCCGGAGCGGCTGAAGCGGCTGATCCGCGTCGAAGGCGACGTGGGCTTTGCAGAGCGCCACGAAGGCCCGGTGATGTGGCTGGTGCCGCATTTCCTGGCGCTGGAGGTGGCCGGTGCCGCGGTGCAGCTGTTCCAGGCCCGGCGCGCCTTCGACGTCTACACGCCGCAAAGCAACGCGGTGTTCGACGCCGCGCTGCTGCGTGGCCGCGGCCGCTTCGGCGGCGCCGAGTTCCTCAAGCGCGACGACGGCGCGCGCGCCATCGTGCGCTGCATCCGCCAGGGTCTGGTGTTCTTCAACTCGCCCGACATGGACTTCGGCCTGCGCGACGCCGCCTTCGTGCCCTTCTTCGGCGTGCCCGCCGCCACGCTGCTGGCGCCGGCGCGGCTGGCACGGTCGCTCGGCATGGCGGTGCAGCCGCTGGTGGCCGAGATGCTGCCGGGCGGGCAGGGCTACGTGGTGCACTTCGGCCAGCCCTGGGCCGACTGGCCGAGCGACGACCCGCAGGCCGACGCCGCGCGCATGAACGCCTTCATCGAGGAACAGGTTCGGCGCATGCCGGCGCAGTACTTCTGGGTGCACAAGCGTTTCAAGACGCGGCCGCCCGGTGAGCCTTCGCTGTACGGATAATCCGGCCCATGCGGCTGCCCTTCACCAAGATGCACGGCGCGGGCAACGACTTCGTCGTGCTCGACGCCACGCGTGGGCCGATCGAGCTCACGCCGGCGCAGCTGCAGAAGTTGGGCGACCGGCGCTTCGGCGTCGGCGCCGACCAGATCCTGGCCGTTGAACCGAGCGGCACGCCCGGCATCGATTTCCGCTACCGCATCTTCAACGGCGCCACCGGCGACGAGGTGGAGCACTGCGGCAATGGCGCGCGCTGCTTCGTGCGCTACGTGCACGAGCGCGGGCTCACGGCCAAGCGCAGCGTGCGCGTGGAGACCGTCAACAACGTGCTGGAGTTGCGGCTGAACGACGACGGGCGTGTCACCGTGGACATGAACCGGCCGGTGTTCGAGCATGAACGCATCCCGTTCGACGGCAGCGGGCTCGTGCCGCGGCGCGAGGGCAGCTTCGAGCTGTGGCCCTTGCTCGGAGTCGAAGTGGCGGTACTGTCGATGGGCAATCCGCATGCGGTGCAGCGTGTCGCGAACGTCGATGCCGCACCGGTGATCGAACTCGGCGCGCGCATCGAGGCGCACGAACGGTTCCCGCGCAAGGTGAACGCCGGCTTCATCGAGGTGCTGTCGCGCAGCGAGGCGCGCATCCGCGTCTTCGAGCGCGACGCCGGTGAGACGCTGGCCTGCGGCACCGGCACCTGCGCCGCCGTGGTGGCCGGCATCCGGCTGGGCTGGTTCGACCGCGCCGTGGAAGTGCATGCCCGCGGCGGCAGCCTGCGCATCGAGTGGCCGCACGACGACGCCAGCGTGCTCATGACCGGCCCCGCGGAAACCGTCTACGAAGGAGAGATCGAGCTGTGACGATTCAGGGCATTACCGAAGCCGACATCGCCAACTTCCTGGCCAACACGCCCGGCTTCTTCGAGCGCCACGCCGAGCTGCTGGCCAGCGTGCAGCTGACCAGCCCGCATGGCCAGCGTGCCGTGAGCCTGCAGGAGCGGCAGATGGAAATGCTGCGCGAGCGCATCAAGGGGCTGGAGCTGCGCATCGTGGAGATGATCCGCCACGGCCAGGAGAACCTCGCCATCGCCGACCGGCTGCACCGCACCACGCGCCGCCTGCTCGTCACGGCCGACGCGACGCTGCTGCCGCAGCGGCTGGTGGAGTCGCTCAAGCACGAGTTCCTGATCCCGCAGGCCGCGCTGCGGCTGTGGGGGCTGGAAGGTGGGCATGACGCCGCGGCCTACGCGCAGGGCGTCAGCGACGACGCCAAGAGCTTCGCCGGCAGCCTGACCATGCCCTACTGCGGCGTGAACGCCGGCTTCGAGGCCGCGCGCTGGCTCGACGACCCGGCCGGTGTGGCCTCGATGGCCATGGTGCCGCTGCGCCAGGGCGACAGCTGCTTCGGCCTGCTCGTGCTCGGCTCGCCGGACCCCACACGCTACGCCGCCGACATGGGCACCGAGTTCCTCATGCGCATCGGCGAAGTGGCCAGCGCGGCGCTGTCGCGGCTGCGGCCTGCGCACTGAGCTCCGCAGAGCTTGAACGACGCGCTGCAGGTCTTCCTCGAGCACCTGACGGTGCATCGCCGCCTGGCCGTGCGCACGGTGGCCATGTACCGCGAAGCGCTGCTGCGGCTGCAGGCCGCGGCCGAGGCCTCCAGGATCGAGCTGCAGCGCGCCGAGCCGCACCACATCCGCGCCTGGGTGGCGCAGCTGCGCACACGCGGCCTCGCGCCACGCAGCATCGCCATCCACCTGGCGGCCTGGCGCGGCCTGTACCGCTGGTGGGGCCGCGAAGGGCGGGTGGCCATCAACCCGGTGGAAGGCATCCGGCCACCGAAGGCGCCCAAGCCGCTGCCCAAGGCGCTGTCGGTGCAGCAGGCGGTGGCGCTGGCCGAGCACCACACCGAAGGCACGAACCCGGCGTTGGCCGCGCGTGACCATGCCGTGGCCGAGCTGCTGTACGGCTGCGGGCTGCGCATCGGCGAGCTCACGGGCCTGGACCTGCAGGCCGGCCCACAGGCCGCAGGCTGGATCGACATCGCCGATGCCACGGCCCATGTGCTGGGCAAGGGCAGCAAGCGCCGCAGCGTGCCGGTGGGCCGCGCCGCGCTGGAGGCGCTGCGCGAGTGGCTGCCGCAGCGCGCGCTGCTGGCGCGCGGCGACGAACGCGCGCTCTTCGTGAGCCAGCGCGGCACGCGGCTGTCGGTGAACCAGCTGCGGCTGCGCCTGCAACAGCAGGCGCAGCAGGCCGGCCTGCCCACGCGCGTGCACCCGCACATGCTGCGCCACAGCTACGCCAGCCACCTGCTGCAAAGCAGCGGCGACCTGCGCGCGGTGCAGGAGCTGCTGGGCCACGCCAGCATTGCCACCACGCAGGTCTATACCAAGCTCGATCACCAGCACCTGACGAAGGTGTACGACGCAGCGCACCCGCGCGCCCGAAGGAAGACGCCGTGATGCACTTGAAGACCTGGCTGCGCCCCGCGGCAGCGCTGCTGCTTCTGCTGCTGGTGGCTTGCTTCGCGGCCTGGGCCGCCGACGGCAAGCCGCCGGCCAACCGTCCCGTGGACGACGCCTGGCGCGCGGCGCTGCCGCTGGACGCGAAGGTCGCCACCCAGGCCTACCTCGACCGCCTGAGCCCCGAGGCCGTGGCGCGCAGCAACGCTTACCACGAAGGCGGCCACTGGCTGCGGCTGTGGAACTGGCTCGCCGGCATCGCCGTGGCGGCGCTGCTGCTGGCCACGAAGCCTTCCACCGCGCTGCGCGACGCGGCGCAGCGGCGCTTGCGCTGGCGCCCGCTGGCCGATGCCGCCTACGGGGCCTTCTACGTGGCGGCGGGCTGGGTGCTGACGCTGCCGCTGTCGATCTACGAGGGCTTCTTCCGCGAGCATGCGTACGGCATGGCGACTCAGGGCTTGGGCGCCTGGTTCGGCGAACAGCTGGTGTCGCTGGCGGTGTCGCTGGTGATCGGCGCGCTGCTGGTGGCGCTGCTGTACGCCGTGCTGCGCAAGGTGGGCGAGAACTGGTGGGGCTGGGCCACCGGCGTGGCGCTGGCCTTCATGGTGCTGGGCGTCGCCGTGGCGCCGGTGTTCATCGAACCGCTCTTCAACACCTACAAGCCGGTGCCCGAGGGCCCGGTGAAGACCGCGGTGCTGACGATGGCACGCGCCAACGGCGTGCCGGTGGACAACGTCTACGTCTTCGACGCCAGCCGCCAGACCACGCGTGTCAGCGCCAACGTGAGCGGCCTGTTCGGCAGCGCCGCCGTGCGCCTGAACGACAACCTGCTCGACCGCAGCAGCGAGGCCGAGATCCGCGCCGTGATGGGCCACGAGATCGGCCACTACGCGATGAACCACATCCCGAAGTCGATCGTGATGTACGGCGTGATCCTCGCGCTGGGCTTCGGCCTCACGCAGTGGGCCATGCGGCGGTTGCTGGCGGGCCGGGGTGCCGCCTGGCGGCTGTCGGGCCCGGCCGACGTGGCGAGCCTGCCCTTGCTCGGCGCGGTGTTCTCCACCTACCTGCTGCTGGCGACGCCGGTGTTCAACACCATCAGCCGCACGCAGGAGACCGAGGCCGATCTCTGGGGCCTGAACCTCGCGCGCGAGCCGCACGGCGAGGCCGAGGTGCTGCTCAAGCTCACCGAGTACCGCAAGCCCGACCCGGGGCCGGTGGAGGAGTTCATCTTCTACACGCACCCCAGCACCCGCACGCGCATCTTCAACGCCATGCAGTGGCGGCAGCAGATGGCGCAGCCGCGCTGAGCGGCCCTCAGGCTGCCGGGTCGACCAGCCGCTCGTCCATCAGTGCGCGCAGCGCAGCGAGCCCCGGCGGCTCGGTGCGGCGGCGCAGCGTCACGAGCCCGAAACGCGCGCTGGCCGTGAAGGCGGGCTTGAGCGTGAGCGCCACGAGGTCGGGCGCGGCGGCGTGGATGGCCAGCAGCACGGCGTCGCTGCGCCGCGCCACCTCCACGAGGCTGGGCACCTCGTCGCAGCGCAGGGTCACCAGCACCTCGGGGTGGGCCTGCGGGCCGTAGCGCTCCACCAGCACACGTGCGATCTCGTCCGACAGCGGCGTGCTCGCCACCGGGTACTGGCGCAGCGTGTCCAGGCCCACCGGCTTGCGCCGCCGCGCCAGCGGGTGGCCGCGCCGCACCAGGAAGCCGCCGCGCATCTCGTGCACGAAGCGGGCATCGAGGTCGGGCGCGGGACGCAGCGAGCGGGCGTCGACCACCAGCGCATCGAGCGTGCGTTCGCGCAGCGCCTGCACCAGCTGTTCGGTGGCGGCGCGTGCCACCTGCAGCTGCAGCCGCGGGTGGTGCAGCGCGCACTGCAGCAAGAGCGGCGTCATCAGCATCGCGCCCGGCCCCGAGCCCAGCCCCACACGCAACAGGCCTTCGACACCGCTGCCGCCTTCGCTGCGGCGGCGCGCGCGGCTCTTCAGGTCGTCGGCGGCCAGCACCAGCTCGTGTGCGCGCTGCACCACGTCGCGGCCGAAGGGCGTGAGCTCGCTCTTGCGGCCGATGCGGTCGAACAGGCGCTGGCCGAGCTCGGACTCGAGCGCGCCGATGCTGCGGCTGAGCGCGGGCTGCGTGATGAAGAGCAGCGCGGCCGAGCGGCTGAAGGAGCCGGTCTGCGCCAGCGACAGCAGGTGGCGGAGCTGGACGAGTGTCATGCGACGGGCCTTTCAAACCATGACGCAAACTCATGCTAATCCAGAGAACAATGCATTGGACGTTCGAGCGCGTGCTTCCTACATTGGGCCCCGAGGTTTCCCACGCCGCCTCGGCGATCACGTCCCGGAGTGCCCATGTCCCTCATCCGACTCCTTCAGCGCAGCGCCGTCATCGCCGGCCTGCTGGCCAGCAGCACCATCACCCTCGCGCAGGGCAGCTCGGCCAAGCCCGTGAACCTGATGGTCCCGTACCCCGCCGGCGGGCCGTCGGACGCCATCGCGCGCATCTTCAACGCGCCGCTCGGCCAGGCCCTGGGCCACCAGGTGCTGGTGGAGAACCTGGGCGGTGTCTCGGGCGCCTTGGCCGCGCAGAAGGTGCTCGCAGCGCCGGCCGATGGCCAGTACGTGTTCCAGGGCTCGCCCAACGAGGTGATCCTCTCGCCGCTGGCCAACGCCGCGGTCAAGCTCAAGGCCGAGGACTTCCGCCTCGTGCACCCGGTGGCCGACGCGGTGATGGTGTTCGTCACGCGCAAGGACCTGGGCGTGGGCAGCGTCGATGAGCTGATCGCGCTGGCGCGCAAGTCGGGCGACAAGCCGCTCACCTACGGCAGCGTCGGCATCGGCTCGCTGTACCACCTGATCCTGGAGCACGCACAGGCGCAGACCGGCATCAAGCTCGCGCACGTGCCCTACAAGGGCAACGCGCCGCTGCTGCAGGACATCGCCGGCGGGCAGGTCGACTTCGCGGTGCTGGTCTACAGCGCCGGCATGGGCGCGCTCGCCGAGCAGGGGCGGCTCAAGGTCATCGGCCAGCTGGGCGCGCAGCGCTCGGAGCTGCTGAAGACCGTGCCCACTGCCAGCGAAGGCAAGGAACTGAAGAACTTCGCGTACAAGATCTGGACCGGCTTCATGGTGCCGAAGAACACGCCGGAGGACGTGGTGCAGCGCCTGCACGCCGCCATCGGCAGGACGCTGCAGGACCCGGCCGTGCGCACGCAGCTGGCCGCGCAGACGCAGCACCCGGCCGCGGCGATGAGCCTGGCCGAGTCGGCCAGGTTCTTCGAAGCCGAGACGGCGCGCTACCGCGCGATTGCCAAGCAGATCAACCTGCAGCCGCAGTGAGCTACCTGCGCGAAGCCCTGCAGGCCCGTGTGGGCGAGTTCGTGGCCCTGCGCCGCGACATCCACCAGCACCCGGAGCTGGCTTTCGAGGAGCACCGCACGGCGGCACTGGTGGCCGGCAAGCTCGAGGGCTGGGGCTACGCGGTCACGCGCGGCATCGGCGGCACCGGCGTGGTGGGCACGCTGGTGCGCGGCAGCGGCACGCGGCGGCTGGGCCTGCGCGCCGACATGGACGCGTTGCCGATCGCCGAGGCCAGCGGCCAGCCCTGGGCCAGCACCCGGCCCGGCCTGATGCACGCCTGCGGCCACGACGGCCACACCGCCATGCTGCTGGCCGCCGCGCGCGAACTCGCCGAGCAGGCCGACTTCGACGGCACGTTGCACCTCATCTTCCAGCCGGCCGAAGAAGGCGGCGGCGGCGCGCTGCGCATGATGGAAGACGGCCTGTTCGAGCGCTTCCCCTGCGACGCCGTGTTCGCCATGCACAACATGCCCGGCGTGCCGCAGGGCCACCTGGTGCTGCGCGAGGGCGCGGCCATGGCATCGTCGGACTACGCCACGATCACGCTCACCGGCGTGGGCGGCCATGGCGCGATGCCGCAGCACACGGCCGACCCGGTCGTGGCCGCCGCGAGCCTGGTGATGGCGCTGCAGACGGTGGTGTCGCGCAACGTCGATCCGCTGCAGGCCGCGGTGGTGACCGTGGGCGCCGTGCACGCCGGCCAGGCCAACAACGTGATCCCGGCCAGCGCCACGCTGGAGCTCAGCGTGCGCGCGCTCGACCGCGAGGTGCGCACGCTGCTGGAGCGGCGCATCCACGCGCTGGCCGAAGCGCAGGCTGCGAGCTATGGCGTGCGGGCCGAGGTGAACTGGCGGCGCGGCTACGCGGTGCTCTGCAACACACCGGCCGAAACCGCCTTCGCGCGCGAGGTGGCGCTGGAACTCAACGGCGCGGCGCGCGTGACGCTGCAGGGCCCGCCGCTCACCGGCAGCGAGGACTTCGCCTTCATGCTCGAACGCGTGCCGGGCTCGTACCTCTTCGTCGGCAACGGCGACGCGCCCGGCAACTGCATGGTGCACAACCCCGGCTACGACTTCAACGACGACAACATCGCCGTCGGCAGCGCCTACTGGGTGCTGCTGGCGCGGCGTTTCCTCACGGCGGAGGGAAGCGAAGCCGCCACCTAGAATTCCACCCGTGCAGGAGAGCGCCCGGCCGCACCCGCGGCAGGGCCACCGAAGGCGCAAGCTCCCATACACGCTCAGGTCCCGTACTGCACAAACACCATCGCCGTCTGGAGAGACGCCACGCCCGACGTGGCGCACCGAAGGAGCAAGGCCGCTGCCGAGGGCAGCCGCGCCGAATCTCTCAGGTACCAAGGACAGGGGGAGCGGCACCGGCCCGGCATCACGCCGAGCCGGCCCGCCCCTTTGTGAACTTGGAGAGATTCAGATGAACGTGGTGATCCTCGGCGCCGGCCTGCTCGGCGTGACCTCGGCCTACTTCCTGCGCCAGCAGGGCCATGACGTGACGGTGATCGACCGCCAGGCCACGCCGGCGGCCGAGACCAGCTTTGCCAACGGCGGCCAGATCTCGGTGAGCCATGCCGAGCCCTGGGCCAACCCGAGCGCGCCGCTGAAGGTGCTGAAGTGGCTGGGCCGCGAAGACGCGCCGCTGCTGTTCCGCCTGCGCGCCGACCTGCGCCAGTGGGGCTGGGGCCTGCGCTTCCTGCGCGAGTGCACGCCGGGCCGCACCCGCCACAACATCGAGCAGATCGTGCGCCTGGGCACCTACAGCCGCGAGACGCTGCAGGCGCTGCGCCGCGAACGCGGCCTGGAGTACGACCAGCGCACGCAGGGCATCCTGCACTTCTACACGAGCCAGCAGGAGTTCGACGCGGCCGAGGCGCCGGCGCGCCAGATGCGCGAGCTCGGTTGCGACCGCCGCGTGATCTCGGCCGACGAGGCCGTGACGATCGAGCCCGCGCTGCGCCACATCCGGGCGCAGCTGGCCGGCGCCACCTACACCGCCGAAGACGAGTCGGGCGACGCCAACCGCTTCGCGCGCGAGCTGGTGCAACGCTGCATCGAAGACGGCGTGCAGTTCCGCATGAGCCACACGGTGACCGCGCTGCGCGAGGCCGGCGGCGTGATCGAGCACGTGGAAGCCACCGACAGCGAAGGCCGTTTCCAGCGGTTCCGTGGTGACGCCTACGTGCTGGCCATGGGCAGCCTGAGCCCGCTGCTGGCCCAGCCGCTGGGCATCAACCTGCCCATCTATCCGGCCAAGGGCTACTCGGTGACCATGCCGGTGAAGGACGAGGCGATGGCGCACCAGGTCTCGCTCACCGACGACGAGTACAAGCTCGTGTTCTCGCGCCTCGGGAACCGGCTGCGCATCGCCGGCACGGCCGAGCTCAACGGCTACGACCGCGACCTGAACCGCGTGCGCTGCGAGGCCATCGTGCAGCGGGTGGAGCAGCTCTTCCCCGGCGCCGGCGACACCGAGCAGGCGCAGTTCTGGACGGGCCTGCGCCCGGCCACGCCGAGCAACGTGCCGATCATCGGCCGCTCCAAGCTGCCCAACCTGTTCCTCAACACGGGCCACGGCACGCTGGGCTGGACGCACGCCTGCGGCTCGGGCAAGAGCATCGCGCGCATCGTCAGCGGCCTCGTGCCCGAGGTGGACTTCGCCTTCACTGGCGTGGAGCCGGCGCGCCGCGCGCCGGCGGCGCCTCAGTGGAAGAACGCGTAGCCGACGAGGATCGCGCCCACCAGGCCCACCGCGTCGGCGAACAGGCCGCAGGCCAGCGCGTAGCGTGTCCTGGCGATGTTCACGCTGCCGAAGTAGACCGCCAGCACGTAGAACGTGGTCTCGGTGGAGCCCTGGATGATGGCGGCCAGCTTGCCCTGGAACGAGTCCACGCCGTAGGTCGTCATCACGTCCACCATCAGGCCGCGTGCGCCGCTGCCGGAGAGGGTCTTCATCAGTCCCACCGGCAGCGCGGGCACGAAGTCGGCGTTCAGGCCGAGGGCCACCACGAGCGCGCCGATGCCGCTCACGATGAAGTCCATGCAGCCGGTGACGCGGAACACCGAGATCGCGACGAGGATCGCGATCAGGTACGGGATGATCATGATCGCCACGCCGAAGCCGTCCTTCGCACCCTCGACGAAGGCTTCGTAGACGTTGATGCGCTTGACCGCCCCCGCGGCCACGAAGAGCACGATGACGCCGAAGATCACCAGGCTGCCCACGAGCCCGATGGTGGTGGCCATCTGCGCCGGCGGCAGGCCGCGCAAGGCCAGGTACAGCAGCGCCATCAGTGCCGCGAAGCCACCGAAGAACAGCAGGATCGGCGCCTGCAGCAGCCGGATGCGCTGCATGTACGCCACCGCCACCAGGCCGGCCGCGAAGGAGATGAAGGTGCCGATCAGCGTGGGCAGGAAGATGTCGGCCGCGTTGAAGCCCACCAGGCCCTGGCTCGCGGCCATGCTCTGCCGGATCGCGATCACCGAGGTGGGGATCAGCGTGATGCCCGCGGTGTTGAGCACCAGGAACATGATCATCGGGTCGCTGGCGGTGGCTTTGTCGGGGTTGATCTCCTGCAGCTCGCGCATCGCCTTCAGGCCCAGCGGCGTGGCCGCGTTGTCCAGGCCCAGCATGTTGGCGCTGGCGTTCATGACGATGCTGCCGCCGGCCGGGTGGCCGCGCGGGATGCCGGGGAACAGGCGCACGAAGAGCGGCGCGATGGCCTTCGCGAAGAGGTCGATCATCCCGGCTCGTTCGCCGATCTTCATGATGCCGAGCCACAGGCTCATCACGCCGACGAGGCCGAGCGAGATGTCGAAGCCGGTCTTGGCGGTGTCGAAGAGGCCGGTGAGGATCTTGGTGAAGATCGCCGTGTCACCCGCTGCGAGCTTGAAGAGGGCGACGGCGAAGCCGACGAGGATGAAGCCGATCCAGACGATGTTCAACGCCATGGGGCGACTGTAGTGCCCGCCGTGCCTCGCACAATCGCGCCATGAAGTCCATCCGCCTCCACGAGGGCCGCGAGCGCAGCCTGCTCAAGCGCCACCCCTGGGTCTTCGACGGCGCCATCGCGCGTGGCCGTGCCGACCCCGGCGAGACCGTGCGCGTGGAGGCCGCCGACGGCCGCTTCCTCGCCTGGGGCGCGTACAGCCCCGCGAGCCGCATCCGGGCGCGCTGCTGGAGCTTCGACGAGGCCGAACGCATCGATGCGGCCTTCTTCGCGCGGCGCATCGAGCGCGCCGTGGCGCTGCGCCGGCGCCTGCCGATCGCCAGCACCGGCGTGCGCCTGGTGCATGGCGAGGCCGACGGTCTGCCGGGCCTGGTGGTGGACCGCTACGGCGATCTGCTGTGCGCGCAGTTCGGCAGCGCCGGCTGCGAACGCTTCAAGGGCGTGATCGCCGATGCGCTGCTGGCCGCCACCGGCTGCACGCGCCTGTACGAGCGCAGCGACGCCAGCGTGCGTGAGCTCGAAGGCCTGCCCGCCGTCACCGGTTGGTTGAGGGGGGAGGGCGACACCACCGCCACGATCACCGAACACGCGTGGCAGCTCACACTCGATGTTGCGCAGGGTCACAAGACCGGCTTCTACCTCGACCAGCGCGACAACCGCGCCGCGCTTGCGCGCCTGGTGCGGCAGTTCGGCTCACGGCGCGTGCTCAACGGCTACTGCTACACGGGCGGCTTCAGCGTGGCCGCGCTGGCCGGGGGCGCCGAGCAGGTGGTGAGCGTGGACTCCTCGGCACCGGCGCTCGAACGGGTGCAGGCGCATGTGGCGTTGAACGGCTTCGATGCAGCGCGCAGCACCGTGCACGATGCCGACGTGGTGGCCTTCCTGAAGGGTGCGCTCGAAGGCGGCGAACGTTTCGACGCCATCGTGCTCGACCCACCCAAGTTCGCGCCCACCGCAGCCCATGCCGAACGCGCCGCGCGCGCCTACAAGCACATCAACCTGCTGGCCTTCAAGCTGCTGGCCCCCGGTGGCCTGCTGCTGACCTTCAGCTGCAGCGGCGGCGTGAGCGCGGACCTGTTCCACAAGATCGTGGCCGGCGCGGCGCTCGATGCCGGAGTGGACGGCGCCATCGTCGAACGCCTGCAGGGCGCCTGCGACCACCCGACGACGATGACCTTCCCCGAGGGCGAGTACCTCAAGGGCCTGGTGATCCTGAAGCAGGTTTCCTGAGCACCACGCGCGGGTCGAACTTGGCCCGCTTGACCGCGAAGAAGGCCTTCACGTTGCGCACGTTGGCGTCCTGCGTGAACAGGCGCTGCGCCAGCGCGTGGTAGCCGGCCATGTCGGCGCAGTGCACCACCAGCACGAAGTCGGGGCCGGGCGACACGCGCCAGAGCTGCTGCACCTCGGCGTCGGACACCACGCGCTGCTCGAAGGCGTCGAGGTGCTCGGCGCCCTGGTGGTCCAGCGTGATCTCGATCAGCGCGGAGAGGCCATGGCCGATGCGTTCGGGGTTGAGCAGCGCCACCTGGCGGTCGATGACACCGGTGTCCACCAGCCGCCGCACGCGGCGCAGCGCCGTGGCGGGCGAGGTGTGGGCGGCGGCGGCGAGGTCCTGGTTGGACAGCGATGCGTCGGCCTGTAGCTGTTCCAGCAGGCGGAGGTCGGTGGTGTCGAAGTCCAACGTGCAATCCCATTGCGATGATGGGCTGATTTTGGCGGATTTGTCTGCAAGTTGTCACGATCGGTGCCTTGCATGCGGAAGTGAGCAGAAAACGCAAGAACATTGCACGGTGTCCATCCCAGAATCCTGCCCCATCGTTCACCCGGAGACCCGCAAACCATGTGTGGCATCGTCGGCGCCGTCAGCACCCGCAACATCGTCCCCATCCTGATCGAGGGCCTGAAACGCCTGGAGTACCGCGGCTACGACAGCTGCGGCGTGGCGGTCCACCAGGGTGGTGAACTCAAGCGTGCGCGCAGCACCTCGCGTGTGGCGGAGCTGGAGGTGAACGTCAACGCCGACGGCATCGGCGCCGGCACCGGCATCGCCCACACCCGCTGGGCCACCCATGGTGCGCCGGCGGTGCACAACGCACACCCGCACTTCAGCCCCGGGCCGAACGCGAAGGAAGCGGCGAGCGGCAAGGTGGCGCTGGTGCACAACGGCATCATCGAGAACCACGACGAGCTGCGCGCCGCGCTCAAGGCCAAGGGCTACCACTTCGCCAGCCAGACCGACACCGAGGTCATCGCGCACCTGGTGCACAGCCTCTATGACGGCGACCTGCTCGAAGCCGTGCAGCGCGCCGTGCCGCAGTTGAAGGGCGCCTACGCCATCGCGGTGTTCTGCCGCGACGAGCCGCACCGCGTGGTGGGCGCGCGCGAGGGCTCGCCGCTGGTGGTGGGCGTGGGCCAGGGCGAGAACTTCCTGGCCAGCGACGCCATGGCCCTGGCCGGTGTGACCAACCAGATCATGTACCTGGAGGAAGGCGATGTGGCCGACCTGCAGATGGGCAAGGTGTGGGTGAGCGCACGCGCCGCCAACGGACGCTTCCAGCCCGCCGACCGCCCCGTGCGCACCGTGCACGCCCACAGCGGCGCCGCCGAACTCGGCCCCTACCGCCACTACATGCAGAAGGAGATCTTCGAGCAGCCGCGGGCCCTTGCCGACACGCTGGAAGGTGTGCAGGGCATCAGCCCCGAGCTGTTCGGCGACGGCGCGCACAAGGTCTTCAAGGCCATCGACCGGGTGCTGATCCTGGCCTGCGGCACCAGCTACTACAGCGGCAGCACCGCGCGGTACTGGCTGGAGAGCATCGCCGGCGTGCCGACCACGGTGGAGATCGCCAGCGAGTACCGCTACCGCGACAGCGTGCCCGATCCGAAGACCCTGGTGGTCACCATCAGCCAGAGCGGCGAGACCGCCGACACCATCGCCGCGCTGAAGCACGCACGGTCGCTCGGCATGGAGCACACGCTGACGATCTGCAACGTGGCCACGAGCGCCATGGTGCGCGAGTGCAAACTGGCGTACATCACCCGCGCCGGCGTGGAGATCGGTGTCGCCAGCACCAAGGCCTTCACCACGCAGCTGGCCGGCCTGTACCTGCTGACGTTGGCGCTGGCGCAGGTGCGCGGCCGCCTGAACGACGCGCAGGAGGCCGGACACCTGAAGGCGCTGCGCCACCTGCCCGTGGCGCTGCAGGCGGTGCTGGCGCTGGAGCCGCAGGTGATCAGCTGGGCCGAGGACTTCGCGCGCATGGACAACGCGCTGTTCCTGGGCCGGGGCCTGCACTACCCGATCGCGCTCGAAGGCGCGCTCAAGCTCAAGGAAATCAGCTACATCCACGCCGAGGCCTACCCGGCCGGCGAGCTCAAGCACGGCCCGCTGGCGCTGGTGACGGCGGCGATGCCGGTGGTGACGGTGGCGCCCAACGACGCGCTGCTGGAAAAGCTCAAGAGCAACATGCAGGAAGTGCGCGCACGCGGCGGCCAGCTCTACGTCTTTGCCGACGGCGACACCCGCATCGAAAGCGAGGCCGGTGTGCACGTGATCCGCATGCCCGAGCACTACGGTGCGCTGAGCCCGATCCTGCACGTGGTGCCGCTGCAGCTGCTGGCGTACCACACGGCCTGCGCGCGTGGGACCGACGTCGACAAACCGCGCAACCTGGCCAAGAGCGTCACGGTGGAGTAGCGGGCCCGGCATCCAGCCAGGGTTGCAAGCGCTCCACGTAGGCCGGGGGCAGCACGTGCCCGCCGGGGAAGGTGACGTGCTGCTTGGCCGGCGTGGGCAGCGCCGCGAACAGCGCCGCGTTGCCGGCGCTCGACGCGTGCTCGTCGTCGTCGGCCGTGAGCAGCCACACCTCGGCCCGCTGCAGCCGTGGCGCCACCGTCATCGGCGCCACCGCGGCCACGGTGCGCCCCAGGTGCGGCGGCACCATCGCCGCCACGCCGGTGATGCGTGTGTCGGTGGCCGCCAGCAGCAGCGCCATCTGCGCGCCCATGCTGTAGCCGGTGGCGCGGATGCGTGTGCCGTCCAGCCGCGGCTGGGTCTCGATCCAATCGAGCAGCATGCGGTGGTCCTTCACCGTGTCGACGATCAGGCGCTCGTAGGGCTCGCGCTCGCCCCACAGGTGCAGGTTGCGCAGCAGCTCGCGCGCGATCAGCGGCCGATCGGGGTCCTTGCGGTCGCCGTGGCCGCGTGCGTCGAGCGCCACGACCACATGGCCCGCCTGCAGCGCACGTTCGGCCAGCAGGTGGGTGCTCTCGAGGGTGGGGCGGCCCTTGAGCTCGGCTTGCCACCAGCGCCACTGCGTGCGGCCCATGGCGTGCAGCGCCAGCAGCACCGGGCGCCGGGCCGTGGCGCCGGGCAGCGCGGGATCGGCCGGGTGCACGATGCGGCCCAGCACCACGGCGCCGTCGAAGGAGGTGTAGCGCAGCGACTGGGCCCACGCGGGCGTGGCGCCCACCGTCACCGGTTCTGCAGCGCCCAGCTGCACCTGCGGTGCCGGCGTGGCCGCGCTCCTGTGCGCGTAGAGCGCGGTCAGCGCATCGGGCGAGATGTCGTAGGGCTTGAGGGCGAAGACCGCCCACCACAGGGCGCCGATGGCGCCGGCAACGCCGAGCAGGGTCAACATGGTTCTCAAGGCCTTCCTGGGTCTTGTGGGCTGGGGCATCGCTGCGTTCCCGTTGATGAAGGTGCCGCAGAGCCGGGCACGGTGGCCGTACCCTAGGCGCCCTCGTGTGAAGCGCTCGCGAAGCGCCTGCGGCCGGGCGGCCCTTCAGCCGCGCACGATGGCGCTGGTCCGGCCTTCGTGGTGGCGCAGCTCCAGCGTCAGGCCGTGGCGCTCGGCCAGGCGGCGCACGATCGACAGGCCCAGGCCCAGGCCCCCGCTGTCGGTGCCGCGGGTGCCGCGCGACAGCCCGGCCGCGCCGGCACCCAGCAGCGTCGCGGGCGGCGGCAGGCTCGGGTTGTGCACACGCAGTTCGGTGGCGTCGGCCTCGATCACGGCCCTCGGCTCCTGCGCATGTGCCATCGCGTTGGCCAGCAGGTTGCCCACCAGCAGCTGCGTCAGTGCCGGGGGCCAGCGCCGCGTGACGGTGGCCGGCACCGCCAGTTCGAGCTCGAAGCCCTGCCGGTCCAGCAGCGGCGCATGGGCCAGCACCAGGTTCTCCAGCACGGGCAGCAGCGGCAAGGCGGGCGCGGCGGCGGCGCCGGGCGGGGCCTCGCGCGCCAGCGCCAGCATCAGCTCGATGGTCTGCCCCATCTGCCACAAGGCCGCGTGGATCGTGCGCAGCAGCGGCTGTTGCTCGGCACCGGCCTGTGCCTGCAGCCGCTCCTCGGCCACGCCCAGCACGGCCAGCGGCGTTCGCAGCTCGTGGCTGGCATCGGCGGTGAAGGCCTGCTCGCGCGCGATCAAGTCGCGCGTGCGGGCATGCAGCAGGTCCAGGCGGCGCGCCAGCTCGCCCACCTCGTCGTGCACCAGGCCGCGGGCCAGGTCCTCGGGCGGCGCATCGGGTTGGCTGCTGGCCACGCGCCCGGCCAGCGTGGCCAGCGGTGTGCTGATCCGCCGCGCCAACCAGCCGCCCAGCAGCAGCGCCAGCAGCGTCAGGCCGCCTGCCGCGGCGAGCAGCCAGCGCAGCAGTTCGTTGCGCATGGGGCGCACCACCAGCTGTCCGCTCACTTCGGCCACCAGCACCGTGCCGTCGCTGCCCACCGGGCGCAGGTGGTAGTGCCGCCCCTGCGAGCCGGCGAACTCCTGCCGCTGCGGGTGCTGCGCGCGCTGCCCGGCCAGGTCGGCCGGCAGGCCCAGGCCCTGCGGGTGCAGGCGCACGTAGGGCAAGGCCGTCGACGTGAAGCTGCCATGGGCGCTTCGGTGCGCCTGCTGGCGCTCCACCTCGGCCTGCAGCGCGGCGTCAAAGAACTGGTCTTCCACCACGTAGACGAACACGATCGCCAGCCCACCCAGCAGCGTGGCCACCAGCAGCGTGAAGCCGGCGAAGGCCAGCATCAGCCGCCGCTGCAGGCGCGGCCGGTAGGCGCCGCCAGCCGCGGTTCCAGCCTTGGGGCTCACGCCGGCACGTCCAGGCGCAGCCCGACGCCGTGCACGGTCTTCACCAGCGCCTGTGCCGGCCCCAGCGCCTGGCGCAGCGTGTACAGGTGGCTGCGCAGCGCATCGGACTCCGGCGGTTCGTCGGCCCACAGCTGCTGCAGCAGTTCGCTGCGGCTGACCGTGCGCGGCCAGGCTTCGGCCAGTGCCACCAGCAGGCGCAGCGCGTGGCCGCCGAGCGCCAGCCGCCGCCCCTGGCAGTGCACCTCGCCGCTGCGCCGGTCGATGCGCAGCGGGCCGCGCTCGAGCACCGGGCTGCGGCCGAGTTCGCCGCGGCGCGCCAGCGCCCGGCAGCGCCACAGCAGTTCTTCGCTGGCAAAGGGCTTGACGAGGTAGTCGTCGGCACCGGCGGCAAAGCCCTCGCCCTTGTCCTGGAGCGTGTCGCGTGCCGTCAGCATCAGCACCGGCACGTGGCGGTCGGCGTGCTGGCGCAGCTGCCGGCACAGGGCCAGGCCGCCGAGCCCGGGCAGTCCGAGGTCGAGCAGCAGCACGTCGGGCGGCTCCTGCAGCGCCATCTGCAGCGCGAGGCGGCCGTCGCTGGCTTCCTCCACGCGCCAGCCGGCCCCGGCGAGCACGGCCACGATCTGCGCCCGCAGCGCGGCGTGGTCTTCGACCACGAGGATGCGCGAGCCCTGCTGTGTTCCCATCGTTCCTTGCTCAGCCGCGCGGCAGTCTGGGCGGTGGCCCGTGAAGCGCCCGTGAAGGCGCCGGCGCTTCAGTTCACGAGCCCGTACTTGCGCGCGTTGCCGGCCACGATCGCCGCCGCCAGCACACGCGGCACGTACTCGCGCGTTTCCTCCGGCAGCAGCTTCAGCCGGTACAGGTGCCAGAAATCGCGCTTGTCCTTGCGGAAGCCGCCGGCCTCCTGCGCCACCTGGCGCAGCGCGCGGCGCACGCCGTTTTCGCCGCGGTTGTAGCTGGCGAGCACGAGCATGAAGGAGTCTTCGCCAAACTCCGAGAGCAGCCGCGCCAGGTAGAGCGCGGCGGCCTTGGTCTGCTTGTCGGGGTCCAGGCGCTCGTCGACGCCGCCGCCCACGGCCAGGCCCAGCGACTGCGCGGTGGTGGTCGTCATCTGCCACAGGCCCGTGGCGCCGGCCGGGCTCTGTGCTTCGGGGTCGAAGCCCGACTCCACCCAGGCGATGTAGGCCATCTCCTCGGGCAGGCCGAGTGCGCCGAACTCCTTCAGGATCGTCGGCCAGTACTGCAGCTTGCGGCCGTACATGCTGCGGCGGTTGCCGGCCGAGCTGAGCTCGTCGATGTGGTGCTGCAGGCGCTCGCGGAAGATCGGCGGTATGGCGTAGGTGCTGGCGTTGAACTTGGCGAGGATCTTGCGGATCTCTCGGTCGAGTTCGTCGCCGCCGGCCGTGAGCTGCGCGGCGCGCGCCTCGTCCTTGCTCTGCAGCTGCTTCAGCGTGTCCTGCGCGGTGCCGGTCAGCGTGGCGAGCTTGTCTTCCAGCGCCGCCAGCCGCGCCGGGTCGGCCTCCAGCTTCATCTGCTCCTGGATCGAGCGGATCTGGCGGTCGATGGTGGCCTTGGACTCGACCAGGCTGTCGATCTCGCGCTGCTGGAGGTACACCACGCCCGACAGCACGCCGATGACCCCCAGCGCCACCGCACCCACCGCCGCGAGCACCTTGCCCCAGCGCACGTTGGCGCGTGTGTTCACCGCCGCGGTGGCGCGGTTCATGGCCTGGCCGAGGATGATCACCGTGTCGCCCGAGCTCTGACCGCCGGCGCGCGCGCGGCGTTCGGCCACCTCGCGCGCGGCCTCGTCGGCCACGCGGTGCGCGCTGGTGTCGGTGGCATGGGCCTTGAGCGCGCGGGCCAGGCGTTCGGCCTCCTGCTGCGCGTCGAAGGCGGGCTGCTGCGCGCCGTGGGTCATGACCACGGTGTCGCCGCCGGCGCCGCCAGCCAGCGTGGTGCCGGCGCTGATCTCGATCTCCGCCTCGGGCCCGCCCGGCGCGCCGAAGGCGATCCGGTCGCCTGCCTTCAGCGCCTGCCGCGTGACGCGGCGCCCGTTGACGAAGGTGCCGTTGGTGGAGCCGGTGTCGAGCAGGAAGTAGCTGCCGCGCTCGAACACGATCTGTGCGTGGTGGCCCGACACCACGGTGTCCTGCGCACCGTCGAAGCGCAGCCCGGCGCTGGGGCTGCGGCCGATGCGAAGCGGTTCCTGGCCGTGGCTGACGGTGGTGCCGGCCAGGCTGCCCGTGATGAACGTCAGGCGGATCACGGGGTTCAGGTGCCGCAGAAGGTCTGGTAGCCCGCGGTCTGCGCCGCCGGCGCCGGCTCGCCATAACGGGCGAGTGGGGCGTCTTCGTCGAAGGGGCGGCGCAGCGCCGACAGCAGGTCCTGGAAGGGCGCGAGATCGCCCTCGTTCATCGCCGCGGCCAGCGCTTCTTCCAGGCGGTGGTTGCGCGGGATCACGAAGGGGTTGGCGCGGCGCATCCGCGCCGCGCGCTCCGCTTGCGGCACGGCTTCGAGCGCGCAGCGATCGCGCCAGCGCGGCAGCCAGGCATCGAGCGCGGCTGCATCGGCGAAGAGCGCACGCAGCGGTGCTTCGTTGCCCTCGGCCGCATCGGCCAGGCGGCGCCAGGCCAGCGTGAAGTCGATCGCGCCCTGCTGCAGCAGCGCGAGGAAGGCGTCGGCCAGGCTGGCGTCGGCGGCTTCGTGTGCCGGCTGCGCCGTGAGCCCCAGCTTGGCCCGCTGGCCTTCGCGCCAGGCGGTGTCGAACCAGGCCGGAAAGGCGTCGATCACCTCGGTGGCCGCGGCCACGGCGCGCCGCACCGCGGTTTCGTCGTCGGCGTCGGCCACGAGCGGCAGCAAGGCCTCGGCCAGCCGCGCCAGGTTCCAGCGTGCGATGCCGGGCTGGTTGCCGTAGGCGTAGCGGCCGCCGTGGTCGATGCTGCTGAACACCGCCGCCGGGTCGTAGGCCTCCATGAAGGCGCAGGGGCCGTAGTCGATGGTCTCGCCGCTGATGGTCATGTTGTCGGTGTTCATCACGCCGTGGATGAAGCCCACGTTCATCCACTGCGCGATGAGCCGTGCCTGCCGCTGCGCCACGGCGCGCAGCAGCGCCAGCGGTGCATCGGCGCTGCCCACCAGCGCGGGGTCGTGGCGCGCCACGGCGTAGTCGAGCAGGCGGCGCAGCTTGTCAAGCTCACCGCGCGCGGCGAAGAACTGGAAGCTGCCCACACGCAGGTGGCTGGCGGCCACGCGCGTGAGCACCGCGCCGGGCAGCTCGATCTCGCGGAACACCGTCTCGCCGGTGGCCACCACGGCCAGCGCGCGGGTGCTGGGGATGCCGAGCGCGTGCATCGCTTCGCCGATGAGCACCTCGCGCAGCATCGGCCCGACGGCGGCCTTGCCGTCGCCCCCGCGCGAGAACGGGGTGCGGCCGGAACCCTTGAAGGCGATGTCGCGGCGCCGGCCCAGCCGGTCGATCAGCTCGCCGAGCAGCAGCGCACGCCCGTCACCCAGCTGCGGCGAGAAGCCGCCGAACTGGTGGCCGGCGTAGGCCTGCGCGATGGGCTCGGCGCCGGGCGGCAGGCGGTTGCCGGAGAAGATGGCCGCGCCGGCGGCACCCTGCAGCGCGGCGCCATCGAGCCCCAGCTCGGCGGCCAGCGGTTCGTTCAGGAACAGCAGTTCGGGCGCCGGCGCGGTGGCGGGCTGCACCGCGGCGTAGAAGCCCGGGAGCTCACGTGCATAGCTGTTGTCGAAGGCGAAGCTCATGTCGCGGTCTCCGCCGGCGGCCGGGGCTGCAGCTGCGCCGGGTCGTAGAAGAACTGTTCCTCGGCGATGCGCTCGCCCTCCCAGCGCTGCCAGGCCAGCTCTTCCATCTCGCTCACGCGGCCGTCGAGCCGCTCGAAGCGGAAGCGCCAGCGCACGACCACCGTGTCGCCGCTCACCAGCACCGGCCGCACGCAGGCCGACTGCACCGACTTCATGCGCGCCAGCACCGCGGCCTCGCCGGCCATCAGCTGCGCGCGGCCGCGGCGTGGCGGCTGCTGGTTCTCCTGCATCGAGGCGTGCTCGGCGTAGAACTCGGCGATCGCCTCCACGTGGGCGTTGCCCTCCACGCGGGCGATGAAACGTTCGAGTGTGTCGTGCGCGGGCATGGTCACTTCGGGTACAGGAGCATCTGCGTGCAGCGGAACAGGGCCAGCGTGCGGCCCGATTCGCGGTGCGTGACGGTGGCGTCCCAGACCTGCGTCGTGCGGCCGCGGTGCGCCGGGCGGGCGATGCACTCGATGTGGCCTTCGAGCGTGGTGCCGAGGTGGTTGGACTTCAGCTCCACCGTGGTGAAGCCGGTGGCGCCGGGCGGCAGGCCGGCCAGGCAGCCGACGCCGCAGGCGGTGTCGGCCAGCGCCACCACGGTGGCCGCGTGCAGGAAGCCGTTCGGCGCCAGCAGCTCGGGCCGCACCGCCACTTGCCCGCGCACCTCGGTGGCTTCGACGAGATCGAACACGATCCCCAGCAGGCCCGGCAGGCAGCCACTGCCGGTGCGGTTGAAGTGGGCGGCGTCGAGCATGCCCGACTCTAGCGCCGCACGCCGCACCACAATCCCGGTATGAGCCATGTCCACACCGCCACCGTCCGATGGGCCCGCGGCGAGCAGCCCTTCACCGACCGCCGTTACAGCCGCGCCCACGAATGGCGCTTCGACGGCGGCGCCGTGGTGCCGGCTTCCAGCTCGCCACAGGTGGTGCGTGTTCCCTTCTCCGACGCCGCGGCGGTGGACCCCGAGGAGGCGTTTGTCGCCGCGCTGTCCAGCTGCCACATGCTGTGGTTTCTGGACCTGGCGGCGCAGGCCGGCTGGTGCGTGGACCGCTACGACGACGAAGCCGCCGGCACCATGGCCCGCGACGCGGCCGGGTTCGACTGGGTGGCGCGTGTCGTCCTGCGCCCGCGGGTGGCTTTTGCAGGCGAACGCCGGCCCGATGCCGCCACGGTGGCCGCGCTGCACCACCGGGCGCACGAGCACTGTTTCCTGGCCCGCTCGGTGCGCAGCGAGGTGGTGGTCGAGGCGCCTTCCACATAACTGCGGGATTCGGTCGCGGGACGTCGGCGGTAATATCGGTGCCCATCCTTCACACCGGGCCACAGAGCTTCCGGGGTCGGGTGGACGGGTGGGGTGCCGCGAGGCCTGCACCCGTGCCGTGGCGTCGTTGCCGGCCCTTCCAGTGACCTGGGCCGCGGCGGGGCCTGTCGATCATCACCCATGCCCAGCCGCGCATCCCTTGCAGGGAAGGGCGGCCGATCATGCAGCAGCTGTTGCCCTGGATCCTGGCGTCGTTGTCGCTGGCTTTGTTGCTGGCCGCCGGCGTGGCCTGGGCGCTGCGGGGCCGCGAGGCCAAGCAGAAGCCGCTGCCCACGCAGTGGACGCTGACGGCGCGCCCGGTCTTCAGCGCCGAGGAGCGGCGCGTGTACCGCCAGCTGCGCGAGGCGCTGCCGCACCACATCGTGCTGTCCAAGCTGCCGCTGGTGCGCTTCTCGCAGCCCACCGATCCCAACGAGGTGCGCTACTGGTACGAGGTGCTGGGCGCGCAGCACGTGAGCTTTGCCATCTGCAGTGCCAACGGGCGGGTGCTGGCGGCCATCGACCTGGAATCCGAACGGGGCACCAGCCGCCGCAGCCTGCAGATCAAGCAGCAGGTGCTGGCCGCGTGCAAGGTGCGTTACCTGCGCTGCACCGCCACCCGGCTGCCATCGGTGCCCGAGCTGCAGCTGCTGGTGCCGCAGGTCGGGCCCTCGGCGCGTGGCCCGCATGCGGCCCCTGCGGCCACCGGCGTCACCGAAGCCCGTGACCACCTCGCCAGCACCCTGGCCAACCGGCGCCGCGAGCGCACCACGCTGTGGGCCGATTCCGGCTACCTGCAGGATTCCTTCTTTGGCACCGACCGCAGCATGGAAGCCGGCGTCGTCAGCGGCTTTGGTGGCCTGTCTTCCACCGGTGGCGTGGTGGTGCGCCGCGAGATGAACCTGCGGCCCGACGAGCTGCTGGGCGGCACCGTCGAGGACCCGGTCCGCACCCCCGTCCGCCATTGAGCAGCGCCCTCGCGGCTTATGCGGGCCTGGGCCCGCAGCAGGTGCTGGCGGCGCTGGACGCCGTGGGCCTGCGCGGCGACGGCCGCATCCTGCAGCTCAATTCCTACGAGAACCGCGTGTTCCAGGTGATGCTGGAAGACGGCTCGGCCCAGGCTTCGGTCGTGCCCAAGTTCTACCGGCCCGGGCGCTGGAGCGACGCGCAGATCGTGGAGGAACACGCCTTTGCCCTGGAGCTCGCCGCGGCCGAGGTGCCCGTGGTGGCGCCGGTGGTGCTGCATGACGCCGGCCTGGCGCCGGACCTGAGGTTGCTGGGCGATCCGCCCACGTTGGCCACGCTGGCGCTCGACGGCATGAGCCACCGCTTCGGCGTGGCGCCGCGCTGTGCCGGGCGCGAGCCCGAGCTGGAAGACCCCGAGGCGCTGCGCCAGCTGGGCCGCTTCATCGGCCGCCTGCATGCCGTGGGTGCCATGCGGCCCTTCGAGCACCGCCACCGGCTCGACGCACGCGCCGACGCCACGGCAGCGCTGGCACTGCTGGAGCAGGGCGGCTTCGTCACGCCGGCCGAGTTGCCGGCCTGGCGGCAGGTGTCGGCCGAGGCGCTGCGCCTGCTGGTGGCGGCCTTCGACGCGCTGCAACCCTTGCCCACGCTGCGCCTGCACGGCGACTGCCACCTCGGCAACGTGCTGTGGCGTGACGGTGGCCCGCACGTGGTGGATCTCGACGACGCCATGCAGGGCCCCGCGGTGCAGGACCTGTGGATGCTGGTCTCGGGCGACGCGCAGACGGCGCGCCAGCAACTGCACACGCTGCTCGAAGGCTACGAGCAGTTCCGCGCCTTCGACGACCGCGAGCTCGCGCTCATCGAGCCGCTGCGCACGCTGCGCATGCTGCGCCACAGCGCCTGGCTGGCGGCGCGCTGGGCCGACCCCAGCTTCCCGATCAACTTCCCGTTCTTCGGCAGCGCGGCCTACTGGAGCCAGCAGACCACGCAGCTGCGTGAGCAGATCGAGCTGATGCAGGGCGGCTGAGCAGCGCGCTCAGCGCTGCCACACCTTCAGGTCGGGCCAGCCCATCAACTTGAACACGAAGTAGCCGATGGCCGCGTCGGCCAGGTTGTCGGCCATGAACACGAGCTCGGCCTGGCGCGGCACGCCGGCCTTGTCGATCAGCTTCCACAGTTCGGCAGCCGGTTTTGGGACACCGCCCGCGGCCACCAGATCGGCAGCCGGCAGGTGCACCAGCTTGCCATCGGCCGGTGCCTTGGCGGGCGCGTTCCGGCCGGTGGCGACGAAGACCTTGGGGTACTCGCCGCGGGTGGCCGCCGGGTCGGCGGCCAGCACCGGGCGCGGTTGCCGCAGCGGGTAGCTGGCCGGCGGCACGGCGATGTCGTCCATGCCACGTGGCGGGCCCACGCGCGTGGGCTGGCGCGTGAGCTCGTGGCCGCGCAGCGCCCAGTCGTCGGGCGTGTCCAGCAGCAGCGAGACCTTGGCGTGGCCCAGCTGCTCGAAGGCCAGGAAGGCCAGCGCCGCGTCGCCCGTGAGGCCCTGCTCCGACACCAGCACCACCTCGTGGCCCGGGTTGACGCCGGCGGGCCCCAACAGCGCGGCCATGCCTTCAGGCCTGCCCAGGTGCTGGCGCAAGGTGGCGGCCGGCAGGTTCAGGGCAAAGGGCAGGTGGCCCTGCGCGTAGGCGGCGTCGCCACGCACGTCGACGATGCTGAGCCTGGCCGCGCCGAACATGCGCAGCATCGGCTGGTTCCAGCCCGCCAGCCACGACGATTCACGCAGCAGCTGCGGCGCGGCGTAGGTCCAGAAGGGCAGGCCGCGGTCGTCGCGCAGCCACTCGCGCTGCGAGCCCAGGAACAGGCGCGACTTCTCGTGCCCGGCGATGAACTTCAGCGCAAACCAGGGCACCGCCGCGGCGCCGCCGCCGCCGCAGTGGTTGAGCACCTCCTGGTCGGCGCGGATGCCGTGGTAACGCAGCAGGCGGCGGACCTCGTCGGGGCTCTTGAAGGTCTTGTCGGCGTTGAAGAAGTCCTCGCTGGGCAGCAGTACGGCACCGGGCACATGGCCGGCGCGGTCGAAGAACTTCTGCTGACCGTAGTGGTACGAGGGCCCGAGTGCATCGAGCAGCACGCTGCGCTCGCGGTTGGTGCCGGCGGCCAGGAACTCGGGCAGCTGCACACGTTCCTCGGGCCGCATCGTCGTCACCTGCCAGTCGCCGCGCACCGGCGGCGTGGCCTCGGTGGTGACGGCGCCGCCCTGCGCCTTCCAGCGCGCCAGGCCGCCGTCGAGCAGGAAGATCTGCTCGGCCGGCACGCCGTGCACATGGAGGTCGTGGAACAGCCGCGCGGCCATCCAGTCGCCGCCCTGGTCGTACACGACGATGGGCTTGCCGCTGCTCACGCCCCAGCCCTGCATGCGCTGCTGCATGGCCGCGGGCGTGGGGTCGTCGGCGCCGTAGCGGTACAGGTCGGCGCTCACGGCGCCGGCGATGTGGCCGGCGCGGTGCTGCGGCGTGGCCGAGGCGTCGAGCAGCAGCACCTCGGCGCGGTGCTGCTGCAGCCAGGTGGGGTCCACCAGGCGCCCGGCAGCGGCTGCAGGCAGGGCCGTCAAGGCCCAGAGGAGCAGGGCCGCGAACAGCGCGCGGGCCCCGTGGTGTGTGGCAGGTGGCAAGGCGGACTCCCCCAGGTTGGCAGGGGAGCCACTGTGCGCGCCGCGCGCAACGGCGGCGAGCGGCCGGCGACAGGCTGCAGCGGCCGGGCGACCAGCCGCTGCCACCGCCGACGGCCGGCGCTTCAGCCCGCCAGCAGCGTGTTCACCCGCTTCACGTAGGCGGCGGGGTCCTCCAGCTGCCCGCCCTCGGCCAGCACGGCCTGGTCGAACAGGATGTGGGCCAGGTCGTCGAAGCGCTCGGCGCCGTCGGCCGAATCCAGCCGCCTGATCAGCGCGTGCTCCGGGTTGATCTCGAGGATCGGCTGCGTGACTGGCGCGCTCTGGCCGGCCTGCTTGAGCATGCGGGCCAGGTGGCCGCTCATGTCGCCTTCCTCCACCACCACGCAGGCGGGGGAGTCCACGAGGCGGGTGGTGGTGCGCACGTCCTTGGCGCGGTCCTTCAGCGTGGTCTTGAGTTTGTCGACCAGCGGCTTGAACTGTTCGGCGGTGGCCTCGGCGGCCTTCTTCTCTTCCTCGTCCTGCAGCTTGCCCAGGTCGACCGCGCCCTTGGCCACGCTGGTGAGGCCGTGGCCGTCGAACTCGTAGAGGTGGCTCAACATCCACTCGTCCACGCGGTCCGTCAGCAGCAGCACCTCGATGCCCTTCTTGCGGAAGATCTCCAGCTGCGGGCTCGCCTTGGCCGCGGCCAGGCTGTCGGCCGTGATGACGTAGATGTCGTCCTGGCCTTCCTTCATGCGGCTCACGTAGTCGGCGAAGGACACGCCAGAGTCGGCATGCGTGGAGGCAAAGCGGAACAGCCTGGCCAGGCGCTCGCGGTTGGCGAAGTCCTCGCCGATGCCTTCCTTCAGCACGTTGCCGAACTGGGACCAGAACTCGGCGTAGGTCTCCTTCTGGTTCTCGGCCACGTCTTCCAGCATGGAGAGCACCTTCTTCGTGCTGCCCTCGCGGATGGCCTTCACATCGCGGCTTTCCTGCAGCAGCTCGCGGCTCACGTTCAGCGGCAGGTCGGCGGAATCGATCACGCCCTTGACGAAGCGCAGGTACACCGGCATCAGCGCCTCGGCGTCGTCCATGATGAAGACACGCTTCACGTAGAGCTTGACGCCGCCGCGCTTGTCGCGGTTCCACAGGTCGAACGGCGCCTTCTTCGGGATGTACAGCAGCTGCGTGTACTCGGTGCGGCCTTCCACGCGGTTGTGCGTGTACGCAAGCGGCGCCTCCTGGTCGTAGCTGATCTGCTTGTAGAACTCCTGGTACTCGGCGTCGGTGATCTCGCTCTTGCTGCGGGCCCACAGCGCCTTGGCCTTGTTGGCGGGCTCCCACTCGTCGGTGGTGACCTGGGCCTTCTTCTCTTCGTCCCAGGTGCTCTTCTGCATCAGCACCGGCAGGCTGAGGTGGTCGGAGTACTTGCCGATGATGCTCTTGAGCTTCCAGGCGCTGAGGAACTCCTCCTCGCCCTCGCGCAGGTGCAGGATGACGTCGGTGCCACGGGCCTGGCGCTCGATGGTCTCGACCTCGAAGTCGCCGCTGCCGGTGCTGCTCCAGCGCACACCTTCGCTCGCCGGCGCGCCGGCGCGGCGGGTCTCCACGGTCATGCGGTCGGCCACGATGAAACCGCTGTAGAAGCCCACGCCGAACTGGCCGATCAGGTTGGCGTCCTTCTTCTTGTCGCCTTCGAGCTTGCTCAGGAACTCGCGCGTGCCGCTCTTGGCGATGGTGCCCAGGTGCGACACGGCCTCCTCGGCGCTCATGCCGATGCCGTTGTCGCGGATGGTGATGGTCTTGGCCTTCTCGTCAAACCACACCCGCACCTCGAGGTTGGGCTGGTCCTCGAAGAGCTCGGGCTTGTCCAGTGCTTCGAAGCGCAGCTTGTCGCAGGCATCCGACGCGTTGCTCACGAGCTCGCGCAGGAAGATTTCCTTGTTGCTGTACAGGCTGTGCGTGACGAGGTGCAGGATCTGCTGCACCTCGGCCTGGAACGACAGGGTTTGCTTGTCCATGGGCTGGTGTTTTTCGGGATGTGGAAATGAGGGCGGCCCCCAGCTCGTGCTGCGCCGTGGGCTGCGCGGAACTGGGGGCCGACAGGCGTTTTTCAAGCCCCCGCCGGGGCGGGGCCTTATTGCGGTTCGATCTTCGCGTCGCGGATCGCCTTGGCCCACTTGGCGGTCTCGGCGGCATTGCGCTTGGCGAGGGCCTCGGGCGTGCCGGGGTCGATGGCGAAGCCGATGGCCTCGAACTTGTCCTGCAGGTCCTTTGCCGCAGCGGCGGCGTTGATGGCCGCGTTGAGCTTGTTCACCATCTCGGGCGGCGTGCCGGCGGGCGCGAACACCGCGAAGTAGGCGATCAGCTCGTAGTCCTTCAGGCCCAGCGCCTCGTTCACCGTGGGCAGGTCGGGCACCGCGGCGGCGCGTTTCATCGAGGTCACCGCCAGGCCGCGGATCTTGCCGGCCTTGTGCTGCGGCACCGTCACGCCGAAGTCGGCGGTGAACATGTTGACCTGGCCGCCGATGAGGTCGGTCATCGCCGCCGGGCCGGCCTTGTAGGGGATCGGGTTCATCTGCACGCCGGCCATGCTGGCCAGCATCATCGAGCTCACCTGCTGCGAGGTGCTGGCGTAGGCGAAGCTCACCTGGCCGGGCTTGGCCTTGGCCAGGTCCACGAACTCCTTCAGGTTCTTGGCTGGCACGTCGTTGTT
>VFQQ010001650.1_pt1 | contig 29484 bp, 51 predicted proteins | sample 3512341 | NCBI WGS metagenome assembly VFQQ01 (sample SAMN10412373, study PRJNA504923) | tailings metagenome | isolation source: Relicate 2 Philex TSF1 revegetated site | place: Philippines: Tuba, Benguet | collected 2017-08-29
GGGGGGGGGGGGGGGGAGGAGGAGGAGGAGATGCCAAGATGCTAAGTTTGAGGAGGCGACGGCACGGCAAGCCAGGCAGGGGAATGCAGCATGATGCCGAGCCAGTAGCAGCAGCTGCTCGACCCATGCAGGGACCGCTCCGCACCGCTGGGTTGACGCCGCAGACTGTCTCGGGGTCACATGTGCCGCCCGTGGTGGCCAGGATGGTTGGGTTCACTGCCAGGATGTAGCTGACCTGCGCACATTGCAGGCAGTGCAGGAGCAACCAATGCGGTAAGGCGGTGTGGTGGGTCCGACTGCAGGTCGATAGGCAGCAAAGGCAGGTATCCAGCGCACAGGAGCAGCTGCGCCAGCTGCAGTAGCTGCTTCCAACTTTCAATACAAGCAAAACGCTTGGTAATCGGCTGGCACACAGCAGCAGGCTTGTACTACAGGTAGTGCGGGTGGCAGCAGCCACTGGCGGCGCTGTCACTTGCCATCAGGAAGGTGATCAGGCCCGCCCGCAGCTCCGTGCAGAACTTGGCATTGCGCTGCTTGAACTGGAAGGCTCGGCCCACCTGCACCGTGGCACAAGGGCAACTGGTGTGCTCTTGCCCACCGCAGTGCAACCCGCCAAGCAGCACAGGCAGCTGCTTCCTCACCACTCCGTTGGCGGCCCACTTGTCTGCCCTCTGCGCCCCCTTGTTCCAGCCGTCCCGCACAGCCTCGGCGCCATCCCGAACGCCGGTGGCAGCAGCAGCCGCGCCTGCCGCCGCTGCCGAGGCGCTTGCTCGGGCGGCGTCCCCAAGCCGCTCCCACAGCGTCGGCGTCGGCTCCGCCGAGCTCAGCTCGCTGCCCTCGTCGTACACGTCAGGATCGGACATGCTGCAAGCCGCGGCCGGCGTCACTGCGCTCGCAAGTTGCCTGCTAGCACTGGCCCCGCTGCCGGCCTTGGGTGGCTGCCCCTCATTCAGATCCACTGCTCGAAAGCGCTTGGCGGCGAGCCAGCTGCGACACTCCCGCGCCCGAGCTGCTCTCACTGCTACCCTAGCTCGCCCTTGACTGTATTTGAGTGGGGGTGCGTTTCGATGCACTCCAGTTAATGGTCCAGGACCGCCGGGCGCCTGAGGTCTTGCCCTGGTGCGCTCAGGTGTGGCGCATGTGGCGGCGGCGCCGGCGGCGGCAGCTGAGACCGGTGGCTATCCTGGATTGCCACGGCACATACTCGTGCACAGGGTAGTTTCACACAGCACCACTTGCTGAGTAGAGGTCCATGCACTCATTCCCTGCAGCCTGTCACGCACATGTGGTCGGCAACAGTGGTTGGGGAGAGGCACCCTTGAGTGCGGCTGGTCGAGCTGCTTGAAATTGCTGGGGGTCTGTTCAGTTAGGACAGGCGACTGCAACCTTGCATCTTGAAAGGCCGGACGAACTTGCAGCATCATTTAAATGGTCTTGTATATCTCGTAGCATCCCACACCAGCACGCCTGGGATCCTTAGAAAGTCGAGACGCCGATCGCAAGGAGCTAGTGGACCACAGTGATGGGTACGACACAGGCACAGATGCTCGTGTCTGCAGCCAAGCGCGTTGGGGTTGGTGGCGGAGTGCTGGCACGGCAAGAGCATTGCGGCGAACTGGCGGCAGCTTGGGCCGAGCAAACGGAGGCGGAAACCCTCCTGCAGGGCACAAGTTTGAGGCCTGCCACCCAGGTATGCTCAATATATTACACCAGATTCTGTGACCTCGATCCTGCATCACTGGGGTGGCTGAACCAGCAGGGCCCGCGATGCCGTGCTGCCGCCCACGGCGCCCGCCGCAGTGCATCCCGCCCCCGCCGCGGCGGTGCTGGCATTTTCAAATCTAGGCCGCTTCTGGTGCTGTGGAGCAACCTCACCGCTTCTCAGCAAGACTTGCAGCTGCAAAAAGCCGCCAAGCGCGAGTGGCGGTGGGCCGGCGCAGCGCGTGCCGGCGCGGCCGGGGCGGAGCATGCAGGGGCAATCAAGCGTGGCTCTGTAACCTTCTTGGGCAGCCCCCATGGTCGCCAGTTCCCTCGTGGGCCTCGGCTCACTGGGAGCGTTGCTGCACATCGCGGGCAGCGTGCTCATCGTGTTTGGGCAGGTGGGTACGCGCCTGGGCTGCCAGCAGGAGCCGCCTCGCCTCACTATCCACCGCCGCCGCCGCCGCCGCCGCCGCCTGCCCCTCCGCCTGCTGCAAGCTGCTGCTTGACTGCTGCCCCACTGTGCCTGCCCGCAGGCCAGCGTCAAGGTTGCCCATGCCATAGTGGACTCCACAGGCCTGCCCAGCACCTGGGCAGTGCCGCGAGGCCACCCCAACCCGCCGCTTTGGTGAGCAGGAGCGCATGCAGGGCCCGTGATGTGGCGATGCTGCTGCTCTGTGCCTATTGCAGGCGGGGCCTTGGCAGCAATATGCTGATGCCCTTTCTCTGCAAACGCAGGCGGCGGCCCGACGGCAAGTGGCGCAAGCAGAAGGCCGGCAGCAAGGCGTATGCCTTTGGCGGCTGGGCGGCCTTTGCCGCCGGCAACATCATGCGCTTCATTGCCATGCGCTTTGCGGCCCAGACGGTGCTTTCGGGCCTGGGATCGCTGCAGGTGGGCGCCTTGAATGTGCCGGTCTGGGCCTGCAGAAGCAGAATGCTGCCTCCGCTGCACCTGCGCACTGTGTTGCGCTGCCTGCGGCTGAGCCAGGAGCAGGCTGCCGTGTCCTGTGCAGCGCAGCCTGCATCACAGCCTCACTCCCTCCCACCCGCCTGCCCGCAGTTTGTCATCATCCCCATCGCCTCCCGCTTCATGCTGGGCATCCGCGCATCGACCTCCACGGTCGTGGGCGTCACAATAGTGCTGCTGGGTGAGATGCTGCTGCAGTGTTGTTGCCAGGAGGGGGCTGCGTAGCGTTGGATGGCCGCTGCTCTTCCTGCAGCCCAGCGGCCGGCGTAGCCAGCCCCTGCCACCCTCGAGTGCCCGGTTCCTCGTCCGCCGCTCTGATGCCATCTTCGCACGCTCCGTTTGTTTCCTCGCACAGGCAACCTGCTCATCATTTTGTATGGCCCCGCTGAGGTGACCTTCACGCTGGAGCAGCTGCGGCACCAGTGGTCCACCCCCGCCATGACCACATTCCTGGTGGTGCTGGGCGGCCTGTTGTGCGCGCTGCAGTGGCTGCACTGGCGAATATCGGCGGCGAGCGGCGGGCTGGGCAGCGGGCAGCCGACGGCGGCGGCGCCAGAGGCTGGAAGCAAGGGCAGCATGGGCGCAATGAGCAGCAGCAGCGGCGAGGGGGCGGTGCCGGGCGACCGGCACCACCTGCTGCCCGCCGGCAGCGGCAAGTGGGTGGTGGGGCAGCCTGCCCTGCCACACCTGGGCAGCCTGAGCAGCCTGGGCGGGCTGCTGGGCCCCCGCGAGCAGGACGCAGTGCTCACCTTTGCGGGCGCGCTGCTCTTCTCGGCGGTCGCCTCGTTTGTGGGCGCCTGGAGCGTGCTGTTCTCGAAGAGCCTGACCTACGTCGTCTCCTACATGCCCGCCTCGCTGGGGGACTGGTGAGCGCAAGCGGCAGGTTGTACAGTGCCTGGCAAGAGGGGAACTGATGCAAGCTGCATGCGGTCCGGAAGCCATGGACCGTTCTGGTGCCATTGCAGTAGCAGGAGCACAGTCGGCAGGCTGCTGCACTGTTGGGTCACAAATTGCCCTGGCCCATGCTTCTGGAGTGGCCCTCCCGCCATGACTCACCTGACTCCCCATGCTATGCTCCACCCTCCCCAGGTACTCTTGGTTCATCTTGGTCGCCTTCCTGCTGACCGCCGCCTTCTGGGTGCGGCAGTCGGACCGCGGCCTGCGCTACTACCCGGCATCCCTCATCATGCCCCTCATGCAGGCAAGCAGCCGCCTCTGGTGCTCTCAGACGGGGAGTCTGCATTCAGCAGTTGTGCGGCTGCGAGCTGGCCAGCGCTGTTGGGACAGGAGCTGCCGGGGTTCCACGCCTCGCCACCGGTTGTTTGCAGGGAGCGCCTGCCACAGCAGCTGCCACAGCCTCCATTCCTCTCCCCACTGTGCCTGCACAGGCCTTTTGGATGTGCATGAGCGTGCTGGAGGGCGGCATCTACTTTGACGAGCTGATTGGGCTGCCGTCGCGCCACCTGGCGCTGCTCATGGCGGGGCTGGTGCTGGCGCTGCTGGGCGCGCTGCTCATGGGCATCGCCGGCTTCGTGGCGGGTGCGCGGGGCAGCAGGCGGTGCAGGGCCGGCAGGGTGCTCACTGCATGCTGATCTGTGAAAACCCAGCGTCATATTACGCTGGGTCTGCACGTCCCTGCAGCCGAAACATTGCTGCTGCTGCCTCACATGTGGTGCACTCCCTTGCTCTGACACCGCGGTGCTGCAGAGAAGCCGGAGCACGTGCTGCTGTACGCCGCAGCAGACAGCGAGCTGGCGGCAGCAGAAGGTGGCGGCGGCCTGACGTCACCGCCGCCGCCGCGCGCCGTGGAGGTGCTTGTAGAGAAGCTGCACGCGGCCACAGGCCGCATCGACCGCCTGTCCAGCCCGGTGCTGCGGCCCACCAGCGGCGGCGGGGCAGCGGGGCTGCGCAACGGGCTGACCGTGTTCACCGGCGGCGAGGCGGACAAGCGGTGGCAGTGGCAGGGGGATGGCCATGTCACGCAGCTGCATGCCGTGGCGGGGCACCCCGGTGGCCTGGCGGTGGAGCTACCGCCGCAGGGGCTAGGCGGCGGCTCGCCCCCAGGCACCACGCCGCGCTCGCTGGCACGCATGGAGGCAGTGCGCAGCCCCACGCAGCAGCTGCTGAGTCGGGAGAACAGCGGCAGCCAGTTAGACGCGCTGGGGCGCACGCTTCACACCGCCTTTGACCGGGCGCTGCAGCAGACGAGCGGCGCAGCGGCAGCAGGCGGCGGCGGCCCGCCGCAGGAAGTCCTGTTAGACGCGCTGAGCAGCCCCAAGGCAGGGGTGCTGCAGCGACGATGAGCGCAGGCAGTCTTGACCCCCTTGGCACTGACAGTCTTTGACACAACCCTCTCTTGTTTACTCCTACTTTGACATTACCACCCTGTCCACGCTCTTTCAGCCGAATTGCTCTCAACATCTGCCCGCTCACTCTTGCGTTGATTTCATGAGATTGTAAGGCCAATGCCGTCTGACCGGCCGCTTACATGAGGCATGGAGCAGGTCATGCATGGTAGCAGACATAAAGCTGGGCATGGCTGTCCCATGCTGGTCACGCGAGGTCAGCGGCGTGGTGTGCTGCCAGAATGGTTTGATGTGCCCAGGCGATGCCTACCAGCACCACGATCCATCGCCATCGCATGACCAGCCACCCGTCGATTCTCGCACAACAATGGCCACCTGCAGGGGAGGTGGTGAGCAGGGCGGCCGGTGAGCAGAGAGCGGCCTCCTAGGCCTGGCATTCATCATGCCGTACAGGTTCAGCTGCAGCGCTGCAACCATGCAGGCAGGCACACTGGGCGCACAGCTGGCAGGCCTTACCCAGATGAAGGTGAAGACGAATGAAGCGACGCAGTTGAGGATGAAGGGGGTGCGCTGCCTGCAGATTAGGGTGGGCAACTGCGATGAATGAAGAGCCTGCACAAGTGCTGATCGCTGACAAGGCGCTGCTCGTGCGTCCACAGCACTGCAGGCATTGGCACAGCTATCGGACTAGTGCTATAGCCATGCACCGTGATGGCAAGGGGGCAAGCAGATAGCCCTTTGGCTCCCCTTGAATACAGAGAGCTAAGCAACGGCATGGCGCCTCGGCTGTTCCAGGTGCAACAGCAGCACACGCACCGCGGGTCGGTAATTTGCTTTTTGTCGAACAGGTACCAGCACACCGCCACGTACCTGCGCAGTAGGAACCGGGCAACATGTGAGAATATGGCAGTTGGATCTGAGCTGCATGTGGCTCAACCTTGCATCTCAAGCAGCCGAGTACAGTCAGTTATTGGCATCCCCTCTCCCACCCTGCCCTGCCGCCATTCCACCCACCACAGCGGCCAAATGAGGATGCCGATGATGAAGCAGGCCCACTGCTCGCCCCAGCCCCAGCAGCCTAGCGGCCTCTGCTGCGCCCCTGCTGTCTGCTCGAACGTCGTGTCTGCGAGCAGGGGCAGGAGGAGCAGCAGGGTTGAGTGCAGCCAGGGCAGGGGCTGCAGGCAAGCTGCACAACTGCAATCGTCCCTCGCTGCACAGCTCTCACACCGCCCAGCATCATGGCGCTAGCACGAGCTCACATGTCAGGGGCTGGTCGCTGTACCCGGCTGTCCATTGCTGTGGCTGATACCCTGGCTGAGGGCCGGGCGCGCCGTAGGCGCCATACCCTCCTGCTGGCGGCGGATAGCCTGCCGGCCCGCTGCTGTCGTACTGGCTGCTGCTGACGCCCCACACGCCGGGCTGCTGCGCGGGCTGGGCCGCTCCCCACGCCCCAGCTGTGCTTGCAGGCACGCCGGTGACGGTGGGCGGCTGCGTTGCCAGCGGCGGCGGAATGAACGAAGCAGTAGCCACCGGCGGCGGCGGGGGAGGGAGCGGGACGTCTGCAGCCGTGTACGCCGGAACGGCGGAGCGCTGTGCTGCATCTGGAGCTGGCACGGGAGCTGCAGCTGCCGCAGCTGCGGGCGCGGCTGTCGGCGCTGAGCCTGCGGCGCTCTCGGCAGGCTGGCTCGGCTGCTGAGGCTCGTGATCATCCCACTGGTCAGAACGCAGGCCGCCTGCGCCCCCCAGCAGGCCGCCCTCATCGTCCTTGGCTGATTTGAAGGGGTTCCCCGGCATTGCGACAGCCTGATATTGCTTGCATAAATAGTGCAAGTGATCCAGATGCGCTACAGGGCCCACGGCAACGCGCATGAGCTAGTTGGCCGCCCATGCTTGGGTTAGTGCATGAGCGCCCCACGACACACTTTCTGGGCCTACAGGCCATCTCATGGCTGTTCAGTGGGTCAGAGAGGCGTGATCAAGGGCGGCACAGCAGGTGGAGGGCAGTGCTAGACACGGTGCAGCTGCAGAGCTGCCTTGGACAACACACTGCTGCTGCACTGGCGTGCTGCACTTGCCAGCCTCCTTGGGCTGCCTGCACCAGGCTGCGAGTGCACCCTAGCCTCACCACCGCTGCCACCGACGCAGCCGCCGCTGGCAGTGCGCCGGTGCTGCCGTGCTCCTGCATAGCTTCTCATGACCTGCCCGCTCCCAATCATGGCAGAATTTCACACTATGGCCGGTAACCGCAAGCGCAGCAACCAGCGCAACGCTCTGGTGCACTGGCAGAGTAGGACGGCGGCCGAGAAGGGCAGGAAGGTGAGCCGCTGGCTGCCGTGAACATAATGGTGGCATCAAGCGGCGCTGCAGGCTAGCGGGTGGTTCATGTGTGTGGCACTGCGGCGGCAGTGGAACGGCAGGGAGCAGGCCTGCCATCACACTGCTCATTGACTCGCTCGTCCCGCTCCCCACCTCCTCCCGCGCTCCAGAACAACAATCAGTACAACAAGAAGCGCAAGCGGGCGATGAGCGAGAAGGGCCGGGAGCGCGCCCGCCTGGCTCCCCGCCCCGATGATGCGGGCAAGGCGCTGACTCGCGCTGCTGCGTAAGCGTCGTCAAGCGACCGCATGCAAGGCTGCTGCTGAGGGCCGTGCTCCGACAGATTCAGCGCAGCTGCATCGGGGCAGTTGGCTTCATGACTTGCTCATTTTCTGCAGCTCAGCTGGCGGTGCACCGCTTGCACATGTTCTGCCAAAATCATGAGCAACCTTGTCAGCAGAACACACGTGTAAAAAATGGAGTTGATGACATGAGGTACACAGCTGCTGCTGCATGGCACGCAACCAGCAACTGGTTGATCAAGCCAGATCAAGCATTAAAGAGCCAGATCAAGCAGCTGTTGTGGTGGAGACAGCCTGAGATGTATGTGTGACATGCACCGCCACTGCCGCACTGCAAGCTGCACCCGTTCAAACATCATTTACACAAGTATGTTGCAGGGTTGCTCAGGGTTCTTGGAGGCATAAGTGGTTGGCCTTATGGATGGACTAAAAGGCAGGCAGGCTTGCGACGGGTGCTGATAATGAAGTTGCCAGCATATCCGTGAATGAAGCGTCTTCATGACTGGAGCATGATGTGAACGCATGCATGTGGCGGGACGGCATTGACCGCACAGCAAGGGGGCAAGGTTTGGTTGTTGAGCAGAAAGATGAAAGCTGCTCGCCATGTCTGCTTTCCTGAATGCGCTCAGCAGTCATTGGCATGAGACGGGACAGATGGCTGATGGTGCACTGAAATGATTGACAGGCGAGGCATGGAAAAGAAAGGCTTGAAGTCTGTTGAGCGTGGCAACACCTTTTGGCATCAAAATGCCACTGGGGCGGGGTGTGCATTTGAAGCAGGCATGGCGACAGGAAGGCTAGCCTGCCGGCTGGGTTGGCGTGAGGTGCCGCATGTCGCCTGCTGCTCAGGCAGCTGGCAGCATACACATTGGGGCCAGGGGTGGCGCTCCCTTCGGCAGCTGGCCATAGCTGGCGGCAGCCATCATGCTGTTGTCCAGGCAGCCAGCAGGGTACCTGCAGGCGGGGATGGCAGGCAAGACGTGACGCAAAGGCCCAGCTTCTTGGCAGACAGGCAGCGCAGGCGCGCTTGTGCACCCATGCGACATATGATGTGCAGCCTGAGTACAGGCATGCTGGCGGCTGCGTTGTTTACATTTGCCCAGTGTCAGCACTTCTGCTGCTCTTAAACAGCTGCAGCCGCCAAGTTTGCGCGCTGTGCACCCGAAGGACCACACCAACTGTCCCTCACAGCTGGCAAGCAGGCTCCAGCACAGGCAGGTGCCGCCCACTCGCTCACCAGGAGAAGTCTCGCAGCTCCACCCGCACGCCCTCCTCAGTCGAGTGCACGCAGTAGGTGTGCGGCTTGAAGCCCGCGGTGGGGTACTCACGCGGCGGGGCTGCAGAGGGGATGGGGCACATGGGGAACTGGGGTGATAGGGTGAGTGGCAGCAGCGCACAATGGCACCGGCACAGTGGGTGAGCGGCTGCTGCCTGGAAATATGCGCATGCACCGGTTTGGCCGCTGCCGCCAGCCACCCACCGCTCCTTGAAGCGCAGCAGCACAAGCAGCGGTTGGCCCCCGCACCAGGGATGGGCCAGCACTGGTTGGGGTTGCTCATCAGGTAGGCGCGCTTCGCCATGGGCTCAAAGAAGGAGATCTGCAAGCAGCCTCGCACTCGTGTGTGTGAGCATGGGCCAGTCAGAAGCCGGAATGGCAAGCTCGGGCATGTGCAGCTGCAGGCAAGTTCGAGCGCCACTCTGTACACGTGGCATGCTGGGCACATGGCCCGCACTTGTGGGTGTAAGCATGGGCTCAGCAGCATGTGTAGCTGGCAAGTCCCAGCCCCGCTGCCCACACACGGCATGCAGGGCGCATGTCACACAGTGCGTCAGCCACACACCTTCCCATCGTAGCCTCCATAGATCCATGTGATATTCCAGGCCGCCACAGCATTTTCTCCCTCCGCCTTTGCCTTGATCTCGGGGAGCGCAGGAGACAGGTAATGGTTGCCTGCAGGACGTGGGGCGCATGCCTTCATGCTTGCTGGGCATCGCCGTCGCAACACAGGAACATGGCTGGCCAGCCCACATGTGCACTTGTGAGCAGGTGTGAGCTGCTGTGAGTCGGACCTAGTGCAGACCAGGACCCAGCGCACATGCCCCCGTCAAAGCCCTGCCCTCACCCATGCCGGGCACAGTATCAACGTTGTTCGAGTAGTTCCCTGCCAAAGTGGAGGGAATGAAACGGAAGAGGATCTGGCATGACAGCTGGCAGGCTGCCCTGCAACGAGGCAACACCTCCTACGAGACCTGCACACCAGAAATCACGCACATCACTGTAGGGTCCTGCACCCAAACTGCTTCCTGAGAAGCTGCCGCAGCAATCTTCCCACACACACAATTCAACAGACAGTCCGCTGTCAGCTGGGCAGCACTTGCCGCCAGGGAAGCAGGCCTCGGGGATGGGCTGGTTGGCAGCTGTGAAGACGTCGGGGGCCAGGCTGGCGCATGGGCCGCCTGCACAACACACAAGTGGGCAGGGGCTTCAGCATCCCAAAAAGCGAGACACTGTTGCAGGCCCAAATACAGCAAAAAGGTGTGTTTACCTGCTCCCATTGTTGCCTGGCTGCCAGGCTTGCTGGGCTGCACCCTTCTGAATCGCGGAACCAGGTGGTGTACCCAACCAGTCCAACAGCAGCAGCTGCACCCCTCACCGGTGATGTTTATGACCTCCTCCTGGCTGATGAGGTAGAAATGGAAGTCAAAGTGAGGGATTGTGTAGACGCCCTCCAGCGGGTGGCCCGCCGGCTCCCAGTTCAGCCCCATCACGGGGAACGGCCTGTGGCACGCAGAGGCAGGTGGAGGCACGCTCGCACTTCACCCCACACAAGCCACACAGCATGAGCATTCAGCTAGGCTGGCCCGTTGCTTGGCCAGACACAAAACCACTGAGATTTCGCCTCGCCTGTAGGATCCCCACGACTCCGGTGCAAACTCCACCCAAACTTGGTCAAACGGGGGGAAGCACTGGGGCAGGGAGGCGTTGCTGCGAAGTGAAGGGGAAGAGGGCAATGGCAGTGAGCACCCTTGATATGAATGCAACTGTGTGCATCCAGCCGCCCATCCTGATCCTCGGTCATGCAGACTTGATCATGCTCGCATGCTGCTGACGCCCCTCTTCCCCGGAGGCCGACCCCCACCGCTCACGTCTTGCACTCAGGCGGGGGCTGCATGGAGGCTCCATCGGGGCCAGGAACGCCTTCCAGCACCTCCTTGCTGACCTCCACGCCAATCGCAGCCGGCCCAAAGCAGGCGCCGTCACCACCAAACAGCTTGGTGTACCCGCGCACCATGCCCTGTGGCGCAGTGAGAGGGGTTGCAAGGCAAGCGTGAAGTGTCTGGCGCAGTGCGGTTGGGACTAGAAGGCACCTTTGTGGCCTCTCCCCTTGCCAGCTTACCCCGGCATAGCTCTGGTTGGACACCCACACAATCAGCTCATCGGGGCCACCAATCTCGTCTGGCATGGCACTGTCCAGAGCGGCCTCGACTTCGGGCGGGCAGCCACCGGAGGCCGCACCGCCGTCGGCAGCAGCGGGGACATCGGCAACCAGCGCCCTTGCAGCTCCTGACAAGGCGTGGAAAGTGGGAGCTAGCCAATGATCAACGGCTGGGACCAGAAGATGTGACGCTGCGTGCCATCTGAACAGTTGTGTAGCGGCGCCGACGCCCGAAAAACGAGTGGACAGCGGCGGGCGCGGCGAGCAAAGGGGCAACTCGCTGCCTCGGACCCTAGCCGCTTGTTCACCACCTCCCACACTCACCCGACGGTGCTGCAAGGAGCACGCAAGAGGCCCAGAGCGCGAGTGCGAGACGGCGCGCCATCATCGCTCGGAAAGGTGCACAGGCACGCCCCGGTTGCTTTGACAGACAGTGATGGCTGCCACAAGACGCTGGATGAGGATGTAGCGATCGGCCAACTGCGCTTGTGGTCCCTTGGTGCCCGCCGCGCGAGCCACCGCAGCCAATCAATGCAACGGCGGCCATTCCCATGCTCTCCATGCACTCAGCTGCTCTGCTCTGCCTGCGTCGTGCACTACACACCATGCCAGAAACTACAGCGGCGCATGTGCAGCCAGGCCTACGCCGGGCGCAGCTGCAGCAACAGGCCAAAGTGGTCCGACGGCAGGACGGGGCGGCCTTCAAAGCTGAGGCCCGGCAGCGGCTCGCGCCCCACCAGCTCCGCCCCCTGCAGCCGCCAGCGGCGCAGCCTGCAGAAGGCGCGGTCCAGCCGCCTGCGGATGCGGTTGCCGGGCTTGAGCATGGGGTTGCTGCACGGTGATGGGAGGCACAAGGGAGAGCCCTTGTGTTGCAGCTCCTGCTCGCCTGGTGCGCTGGGCGCAGCATGAGGAGCACCAGGCAAATTCCCTGGCTCGTATTTCGAATAAGTTGCAGCATCACCACACAGCTCCAGGCTTGCGGCACAAGCAGCCCACCTCTTGGGGTCATATGTGAGGCCCGGGTCTCCTGGGAACAGCTCCTGCCACGCATCGCACCAGCCGCCCGGCAGCGGCGGCTGCCCATCGGCCGGGTTCCAATTCTGCACGGCAGCAGGGCGGCATTGGTCAGCGGTGGCCTCGGAGCATTGGCCGAACATTCTCCGTTATTCACAGCACCTCTCCATTCAGGGCAGGCCGAGACATTGCAAGGCTGCCAGCCACGAACATCACCAGCACACACCCAGTTCATCCACCCCAGCCCCAGCGCACCATGTCCCCCACAAACAGCACGTCCTCCTCCGGGGCCTGATCCAGCAGCGCCACCGACTGCTTGCACTGCGCCACGCGCTGCTCGCTGCGGGGAGGCAGACGTGGCAGACAGATAGACGTTTGGGGGCAAAGCAGTGCGCAGCATTGGCAGCCGCTGTGTCTGCCCTTGCAGCATTGTGCACTAAGCTCATTGCCGACTCAGCACTGGGAGGCTCGACATCCATGCTCTGCCCTGCCAAACGGCCCACCTGTACAGCGCATTGCCACCGGTGGGACTCTCCAGGTGAGCGGTCGCCACCCGCACCGGCAGGCCGCCCACCGAGCCGCTGATGCTCTTGAGGTCGCGCCCTGTGAGAAGGGCAGCGTGCCAAAAATGCTTGGGGGGCAGTGGCACTAGGCTGCACTGGGCCACCGCAGCTGGCCAAGCCTACGTGTGACCTACAGCCAGCTGCCCATCTGCGGTGCATGGCCTCCTCTGCCCCCCGCCGCTCCTCACCCATGATGCTGTTCTCAAACGGCAGCTGCGCCGCCTGGGCGGGCGCGCCCTGCACCCGCGCGCGGTGCCACAGCAGCACTGTGAAGTATGGCGCGCCGGGTGGGCAGGGCGTGGCATGGTAGGCGGACCACCACGCTGCGCCGCTGAACAGCCGGTAGATGAGCGGGGTCACCTCCTGGACGCAGCAGTAGAGTAGAGCAGGCGGGGGGTGGTGGCAATTATTTAGAGTAGGCTACTGGCACTGGACATGGGCAGGCAGGTGGCATAAAACAAGTTGCTTCGCAGCTGTTCGTTGCAGCTGTACCAAAAGCGGCCAATGCTCAGCCTGCCCCTGCCTGTCCTCCATCACACGCCCATCCGAGCCTCACCTGCAGGCACACAAAGTCGGGCAGGCGTGCCTCGATGATGCGGCCAATGGCCGCCATGCGCGCCTGGATGTGTATGTCCTCTCGAAACCAGACATTGTAGGACAGCAGCGACAGGTGGGCCCCAGCCTGCACATGCTGCTGCGGCTGGCGGGGCGCCTGCGCCCTCGCCTGCCACTGCGGCTGCTCGCGGGGCGGCTGTGCACCCTGCTGACTTCCACTGAGCCGAGCCTGGCCTGCCCCAGCTGTAGAATGCTGCTGCTGCTGCTGCCGCTGCGCCTGGCGCGCCATTCTTTCGGCGTGCAGTGCTGCGAGCAGCTTGTTGGCAGGCGGCACAGCCCCTGCCGCCTCAGCGCCCTCCAGCACCGCAAGCTGCTGCTGCTGAGGTTGCTGCTGCTGTTGAGGCTGCTGCTGCTGCTGCTGCTGGCCGCTGGCAGGTGCTGTGCCGGCCAAACCCCGCTCGGCATTCACCCGCCGTGCAAACTGCATGATGCGGCGCTTGGCCTCGTCATCCGAGTCATCTCCCGCCAGGTCAATCGCCTGCGGCCGCCGCCGCTTGCCGCCCACACGCTCCGCCGGCTGCTGTTCATCTGTATGTAGATGGATTTGTTCCAGGGAGAGCAGCTCGTCGGCAGGGCTGTGGGGGGCCAGGTCGCTGAAAGGCAACAGCGCAATGGCGGCAAGGCGCGCCGCGGCCTGTACAGCCCCTCCCGCGCCCTGTGGGCGCATTGATCGGCTCTTGCCTGGGCTGGTGAGGTCGACCAGATCCACGACGTCCTCCTGGGCTCCCATTTTGAGCGGGCAGGTGCCTGGAACGCTGCGTGAGTGGTGACGGAGGCGCCACGGCTTGGAACACAAGGATGTCCGATCACTGCACAGCCACTGGGAGCGGCGAATGGAGCGGCAGGGAGGTGCCACTGCCTGTGCATGAAACATGTCACCTTCGCCGGCTGGCCTGGCCAAAGACTGACGCCCGTTCGCCCCATTCGACACCCACATTTGCTGCGAACAATCCCGCGCCTCCCAGAGGGCCCTTGGGCGCCTCCCAGCCGCCGTGGCCCGAGCGCGGTGGCCTTATGTATTGAATGGTCGCGACCGCGGCCCCTGGACCCTCCCTGACGCTCAGTAAATCGTCCCCAGAGCTGGCGGCCGCCCCCGCCCTCCTGGTGGGCAGTTTTGGCGGCCTGGGCGCCCTGAGCGGCGCGGGCAACCAGCACAGCCCCGCCATGAACGCCGGCGGCGCCCTGCCGCCCGTGGGCGGGCCCCTGGTGCACCAGGGCAGCCTGAGGCGCCGCAGCAAGACGGAGATAGCCCACCAGGTGCGGGGAGCGGCTGGCGGGCGTGCCATCTTGATCACAGCCGGCAGGGGTGGCAATGAGCGACGCGCTGTCCGCCCCCGGCGCACGCACGAGCAGCCGCGGTGCACGTTTCGGAGGGCGCCGCCTCCCTGCGCGCTCCCGCCCCCTGGCCTGCGCATGCCCAGCCATGATCGGACGGCTCCCGACCCTCGACAGCCGCCCGGCCGCCTGCCACCACCCGCCGCCGCTGCCGCCGTCGCCCGCCTGCCCGACACGTGCCCCCTGCCGCTCTTGCAGTTCCTGGCCAACCTGCGAGCGCGTGGATCGGTGGAGGTGGATGACACGCTGGAGCAGGAGATTGTGCAGCACTTTGAGTCGCTGCCCAGCAGGTGCGCGGCATGCCAGCCGGCCCGCAAGCCCGCTCGGTGCCTGCTGGCGGGTGCTGGCGCTTGGCTGGCGCGGCCGGTGCGCCCACCGCCCCGCTGCCCGCCCCCTCCGTGCAGGTATGCTCTGGACGTGAACATCAGCAGCCTGGATGTGCTGAACCACAAGCGCCTGCTGGACAGCGCGCGCGCCGACCCCTCGGCCGTCTCCTTCCAGCTGCGGCCCGTGGATGTGGTCAGCGGCAGCGACCTGGCCAAGCGCCCCTCCTTTGGCAGCCTGGACACGCTGCAGCTGCAGTCGGCAGAGGTACGCCGCAGCAGGGCGCAGCAAGGCTGCGGCTGATGTGCGCAGCTGGCAGCCATGTGTAAACAGCAAAAGCCGCAGTTGGCGCCTAACACTCGCGCTGCCGCCCTGGTCTCAGCCCTGCACCACATGTGCATGCAGCACAGCTCGGGTGCTGTCATGACACAAGGGGCTGCAGCCTGCCATGCTGCTTTGCGTATCCATGCTACATTGCCTGAACTGCTGCTTGTTTATATGCTGCCCCTGCTGCAGGCATTGTCACATTTTTCGCCGCACAAGCTGGGCGGCCGCGCGCTGCCTCGCCCCGCATTTGGGTCGTCGCCCAACCTGCAGGTGCGTCATGGCGGGGCTGCTAAGCAGTGGAGCAGCCAGTGCAGTGCTGCATTGCATGTATTGCCGCACAGCCGCCGTGCTTGCTTCTAGACATGTGCACGGCTGCTGCTCAGCACTGCGACCAAACAGCCATGCGTGTTGGGGTGTGCCGCTGCGCAGGCGCTGGTGCTGGAGGCGGAGGAGAAGCTGGAGGCGCAGGGAGCGGGCGACCGCGCCTCGCTGGCGGCTGCGGCCACCACATTCTACGAGGTCACGATCGCCTCCATAGACCAGCCCAAGCTGCTCAGCCGGCTGTCCGAGTCGCTGGTGAGGGTATGCTGGTGCTGTGCAGCTGCTGCCATGCGGGTGGTGGCATGGTCGTTGCCTAGGGATGTACATGGTGAAGATCAGCCGGCCAGGTTGGGGCATTGATAACTGTACTGCAGGCGTCCTGGCCACGCGTAGTCGTGACGTGCTGCCACCTCTCTGGTTTGGCCCTCATGCCCTCCTCTCTCCGCCCCCTCGCTGCTCCGCAGGGTGACCTTGGGTTGAACATCTGCGAGGCGCACGCCTTCAACACCAAGGACCGCTTCTCGCTGGATGTGTTTGTGGTCAACGGCTGGGCGGGTGGCGGCACGGAGGAGCTGGAGGAGGTGCTGAGCCGGCGGCTACAGGAGCTGCCGCCGCCGGTGGTGCGCGGCGCCAGCGGCAGCCCGCCCTCCTCAGCGCGCGAGCAGGAGCTGCGGGTGCCGCAGGAGGAGCTGGATGTGCTGGCACGGGTGAGGCGCAGGGCCGGAGTTGCTGTAGGAGGAGGGCAGCAGGGCGGTGCTGTGAGGGTGCATGCCAGCTTCACGCGGGCAGCAGCTTGTTGCTGAAATCATGACTGTGTGTGCATCAAGCTGGCCTGTGCAGGGCAAAGCTGTTTGCATGCTGCTGAGCAGCAGCCAGCCTGGGCAAAGCATTCGAAGCAGTACACGGTGCTGCCATTGCCGCTGATGTGTTCTCTCCGTCTGCCCCGTCATGCTGTGCCCTGCTGCAGCAAGCCACCACCGGCGCAGCAGACAACGACTGGGAGCTGGACCCCAACGAGATCATCTTCCATGAGAAGATTGCGTCGGGTGGGTGCCGCGCTGCCACTGAATCCTGTCCTGTTTAAAGCATGCTTGCTCTGTGTTTGTTCAGCGTATGAGGCAATAGTGCATGTTTTGCAACAGCAGACAGCAAAAAAAGGCAGGAGGAGCAAGTATAGGAGGCTGACCGTGCTGGTTGTTGCTCTATGCTCCCTGCCGCCAGGCGCGTTTGGCGACCTGTTCCGAGGCTCCTACTGCGGCCAGGACGTGGCGATCAAGATTCTGCGCAACGTGCATGAAGACAGCCAGCAGTTCCAGGAGTTCTTGCAGGTGTGGGGTCGGAGGGCAGCAAGCAAGGTTGCAGAAGTGCCGCCCAGGCGTGGAGTGGCTGATGGAGTGGTCCCCAGCTGTGCACATCCAGCTGCTCAATCATCTGCAGGTGTTGCTTCGTGCCCTGCAAGGCTGCATGCTGCCACATCTACCCAGATATGCCTTACGCATCGCCACTGCACCGTCCCGTGCAACCTGCCTGCAGGAGGTGGCCATCATGCGCAAGGTGCGGCACAAGAACATTGTGCAGTTTATCGGCGCGTGCACGCAGAAGCCCAACCTGTGCATCGTCTTTGAGTTCATGAGCGGCGGCTCCGTGTACGACTACATTCGCAAGGTCAGCGCAGCCTGCCTGGCTGGTGCCCGCCTGCTGCTGCTGGTTGCCACATGCTGCTTCAGATGGCAGGCATCTGGAGCGGCTGCTGATGTGGAGGGATTGTGCTGTGACCTGACACGTGTGCCCCACGCTGCCCTTTTGCAACCTGTGCAGTCGGGCCCGCTGCGCGTGGGCACGGTGCTCAAGATTGCGGTGGAGGTGTGCCGCGGCATGGACTACCTGCACAAGCGCAAGATTGTGCACCGTGACCTCAAGGTGCGGACTAGCTGGCCAGGAAGTGGGCAGTTGGGGGATGTGCAGCCGTGCACTCGTTTTCTGTTACAACTGCCTCAATAGATACAAGCCTGCTGGCTGCTGCTTCACCCTGACCTGCCAATGCCTCCCATCTCTTCGGCTGCTTCCGCAGGCCGCCAACCTGCTGCTGGACGAGACGGGGACGGTGAAGATTGCCGACTTTGGCGTGGCGCGCGTGATGGACCACACCGGCATCATGACCGCGGAGACGGGCACGTACAGGTGCGCGGCGGGGCACGTTTTGGTGCTGCATGCGTTTGTACTGTCCGTCTGCTGCTCAGGTTGTGATGAGGGGATGCTGCACTGCGGCTGTGCTGCGTTCGAGATGGTTGCATTTGAAATGAGCCTTGCTGGCGGCAGCGCGGGGTGCAGGCAGCCAATGAGCCTGCAACCCCTGGCACTATGCAGGTGGATGGCGCCCGAGGTGATTGAGCACAACCCGTACAAGGAGAAGGCGGACGTGTTCAGGTGAGGATCGCGAGTTGAACAAGCGTTGGCTCAACTTGCTGCGCTGCGGATTGCACCATGCATTGCACTGGGCAGCATGGCCGCCGAGCTGCTTGCATGCACTGGCCCCAACATTCATTACTCGCCCATCTTCTGCCCGCAGCTTTGGCATCGTGCTGTGGGAGCTGCTGACGGGGCGCATCCCCTACAGCGACATGACGCCGCTGCAGGCGGCGGTGGGCGTGGTGCAGAAGGGGCTGCGCCCGCCCATCCCGCCAAACTGCCCGCCGCCGCTCTCCGACATCATGCGGCTGTGCTGGCAGCGCGACCCCAACGTGCGGCCCTCCTTTGAGCAGGTGCGCTGCCAGAGGCGTTGAGTGCAGTGGCTTGAGGGATTGAGACGCCCAGCTGAAATGATTCGATTGCTGCTGACTGCCTACTTGCCCATGGCTGCTCAGTTGGGCCCCTCTCATGCTGTCCTGCGGCGCCTGCTGTCTGCCTCTCTTTTGCTTCGTCCATTCACATTCCTCACCTGGCTTAGCACTCCACCCGCTGCCCTGCCCACGCCCTCCCCTCCGCAGCTCAAGGTGAAGACCGAGGAGCTGCTGGAGGTGTACCGGCAGCAGGACGGCGCCGGTGGCGTGCGCAAGGTGCCGCACGCCACCGCCGGCAGCGCCGCGCCCGCGGCCAGCGGCAGCAGCGGCGGCCTGCTGGCACGGCTGAGAGGCAGCAGCGGCGGCAGCCACAGCGGCGGCGGCGGCAGCGGCAGCGGGCGGCCCAAGTGAGGCGGCGTGCCCCGCCGGTCATTCCTTGTGGAGTGGAGCGCGTCTGAAGGTGTCCCGTGTTCTTGTCATAATGACCCCCCACAATTTTGATGCATTTGTGCTTGTTCTCACTCGGTCCTTCCCCTCACTCCCAGCACCCACCCTTGTCTGCCTCACCCCCCGTGCCTGAGCGCTGTCCCACACTTGAGCGTAGGCCTTCCGTACCCCACCCCTCCTGCCACGCCGCAGTAGCAATGCATGCTCCTCTGCACTGCGCGCCTCTGGCGCCGCCTTGCCTGTAATGTTACAACAGGCTGTGCACAGCAGGAGAGGCAAAGCGGGAGAGATGCGCAGCAGAGCAAAAATTGATTCAGACAGACGAGCGGGCAGCACCAAAGCAAGGGCATGCGGACAGGTCACACAACTAATAGCTAGTATCCTTCAAACACTTCGGGGTGGTGTGTATGCAGCTCTCGCCCTGTCAGCTGCTCCAGCGGAACCGCGCCTGCCTTGATGGCTGCCTCCCGCTCCGCGGCCGCTGCCGCCGCCTGCTCGGGGGCGGCGCCCTTGCTCTGAAGCCAGGCCGTGAACTCTCCCGGCGTCAGCTTTGGCGCATCGTGCTGCCCCTGCTGCTGCTGTTCAGGGGCAGGCTGGGCCGTGGTTTGGGCCGCAGGCTGCTGGGCGGCTGGGAAAATTGGCGGCAGAGGCACGGGCATCGCGGCTATTGAGCACAGGACAGTGTGCGGAGGCTTGCATGACAGGCAAAGCCAGTGGGACGTCCTGAGGAGCCCCCTGCCGCCGCTGCCGCCCCGCTCGGCCGCATGAGGGTTTTCTGACCGCCTTCCTGCAGCCAGCAGCGATCAGCCATGTGGTTTGGCTTATACACAGCATGAACGTCTTTGTGGCTTTGCTGGTTGGCCTGCTAGTGGCCTGGCCCGCCAGTGCGGAGGGAAACCCTCGCGTGGCGATCGTGGGAGGGGGCGTGGCAGGCGCCAGCGCAGCCTACCATGTTCGGCAAGCGCTTCCAGAGGCGGACATCACAGTGTGAGCCGAGCTTGCCCCCTTGCCGCCGCCCGGCCGCCGCTCTTCGCCGTAGCCGCATAGTGAGCTCGAGCCTCCCGTCCACCCTCTGTCTGCAGCTTTGAGCGTGAGCGCCTGGGCGGGCGAGCAGAAGAGGTGGTCATTGATGGCGTCACGGTGGAGCTAGGTGAGTCAGTCGATTGATTAGAGGGGGCTTTTGCACAACGTGAGCCGTTGTTCCTCGCTGCTTGAACTCGCGGTGTGCATCACAGCGCAGCTGGCCTGCCGTGTTGCGATGGGTTGAGCTGCAACAAGCTGGATGCATGCATCGCTCCAAAGGGTGGAGGAGCCGCTGAGAACGACCGGCTGCTGCACATGGATGGCAGCAGCAACGGTGTTGCGTGGCCTGAATGAATTGTGGCGCCTGCTCCAAGTTGCAGCCGATTCCACACAGCCTTGCAGCCCCTTGCCGCCATCCTGCGCCCAACTCCTGGCCCTTTGATTCCGCAGGCGCGTCGATAATTTGGAACAAAAACTATTTGATGGCGGACCTGGCCCAGGCGGCAGGGCTGGAGCGCCAGCAGCTGGAGGGTGATGGACTGCTGGCTGTGTACGACGGCCAGATCCTGGTGTTCGAGGTGTGTTGAGATTTGGTGGGTGGCTGGAAGATTCTGGGATGATATGAAGGCACATGGTGGCTGTGCCTGCCACTGATGGACCAGTTTGTATCATGTGTTGGTGCCACACCCCTCTCACCATACCTCATGCCCTCGGTCTGCCTGCTCCACCCTCCCAACGTGTGCAGGAGTCGTCCTGGAGCCTGCTCACCCTCCTGCGCCTGCTGCTGCGCTACTGGTTCTCGTTCTGGGAGTTCCGGCCAGCGCCTGCCGCTGCGTTTGCCAAGTTCCAGGGTGAGCAATAGCTGGCTGCAGCAGACTATGTGCAATTGCCTGCGTGGCCCTTTCAAAAGCATGGCAGCGGTTCAAATGTCATCAGCAGTCCCTGCCTGCCTGTGCACTGCCTTCAGCTTGTGCTCGCCCAGTCAATCTGCAGGCATCTACAAGTTTCTGGATAGTGGCACTGCCTTTGAACAGGCGGATGAACTTCTAAAGGCCACCGGGCTGTATGACTACACGCAGGTATGAAGGGGTGGACTGAGTTATGCCCTGACCTGCTGTTGTGCGCAAGTGGGTGGGCCAGCTAAGGTAGCAGCAGGTGTGCTTCGCTGAAAGTGCTGCACGCGCAGCCGTCTTGCGGCTTCAACACCTTGGCCGTCCGTACCATGCAGCTGCCACCCGCCCCACCCCACCACAATTACCCTCCATCAGTTGTGGCCTTGAGCCCACAAATGCGCACCTCAGACCACGCCTGCCCACACCTGCCCTCCTCTCTCCTCCTGCTGCACAGGCCAGCCTGTTTGAGTGGGTGCGGGAGACGTATGGCGTGGGCATGGACCAGCTGCGCGCTGAGCTGCTGGCGGGGGTCACCAAAACCGACTACAACCAGCACACGCTGGAGGTCAACGCGCTGGCTGGTGCGGGAAGGGAAGGGGAAGGGAGGGGAGAGAGTTGGGGGAAGCTGAGCTGGCACTCTGGGATTGCATAACACAGGGAGCGCTGGATCCAGAAGGTACAGCTACCTCGTGCCCAGCTGCCGGCACCCAGCCCTGTCCTGCTGCCCTCTCGCACCCTGCACAGGCATGGTGGCGCTGCTGCCCGCCACTGACCCGGGCGTGTGGCGCATCCGTGGCGGCAACGGCCGCCTGCCGCCAGCAGTGCTGTGCGCAGCCAACGCCACCGTGCGCTGCCCTGTGGCGGTGTCTGCGGTGCAGCGGCTGGAAGACGGCCGGTTCCAGCTGGACCTCGCTTCCCAGCAGGGCCAGGCAGCAGAGCAGGACAAGACCCAGCGACAAGGCCGGCCAGCTGTGCAGCAGGGGGCAGAGGGACCGTTTGATGCTGTCATCCTGGCGACACCACTGGAGGGCAGCGGCATCAGCCTGGAGGGGCTGCCCGACAAGCCGCTGATCCCCGCCCGCAAGTACCAAAAGGCAAGGGCTACAGAAGGGAGTGCGGGCGGGCTGGTTCAGGCATTTCAAGGGCCCATGCACGGACGGGCCACCAGGCGCGGGATGGTCCGCTGCATCACCGCAGGACCTGCTCGACATGTGAGCTGCGCCCGACAACCTGCAACGCACACACCGAGCGGTTGGCAGCCCTACTTCTGTCTGCAGGTGGTGACCACCATCGTCAAGGGCTCCGTGCGGCCCAGCTACTTTGGGCTGACTGAGATGGTGTACTGTGAGTCGGGGATGGCAATGGTGCTCTGTGCTGCATGTACGCGGCAGCAGCAGTGGCAGGGAGTGCGGCTGCACTGACAGCCGCTGGACACTTTGTGCCATCAAACCCACTGCTCCACCATCCACCCCGCCCTGCCCCGCCAGCCACGGTGCTGGTCACTGAGGACGCACGGCTGCCCTGGAACAGCCTGAGCCTGGTGGGACACACCAGCGGCAACGCCACGCTGTGGAAGCTGTTCAGCCGCGAGGGCATGCCGCACGCGTGGCTGGAGCTGATGTTTGAGCGGGGTGAGGGGGCAGGGGAGCAGGGCGCAGTGGATCATGGGGGCAGGGGCCAAGGGGATTGAGTCTGGGGCAGCCACCAGTGGCTGCGAGCGGCGCATGGGATGAAGGTTGCTGGAAATGCCAAATGGGCAATCTTACTCTTTTGCGGTGTTTCCAACCTCTCAAACACCGAGAGTGCCACTGCTTACTGACCGTCCCCTGGCAGGCTTTGAGGTGGTGGCGGAGCGGGTGTGGGATGCACCGGGTGCCTACCCCGCCTTCGACCCACCAGAGGTGCGCCGGTTCCCGCATGACGACTGGTTGTCCCGGCCCTCCGCCATGGCCGCTGTGGTCATGGTCCAGCTCAGCCTGTGTTCCTCCGTCATTGGTGCAGCGCTGCTCTACCCACGCCTGCAACCCTGCCCCCCTCTCCCCTCGGCTGCAGGACTTTGCACCCTTCAAGCTGGCAGATGGGTGAGGCTGCAGGAGATGGCTGCAAGACATGTGTGTGCGTGATGTGACAGTCAGAAGAAGAGCGATCTGCAGCGATTGGGTGGTATCGGTCTTGCATGGCTTGCTGGGCACCGACTGCTGGCTGCCCTGTCGACCCACACCACACCTGCGCAGGCTGTACTACACTGCCGCCTTGGAGAATGCTGCCTCAGCCATGGAAATTGCCGCAATCGAAGGCCGCATGACCGCCTTGCTCACTGCGCAGCATCTGAAGGGACAGGCAGCCGCACGGGCGGGAACAGCAGGGCAGCAGCGGGCGCCGGGCGATGGCACGGTGCTGAGACCGCCCAGCCAGGATGCCGAGCAGGTTGCGGCTGCTGCTTGATTCACAAGCTGGTTGACTTTGATGGACACTCTAGCCGTTTCCTGCTGGCAATGGTGCACAGCATGCCAGGTGCATTCCAGGTGCAAGAAAAGAACCGTGACACTGCTGTGCTACGTTTTAAGACACTTCATCTCAACTGAACTCACCGCCCACCTCGGCTCAGGTTAGCGGCGATGCATACTGTCCTAGGTAGGTTACACAGTAAAAAGGATGTGGTAAAGAGCGGTACGGGCCTGCCAAAATTGCTGCAATGAACGAAATGAAGGACTATTGAACAGCTATGCTTAACCTGACGTAAGGTGCAGCCCTGTCAAGCACAAAGGCAACAGCGACTTGTATCTGTCATGGCTTGTCAGTGGGCCAAAGCAAACCTCTACTTGCTGCCTGCCTGCGGCCAGCCGCCTATGATGTTCGCTCCCTTGCAAAGTCGTCCCTCAGCCCGTGCACCCGCGCCGCCGCCGCCGCCGCTGCCTCTTGCCCGGGTGTTGGCTCTGCTGCGTCTGACAGGTTGTCGCCGCTGTGCCCGCCCTCCAGCGAGGCCGCTAGCTCCAGCTGAGCCAGGTGTTGCGTGGAGAAGGGCTGGGGGCCCTCGTTCAGAGGAGAGGGGCCCTCTGTCACGCCCTCGTCTGCATAGTCGCTCATGCCAGCTGGCGAGACTGCAGCGGGCGGGGGGCGGAGGGGTAGCAATGAAGCCAAGGCGGGGTGGCCTCCGAGGCAAAGACAGCAGTGGCGGATGGACAGCCGCAACTTGTATCAGCATCAAGCAGGATGACTGCGGCAGCCCCCTTACCGCCGCCATCATGCTCGTCTGCTTCGTCATCTGCCAGGCCACCCCAGCTGCGCTCCCGGCCCATAGTGCTGGGCGGCGGGGAGGGAGAGGAGTAGAGCGGCTTGCGCTGCGCCCACTGCGGCACACGGGGGCAGCGGGGGCAGGGAAGAGATCACAAAGGGTTGTGCAACTAAAGCCGAAGGTAGGTGGGGACAACTGCAGCTGGGTGTTTCCACGTTAGGACACAGGCGCTGACAGGCTTTCGCGGAGGTAGTGTCACCTCTCACAACCATCTCCTCCACCACAAGCCCACCTCCAGCTGCCGCTGCGCCAGGTTGCCGCTGTCGGGCAGCGCCAGCACCAGCGAGTGGCGGCCGCCCGCGGCCACGGCAATCACGCGCCACCGCTCCGGCCCGCCCGGCAGCTTGAGCTCCACGGGGGAGATGCAGTCCTTGTCCACACCCGTGCCCAGCCTGTGATGAGAGGAAGGATGTGGGGCAGAGGTTGAGGTGGGGAGGTGGTGGGGGTGGCCGGGTGCAAAAGGGGGAGAAGGCACGAGGCACCCAGTGCTACTCCACACAGCAGGCAGTGTGCACAGCAGCCACCCCACCCCTGCCTGCGAAGCCCCCTTTGCCCACCTGCCAAACGCGGCGCGGCCCCAGATGAAGCAGCGCCCCTCGTCTGTGACCACCATGGTGTGGGTGCCGCCGCAGGAGCCCTGCACCACGCGGTGCCCCTCCAGCGCCTTGACCTGTGCAGGGGGGCAGGGCGGAGCAGGAACAGAAGCGTGGCAGTCATGATGGAAGGGAGGATGGGCTTGGTAGCTTGTGGAAGCCGCCAGCAGCGCAGCATGCTGAGCAGGGCATCTATACTGAAACTGCACAACTCTTCACGCCAGCTTGCCCGCCGCCTGCACCCACCTTCTGCGGCCGCAGCTTGGAGGAGCCGGTGCGGTCGCCCAGCCCCAGGCGCCCATACTCGCCTCGCCCCCACACATACACCTCTGCATGGAGGAGCAGTTTTGAGGTGGTGGCCTACAGCAGCACAGACTAGACTAACATGCACCAAAGCTGCCTGGCTTGCCTATTAACACCAGCATGATGCCACCAGCACCAATGCTGGCTCCAGCCGGCAGCTGCACCCACCTCCCTCTGCCGAGATGGCCATGGAGTGCCAGCCGCCCGCGGCCACGTCGGCCACAAACACGCCTTCCAGCCCCACCACCCGCTCTGTTGGGGAGGGAAGATAGGCAAAGGGTGGGGCGCAAGGTGAGCAGGGGCGCTTCAAGTATGGCTGAGAGCAGGGCAGGGATGCACGCTAAAGCACAAGCCACCCAAAGCTTGCTGGAAGCCATCCACAGCGCAGCCAGTGCGGCACAGTCGACTCAGCAGCGTCCGGACCTGGCGTGGTGGCGTAGCTGGTGGTGCCGTTGCCCAGCATGCCAAAGTCGTTGATGCCCCAGGCATACACCTCGCTGCAGCACATCCAACCATGGGCCAGGAACAGCGGGCAGTGAGGCTGCGGCATGTCATCTTGGGTGCGGCACAGCAGGCGTGCTGCTTCGTCAGCAGCTGGCCCAGCAAACAGGCCCAACACAGCTGCATCACATCCATCCGGCTGTCCTATACCTGCCAGCCGGCCCTCCACATCCGCTGCCCCGCCCCGCCCCGCCCCCTCACCCCGCCGAGTTGAGCGCCAGGTTGTGGAAGGCTCCGCAGGAGATGCCCACAAAGTCGCCACCGATGTCGATGCGGTGCGGCGTGCGGTCGATGGTCATGGAGAAATCGCCCCAGGGCTCGCCCCACTGCCAGATCTGCGGGGAGCGGCGCCGGCCGACAGGGCAGCAGTTGGGGATGCTCGATCGGAGGTGCAGGCATAGGACTCGTAGCAGGACATCTAATCTTCTTGCTGGCGCCTGGCAAGGCGCAGCCAGCACGCCTGCGCAAATGCAGCCAGGCCACAGAAGCCAAGCCAACTGTCACGTGGTGGCGCTTTGCCACCAGCCCAACTGCCCAGCCTCGGCGCACCTGCCCATCTTCTGTGAGCGCCAGCGAGTGCATGCCGCCGGCCGCCACCTGCTTGACGTTGATGCCATTGAGGCAGCGAACCGGGCGCAGCACGTCCTTGTCGCCATGCGCCAGGCACTGCCCATACTCATTGCCACCTGGGCACAACAGGAGATGGGCACCGGGTCAGCAAACCAACCAGCCCCGGCAAGCCAGCAACACACCTGCCTGTCCTTTTCTGTACCGCGCAGCATGTCCATGCCTGCGCCCTGGACAAAGCATGCGCTCGATCCCCTATCATCTCCCCAGTGGGCTCACCCCACGCCCAGCACTGCCCCGTGGCATCCAGCGCCAGCACGTGCCAGCCGCCAATGGCCGCCTGCCGGATCTGCACCGCCTCCAGGCCCGCAACACGCTGCGGCTTGCTCTGCGGCTCGCGGTGGCCGTGCCCCAGTGTGCCGCGTGCGTTCCAGCCCTGTGCCACGTGCAGAGGCAGCAGGCAGCAGGGTGAGGCGGGTCAGCAGGCAGCTGCAGCACGTAGGGATTTGCCGAGAGTGCAGCAGTGGCCAAAGCAGACACAACCCAGCACCAACTAGCACCAGCTGAAAAGGCACAGCCAGGTACAGCGGACAGCGGCAGCGCACCCAGGTGATGACTTCGCCGTCCGCCCCGATTGCTAGCGTGTTGCGGCTGGCCGCCACGATGGGCGAGCAGCCAAACTCGCGGCCCCGGAATCGTGTGCCTGGGGCGGGGGGAACAGTGGAAAGCGCGGGTTGGCAGTTGCATCCAGCCACCTCCGTCAAGCATTTTAAAGCAGCTTATGCGGGGAGCAGGCAGCCTGTGGCACCTGCAGTTGCACGCTGAGCACCCTGGCAGACGCGCAGCCAGCAGCTGCTGCCGGCTGTCTCACCCAGGCACGCCTCCACCACCTTGGGCTGCAGCACGTTGTTGGCAGCAGCGCCCCCGGACACGCGGTCCAGCCCCAGCTGCATTGCGAGGCAACAATAGATGAAACGTGGATGGCTGGGCTGAAGAAAATCAGCTTGCAGCACAGCCCCGGCAGCCCATCCGGCTGCCCATCCGGCTTGCTGCACATGCCTGCCTTTAGCCACGCACGCCGCCACACCTGCCCGTCCTCGTTGACGCCCCAAGAGAACACCACGGTTTCAATCGGGGGATCGTAAACATATGCGGGCTGCAGAGGGCACGCAAGGACAAGCATTTGCATAGGGTTAACCAGACCAAGAAATGGGGCGGCGGCAGGCAGCGTAAACGGCTGCAGCAGGGCCTGGCCCGCCCTGCCCAGCCCACTTGGCGCTGCAACGGGCTCCATTCCAACTCACCAGGTGGTCGCACAGGCTGCCAACATGCGAGCTAGCGACGGAGGGTGGGGGACGGTGCAGCGGCGGCGACAGCACGGTCGGCCGCGGCGGCGGCGACGGCAGCTCCCTTTCATACAGCACAGGGCTGAACTCGGACGCCATGGAGCTGCTGCCTGGCGAGGAGGCCTCCATTGCGGGGGAAAGGCACCGGGGAGAGCGGGGAGAGGCGGGGAGAGACGGGGGCCGCTCGGCAGTGTGTCGCTGGGCCGGCTGGGCGATCCACCGATTGCCGATCACCTATAGGAGGATGCTCGGGCCCCTTTGGGGGCTCAAGCAAGCGCACCAGCCTCCCATGCGAACGTGGCTTGGCTGCTCAAGGCCATGGGCAGCTCCCCAGCCCCCACCCACACCCCGAACAGTCTCAGCAGCGTCATCGCGAGGGTGACCGTTTGCACACGGCGCGCTCACTTCGCGGACACGGCTCCTCGGCAGGCCCTCGGCCCTTGGGGACACCGCGACCCGCTTCAGCAGGCGTGCGGCAGCAGGCGGCGGGCCCCGGCAGGGCCCAGGACGCGGCACAGCCATGGCAGGAGAGGCCCCGGGCCCAGAGGAGGCGCAGGCGGCCAAGAAGGAGAATGAGGCGGCGCAGGCGGCCATTCCGGACAAGGTGGGGCGCCGCGCGGGGCGCAGGACGGCCTCCCTGGCCCGCCGCCGCTCGCCGCCGCCCGGCCCGGCGCACGACGCCGCGGCCCCACCCACGTGGCCTGCAGCCGTGCAGCGCTGATGGGTGCCATTCCCCATCATTCTATGGAGCATCAGCAGCAGGCCCAAGCAGCAGCAGTGCCCCGAGCGGCCAGCGCTGGCTGTGGGCTGCTGCCGGTGCGCCGAGGCGCCAGCGCCCTCGGCCGCGACCCACGACTCCGCCCACCGTCCGATCCGCCCTCGCAGGTGCAAGTGGGCGGCAGCCCGCTGTACATAGTTGACAAGAAGCTGGGCAAGGGAGGCTTCGGGCAGGTGTACCTGGGGCGGCGGGCGCAGCCGACCAAGGACAAGGACGGCCCCAATTCCAATGTGGTGCGCCTGGGGGCTGGAGATGGATAGTTGCCAGGAGCTGGGCGGCTGCAGCAGCTCCTTGCACCTCCCAGCACTAATGCTGCCGCCCCACTGCTGCTTACCTCGTGGCTGCTGCTGCTGCTGCGTGCAGGTTGCGCTCAAGCTGGAGCACCGCAGCAGCAAGGGTTGCAACTACGGCCCGCCGTACGAGTGGTCGGTTTATGGGTGAGCGCAGGGCCCTTCACAGGCAGAGCGGGGTGGCCGCGCTGCGTGAATCATGTTTGTAGAAACGTGCTCATAGCAGCAGGAGTGTGGGAGTACAGCTGTGGCCAGTAAGAGGTGTGAATCGGTGCAGGCAGGTACACTGTGGCGCCCGCGGACCCATGCTGAGTCACTGCTCGACCACCTGCCCTGCTGCACCTGTTGCAGCGCGCTGGGAAACATCCCTGGCGTGCCCAAGGTGCACTACAAGGGGCGGCAAGGGGACTTCTACATCATGGTGAGAAGCACCTCTTTGCCCTGGGGCCGCCTGCCGTAGCAGTTCAAGCGGTTGATGGTGCCGCCGCGTCGTACCGGGTATGCTTGCAGCTTGCAACATGCTCCCGCCTCCCGCCACTGCCACTCCCCTCCCGCTCAGCTGCTGCTTTGTGTGCCTGTGGCCCGCAGGCGATGGACTGCCTGGGGCCCAGCCTGTGGGATGTGTGGAACACGCAGGGGCAGGTCATGTCGCAGGAGATGGTGGCCTGCATCGCGGTGGAGGCCATCGCCATCCTGGAGCGGCTACACGCCAAGGGGTGCGTGGCACTGGGCGGCCAGTCTCAGCTGGGGCGCAGCAGGTTGTGGCGGCCGCGACGCAGGCATCTGCAGTTGCAGCCGCAGGAGGTTGTGGCGGTCGCGACGCAGGCATGTGCAGATGCATGCTTAGCAGCTGGGGTGCTGCCGCAGGAAATGACGTTCTTTCCTGTCTCCCTCTTTCCTTGCCCGCAGTTTTGTGCACGGCGACGTGAAGCCGGAGAACTTCTTGTTGGGCGCGCAGGGCATGCCCAACGAGAAGAAGCTGTGGCTGGTGGACCTGGGGCTGGCCACGCGCTGGAAGGTGCGGCAGCTTGGGTAGGCGGGGTGGGCCGCACGGCGCTGCTGCCGAGAGGAACAGCTACCCAGCCCCTGCCAAGTGCACACTGCCATGCTGCTTGTTGTGTAATGCTGCGGTCTCAGTGGTTG
>VFQQ010001651.1_pt1 | contig 29481 bp, 48 predicted proteins | sample 3512341 | NCBI WGS metagenome assembly VFQQ01 (sample SAMN10412373, study PRJNA504923) | tailings metagenome | isolation source: Relicate 2 Philex TSF1 revegetated site | place: Philippines: Tuba, Benguet | collected 2017-08-29
CGAGGGTTGACGCTGTCTACAAGCGCTGGACGTTGAGCACTCTCAAAGACAGCAGCTGGCCCCAGGTGCCCTGTTTGTCGCGGCCAAAGAGTCGATGTGTGCTGTGGAGGCGTCGATGTGTGAGGGGTTTAGTGTGGGGGCCCTCCCGTGCGCCCAGCGCCGCCAGCACTGCACCTGCCGCCATGGATTTTGTTTGTTCACAATCTCAACCCCCTTCTCGCAGCCAGTTCCTTGCCCTCGTGCCAGCCAGCTCGATCGCTACCACCGTTACATTTCCGCAGCAGCAATTGACATGCAGCACATCAGCAGCTGAGCAGCCGGTGCTGTCATGGCATCCCGGCTGGCGGGGCGGGGGGGGGGGCAGCGGTTGCTGCCGCTCATGCGGCTTCCGCTCGTGCCGAAGCGAGTAGTTTACTTCTGCAGCACGCAAAGGAGAAGGTGCATGCCGGTCAGCCATAGCGGAAACAGCAGCGCAAACCCACACCGCCGCAGCTCCCCTGCGGCATGGCAGGGCCCCCAAGCTTGAAGCGGCACTGCTGCGGCATGGCAGGCGGCGCCGGTCCGGCCCCCACAGCCCCTCAAAAGTTTTACTCACGATTTTCTTCTTGGGGCGCAGCTGCAGTCAGGTCCGGGGAGGTGGGGAGGGGCAAGCAGGAGGGAGGCAGGCGGGGGCGTCAGGCAGGGAGGCAGGCGCACCACCCTGGCAGCCAGGCAGGCATCACATAGCACAGCATTCCCTCCCCGCTGCCAGCATGCATACGCCTGGCGTGCTCAAGGACATGCTGCCACCCTGCCAGCTGCGGCGTCCATGCTGCTTCCATACCTGCGAGGTGTGGCCGCACTGCAACAACGGAGGGGAGGGAGGCGGAAGTGACAAGTCAGCACACAGAGCGGTCTTGCCTGGCTGTCGGCATGCACCAGGCTTCACACAGCTTCTATCGCATACTGCTTCCCTCAGTATGCAGCCCTGAATCAAAGGCCTAGCGCACCTTCTTCTTGCGGCAGTTCACAGCGCGGGGGTGCAGGCGGGCGTAGCACCTGGTGCAGGGGTGGCAGCAGGTGCAGCACAGGGTCAGCGGGCGCAACAAATGAGACAACCGCCTGGCACGAGCTGGATGGTAGCTTTGTAGCGGGATGGAAAGAAGGCATATCCCTCCGGCGAATGACCCCGCGGCTGGTAGGGCAGCCGCGGGGCAAAGTATGGAGGTGTTTCTGTTGGGTACATATTCATCTCGAGAGCGATAAAAAGGAACTCGCGAGTCAAACTTGGCACCCGTTGAGGCGTGAACATGCACCATGCAGCCGTCGAGCGTTGCAAGCCAGCCAACAGCACCCCGGCCCACCTCCCGTGCAGGGCACAGCTTCCAGCATGCAGGCTCGCGGCCTCCGCGTCTTTCAGCCCACGCACGCACATGCACATGCCCCGCTCCCCCCCGCCCCCCAGTGCAGCCTCGCTACCCCCCGCTCACTTGCGGCAGATCATCTTGTCCTGGTTGTACTTGCGGGCCAGGATCTGCAGGGACGGCTCAATGATGCCGCCGCGCAGGCGCAGCACCAGGTGCAGCGTCGACTCCTTCTGGATGTTGTAGTCTGCCAGGGTGCGGCCGTCCTCCAGCTGCTTGCCGGCGAAGATCAGGCGCTGCTGGTCAGGGGGGATGCCTGCGGGCAAGTGGGCGGGAGGGCGGGGGCCAGCGGCGCGTCAGCATGCCAGCGCGGGCATGCCAGCGCGGGCGGGCCTGCCGCGATCGCCGGCTGCTGCTGCTCCGCATTACTGCAGTGCTACATCCAGCGGATGCTGAACATGTGCACACCGGACCGTCTGCAGCAAGCGGGCGGCCCAGCAGCTGCCGGCCGCAGGGCCATGCCAGGCCCTTGGCTGGCCAGCATTGCATGCTCCACACGCGCGCCGCAGTGCTGCCAGCGCCTGGCCCGGCCGCCCTCAGCTGCCTGCACTTGCGGCCTGCACTGCACTGCTGCCTGGTTGCGCTGTTGCCTGCGGCGGTGGGCCACTCACCCTCCTTGTCCTGGATCTTGGCCTTCACATTCTCGATGGTGTCCGAAGACTCCACCTCGAGGGTGATGGTCTTGCCCGTGAGGGTCTTCACGAAGATCTGCATCGTGCTCTGCAGCAGCGGGCGGGCGCCGAAGAGCGGCCATGCGCGTAAGCCGCCTGCCATGCCCCCGGCTCTCACCTAAAGCGCAGCCTGCTTGCGGCAGCGCCCCGAGCCGCCGCCGCCAGCCGCCAGCGGGCCGCCGCAGCCTGCGGGCGCCGCCTGCCTCCTGCGCCCGCTGCTGCTGCGCCCCGAGGCGATGCTGCGCTGCTGGGCGCGCGCCGCCGGCCCGCTGGAGGCGTGGCGCCCATGCCATGGCCGGCGATGCCGCTGCGGCGCCCCTGCAGCCCCTGCCCGTCGTGGCCCTCACCTCCCCTCGGCGCCTCCCGACCAAGAAAGGGAGGGGCGGGGCGTGCCCAGGCGGCCTCAAGGCCCATGCTGCGCCTGGGACATCATGGAGCCCGGTGTGGGAGGCAGCCATTTCCGCTGGTCTGCACAGCGGGCAGGCCAGCTCATCTGTTGAACAAGCCATGGAGCTCGCGGCGGTCTGCCCAGAGGCTGGGGCACCCGGCTGCTTGCAAGCTCGCCCCTGACCGCCCTGTACACGTTTTACAGTGGCCTGGAGCTAGTTTGAAGACCAGATGTCTGCGCGGTTGAAAGGGGAGCAGCCCTCAGATGGACTGCCTGCCTGGGCAGCGGCAGTCACCCGGCTCTGGCCGCTCGGGCGCAGCCTGCGCGGTGGTGCTTCAGTGCAGTTCGGATTAATTCACTGGTGTCTGATGGTGCATCAGCAAGGCCCAATTGTCTGAGAAACCTGACCAAACTGTGGCGTGGCCATGGACAGCCTGCATCGCTGCCCGCCTGCCGCCCCTTGCATCATTGGGCGCCGCATGGTGATCAAGGGTGGAGAATGTCGGTCAATTCACCCAGGGTGTTTGAGCCTGCTGCTTGGATATCGTGAGTGCCAAGTTGGCGCTTGCATGTGTGCATGTTGGGTTGCCCGCTGCCCGCTGCTCGCATCAGGACCAGCGGTGAGGGCATGCGTCGAGGCACATGGCCATGGTCGCAGCTCAAGTGATGGTCCGTCCTCTCGCGCGAATCATACAATCATCAGGGCCTCGCGCCAAAGCTGGACCAGCAGTAGGTTGACGTGCACATACACGCACAGGTTTGTACACAAAGGACGATCGCTGCCTTGGCAAAATTTGAACCAGTCCAATGCCCGCTCCCGCACGCGCCAGCAGGCCCATGGGCCGGCCATCCCTCCCTGATCGCTCCCTGATCCGCGGATCCTGATCGAACGCGAGTCTCGTGGCCCCAACCCCGCGCGACTGGGGCCCTGTAGGAGGCTGACTGAGGAAGTAGGCTTGGGCTCGTGGCGGGGGAGGCCTCCCCACGTGCCCTTCGATCCGCTATAGCGCCCCTGCGACCAATTGAGCGCGCCCTGGCCCTCCCGGTGGCCCGACCGCGCAGCATCCGCCCCCAATTCCGCACCGCAGGCCAGCTCAGCCTTCACCCGCGCAGCACAACAGGCCGCCGCCCGGCGAACACGGCTCAGAGGCGAGCCCCCATCGCAAGTGTGCAGGGCAAACCCGCCCCCCTTCCACACGCCTTGCGCACCTCGAGCGCACAACAGGCTGGGCAACACCTGGGCCAGCGCGGCGATGGCAACCCCCTAGACCTTGCCCAGCTAACGAGCAGCGATGGAGGGCCTGTCGGGCCTGCAGGCGAGTTTTGCGCCCGCTCGCCTGCCGCCGCTGGCTTGCACGCGCCTTGCAAGCCTGCTCACGAGCTCCCTGGGCGCCCATGCGCCTTGGAGGCGCGCCAGAGCTGCTTTGAAGCGCCTGGAGCGGCCCCTTCAACGCGGTGCTCCCCCTTGCTGCGCGCAGGGCCAGGCGGAGCTCGACCAGCTGGTCAATGAAGGCATCAGGGACGTGCTTGGCGGCAGCCAGGGCTCCCTGCTCCCCATTCCGAGCCTCCCAGGTGCGCCGGCGCCGCCCACCGCTCGCTCGAACGCTCGACCCCTGCGCTCCCGCCCACCACGCCCCTGCAAGCAGGTCCCGCGCTCCCGCCCTCCCACCCCTCCCTCCCCTCGCCCCAACCCCCGCTGCAGTGGACGGCACGCTGCCCATTGTGGACCAGCACGGCCTGGCCATGCCCCTGTCGGGGCTGGAGCTGCCACACCTGATGGGCCACGAGCATGACGTGGCCAGCCAGGTCAACTGCAGCGCGCCGCAGCGGGCGCCGCAGCACCTGCCGCCCTCAGCACCCATTTCCGACGATGAGGTGGACCAAGACGATGACGACGACGACGATGAGGATGACGCCGCCGCTGCCGCCGCCGCCGCCGAGGGCAACGAGACCGGCAGCTCGGGCCGGCCTGGGCGCGGCGTCAAGCGCAAGAAGGCGGGCAAGGGCGGCAAGCGCACCGGCACGCCGGTGAGTGGGGGGGGGGGGGGGGGGGGGGGGGGGGGGGGGGGCGGGCACATTAGGGTGTGTTAGGATGCGGGTGTGCTTGCAAGTGGCCACGCTCAGTGCGCTGAGGGGCCACATCACGGCAGGGGCAATTCTGTCTACTGCATTGGGTTGTATAAGCTGACTGCGTGTCAGTGTGTTAGGTTTTAGCGCTGTGATTCCCCATGCCAGATGCCGGTCAGTGGACTAGATAGATGGCATGCACTGAAACGTCTCCTCAGTGCCGCAGTGCTGCATTCCGTGTTGCATTCTGCGCTGTGCCTGCTCGCGTGCCATCCTCCTACTACATGTGGCCCTCTCACCTGCCCTTTGCTTCTTGCCCCTACCCTTTCCATCGGTGCAGGGCATGCAGGGCCGGTTCAGCGGGCGGCTGGCCACCAAGGAGGACGAGAAGCGGCTGGCCGCCGAGTGCCGCCTCATCGGCCCGCTGCTGGGCGGCGCCAGCCGCGGAGAGAAGAGCCTGCACACGCTGGCCAAGCTGGTGCGGGCCATCGCGGCGGGCAGCGTGCGCGCGCACCTGGAGGCGCTGGAAGCCGAGCGGCAGGTGGGCGGGGCAGGGAGGAGCAGGGCGGGGCGGGACACCTTGGGGTGTGGGCTGGGTGGGGGCCTGGGAGGGTCGAGCATTGCATGCGTTGCCCGCTGCAGTGCATGCTGGTGCAGGTTAATGGTTGTTCCCTTGTACATCGCTGTTCACTCCCTCACTCACCCGCTCCCACCCCTGCCCCTCCCACGCACCTGCCACAGGACCTGCGCGCCAAGCTGCTGCTGCTGTCCGACGGCGACGGCCAGCAGCTGATGCGGGTGCAGGAGGAGAACAGCCAGCTGCGGCGGGAGCTGGCTGCACGCGAGCGCACCATTGCTGAGCTGGAGGTGAAGCTGCAGCGGGTGGGCGTGCCCACCTCAGGCGCAGCAGCCATCAGCGCATTTGGCCTGTCTGCGGAGCCTGCTGCACGCGCCGGCTCGCTGCCGGTGCCGGCAGTGGGCGGTGTCGGCAGCCTGAGCCTGCCGGTGGCAGCACCCAGCATGCCGCTGCCCCCGCTTGTCAGCATGCCGTCGGGCGCGACGACGCAGCCGCAGCTGATGACGGCGCAGCAGCAGATGCCTGTCGCCTCGCTGGCGGCGCAGCTGGCGCCTGGAGGCGTGGCAGCACTGCCGCCAGCTCCTATGGCCCCCTCCCTGCCCAGCATGGGCGGCATAGCGCAGCCCACGCTGGCGGTGCCTGATGCATCCGCAGCCGCGGCGGCGGCGCAGCAGCAGGTGCAGGCACTGGCGGGCGTGCAGCCGCAGGTGGTGGTGAGCATGGCGCCCTCGGTGCCCGCAGCGCCGCAGGTGCTGCTGCAGACTGCCAGCGGCGCCGTGCAGATGGCACAGCCGGCCGCCACCACGCTGTCTGGCGGCGCGATTGCGGCGGCGGCAGCCAGCATCCAGCCCGCGGCCCCTGCGATCACCACCCTCTCCAACGACGCTCTGTCGGGAGAGGCGGCGGCGGCAGCAGCGGCCAGCATGCAGGCGCTGGTGGGTGCTGGCGTTGCGCCCGCGATGTCTGGCGAGCCGGGTGTGGCCGACCAGGCGGCTCACACGCTGACCCAGCAGGCGGCGCAGCTGACGGCGCAGGCCAGCCTGCACGCGCAGGCCAAGACGCAGGCCAGCACGCAGGCGCAGCAGCTGGCCAACCAGGCTCAGCTGCATGCTCAGGCCTCGGTGCAGGCGGCGGTGCAGGCGGAGCAGCTGAAGCAGACGCTGGCGGTGCTGCCCGAGAACCCGCAGACGCAGCAGACGGTGGCCACGGTGCAGGACCTGGAGAGCAAGGCCAAGGCGCATGCAGACATCACCACGCAGGTGGGCGGGCGGGTGGGCGGGTTGGGCAGGACATCTGGCCTGCTGGCGCAGCTGTGAGTTGGTTGTTTCAGTAGCTGATGCTGCTCAGCGCCATGCTGTGAATGTGCGTATGTTGGCAGGGCACCAGGCATGTTGTGCCGGCCAGTCAACCAGAGGTGCTTGGCTGCAATGGTGTTATTTTCATGTCTACTGTTTGCTGGCTGCTACCACTGTCCCTCCCCCACCCACCCACCCTCTCACCCCTCTCGCCCCTCTCGCCCACCTGTGCAGGCTGTGGCGCAGGCGCGGGAGATGCAGGAGAAGGCGCAGGTGCACGCCGCGGAGCAGGCCAAGGCCATGGCTCAGGCCAACATGCTGCAGGCGCACGCGCAGTCGCTGACCGTGTCGGTGCAGCAGCTGGAAGCGCAGCAGGCCACCTCAGCACCGGGGGCGGCTGCACCCAGCGCGCCCACGACTGTGGCAGCCGTCCCCGCTCCCACCGAGCAGCTGGTGGTGGCTGCGGCAGCCCCGATGCCCAACCTGCCGCCTGTTATGGTGGCCGCGCCGGCGGTGGCCGCTCCCACTGCCAGCGTGGGGCGCGGCGAGGGCGAGGGCCTGGCAGCGCTGCTGCCCACCACGCCCACTGATGCGGCCGCGGCCATGCAGCAGGCGGCGCAGCAGCAGCAGCTGCAGCAGGCGGTGCTGGCCGCAGCGCCGCATGCGGTGGCGCCCGCTGCGCCGGTCGCACCCGCACCCACAGCCACAGTGGTGCCAGCCCAGCTGGCCAACGGCACCACGGTGCAAGTGCTGGTGCAGCAGCAGCCAGTGGTGACGCAGGCTGCGGCGCCGCTGCCGTCGGTGGTGCAGCAGCCGCAGGTGCTGCCGGCCGCGCTGCCGGCGGCCGCCTCGCTGGGTCCGTCTGCCTCGCTGGCGGCAGGCAGCTCCATGGCCATGACCGCCCCCACTGCTGACTCCTCGGCCCTGCAGCAGGCGGCGGCGGCTGTGCAGTCGGCGCAGCTGCAGGAGCAGCTGGCTGTGCTGCAACAGGCGCAGGCCCAGCAGCAGGCGGTGCAGCAGCAGGCGACGGTGCAGCAAAAGGCGGCGGCGGTGGCGGCGGCGGAGCAGCAGTTTGCTGCCGCTGCGCAGCAGCTGCAGCAGCACCAAGCGCAGCTGCAGCAGGCGGTGGCCACGCAGCAGCACCTGCAGCAGCAGACCGCGGTGGCGCAGGTGCAGCTGCAGCATCAGCAGCTGCAGACCGCAGCCGTGCAGCTGCAAGAGCAGCAGCTGGTGCATGCTGCTGTGCAGGAGCAGATGGTTCAGCAGGCACAGGACCAGCTCAACCTGGCTGTGGCTGCCGCTCAGCAGCAGCAGCAGCAGGCAGTGGCGGCTCAGGCGCAAGCGGTGCAAGATCCGCTGGCCCTTGCTGCTGCCGCAGCACCTCAACCGCCAGCCATGACAGTCACTGTGCAGCAGGCAGCCTCGGTGATGCCTGCGCCACAGCTGGTGCAAGCCGTCACTGCTGCCGCGCACCAGGCCTGCGATGCTATGGCCGCCGCCCAGCAGCAGCAGCAGCAGCAGGCGGCACTGGGGGTTGGGGTGCAGCCCGCGGCGGCATCCGCCATGCTGCAGCCCACCCCGCCTAGCGGCACCAAGCCAGCGGCTGCCATGAGTGAGTGGCTGCTGACGTTCGGGGGTTGTTGGCTGGGTGGTTTATGGGGCAATGCGCAAGGGCAGCGTGCTGCCTGCTTGTCTGTTTGGCTCACAGCAGTTGCACAGACTCTGAGAGCTCAAAGCATGTGCCCCACCCCGGTCCACCCGCAGTCAAGCTGGAGCAGTTGGGGTCCAGCGCCCTGCCCGCCTCCAGCGGCAACGGCGCGACTCTCATGGAAACCATGGCCCTGGCCGGCGCCCCTGCTCAGCAGCGCAACACCGCCGCCGGGGCCTCGCTGCCACCGGGCCTGCCGCCCCTGCCAGCCTCCGCGCCTGCCCCCACACCTGCGGTTGTGGCGGCGGGTGTGATGTCGGCAGGTGGCACCGAGCTGTCCACAGGGCTGACGCCCCATGTGGGCGGGCTGGAGCTGCCGCCCGGCATTGAAGGCATCGTGCCCAGCAACCAGCCGCTGACAGGTGGGTGTGTGGATGCAGTGGGTGGCTGTTGCACGATGTCTAGTGCAGCAGCATGTGCCTGGGCGCTGAATGCCTGCAATGAAGCGCCTGCGCGATGTGCAGCATGGACTGCATACCAGTGCACCTGACCCATGCCCCCGCCCCCTGCCCCCCTTGCCTGCCTGCAGGCGACCCCGCCTCGCTGCAGGCCGCGGCGGCCATGGGCCCAGTGATCAGCATCCCGGCAGGCACCGCCTCTGAGGGCCTGGTTGTGTCTGGCAGCAGCGCCTGAGGCGCCTTGTAGGGCGGCCCCTGCTGCCGCTGCTTGCCTCGGCTTCCCTTGCCTCCTTCTTTTCACCTGTCTCTACATGTGTCTCAATCCATCCCCCTCCCCAACGGGCTCGTCCATCCATACACACTCGCCTTGTGTCCAACCTGCAGTTCAAGCCGCCCTGTCTCCACCCCCATGCTTTTCCAGCTCCTCCCCCTTCCCTCTGTTTGCTAGCGTTGGGACTGCTTTGTTTGTGTACCCCGCTATGACGTGGGCGGGAGGCAGCAGGGGTTCCCCTGCGCCTCCCGCCACCGGACCCTACCCTCGCCTGACTCTCCAAGTACCCCCCCCTCGCTCCCCTCTCACCCCCGTTTTGTGCCAGAGTAGCCGGTCCCGCGGCTGGCCCACCCCCCGCTCCTTTTTTCATTGCTGCATTGTACCATTATGCATGCCTGCTGCGCGCTGCGCTGCGGCGCGAGCCACTCGGGGCTGCTCTTCAGCCCCGGAGCCCGGCGCCAGGCGCGGGCGCCATCCCTGCCCCGCCACCCCGCCGATTCTTTGCAGCCGTTCTTTTGCCATTCTTGGGCCGCCCCCTTTCATGCAGCATCACTACCCCCCGTCCCACCCTCATCCCTCCGCTGAGAAAGCCCCCCTCCATGTGCCCCTTTAGACCTTTTTGTGTGTTGTACGCCTGCCCTTGCAACCGTTCGTGCGATCCACAGTGTGTCAGGGGCCGGCTTGCACATGGTCAGGCGGCCAGAAGGAGAGGGGTCAATGCCACACAGGATGTGTTCAGAAGGCAGACTGAAAAGAGAGTGACATGCGGTTCACTTGCCATTGGCAGGATGCCGCACTCTCAAGCATTGCGCGAGTGTTGGGAAGCTGAGGGGTTGATGTTCATAAATGTTCACTGCTGCCGCGCTGCGGCGCTGCTGCACGCCATCAGTTGAGGGGGAAGGTGGGGGCCTGCCGCCCGCGGTATGCCGCTTCGTACAGCTGGCGCGGCAAGAAATCGCTGTACGGGTCGTGCTTGCGCTTCTGCAGCAGCCAGGCGATGCCCTCCTCCACCGATGCCTTGGTGGCGCGGTACTTTTCATCGCACCGCTGGCGGTCCTGCGCGGGGGCGGGGTGGCGAGGGGCAGCAGGTGGGTGTCATGCCAAGGGCATCAGGGTTACTGGGTTTAGCAGTACATGGCCTTGTAGACTAGCACCATTGGACCGGGGCTGTCATCCTGCCACCAAGCACACGCAAGCCAGGAGAGATGCAACCAGTACAGGAGCCCAGCGCTCCTCCCACCTGCAGGTCTTCAGGCGAGGTGTGGATGGGCGGCTGGAACACAAAGTAGAGGCGGCCCGGCGGCAGCTTGGGCGTGGCCAGCGGCGCCACAAAGCTCTCCTGCTGAAAGGAAGCGGCCGCCACGCCCTTGCGCGCCTGCAACGGGGCAGCACAGCAGGGGCACGGATCAGTCAATGCGCCACACCAAGAAGCAATGCCGGTGGAGCAGACAGTCCAGGGAGGCTGGCCCAGCGCTGGATGCGGGCTGTGCATCCATGCACACCACCGCTCCCTCCCAGACCTCACGACCCAGCCATGTGTTGCAAAAGGGCGCACAGTGGCGACCGGTCCGGCACCCACCTGTGGCAGGCCGCCGGCGCGCCGCTTCACCATGTCGCCCAGCAAGGGCAGCGCCTCCAGCTGCTGGCTGTCCGCAATGATGTTGAGCGAGTCGTCCACGCCCACGGCTGCAAACGGCACGATGGTGGCGCCGAAGCGGGCTGCCATGCGGATGAACTCTGTGGAAAGGAGAGGAGGGGAGGCGGGGAGGCAGTGGTGTTCAGACCGAAGTTGGCAGGCAGGGCATGTTGGGCATGCAAGAAGGAAGCTAGCCGGCATGCAGGCATGAGAAGGGTAGGGCATGCAGAGCACGCCCCAGCTGACGCTCCTTCCGTCCAACACCTGCCGGCCAAGCTCTCCCAAGCTGCGCACCGCTTTTTTCGGGCCAGAACAGCTGGTAATCCTCGCCCCGCCGCTTGTACGCCTCGCGCACGCCGCCTGCCAAGTATTGGTTTGGAACAGTATTGGTGAAGGCAACCTTTCCATGCCAGTCGGCTTCTCACTATGACTTGCCCACGCTCGCCTGACCAACCAACAAAACCATGTGACTGGTTGCACCAGTTGGCTACGCACACCAGCCACACAGCTTGCTCACTCACTCACTCACCCGGGAACAGCAGGACCGCCTCCTTGTTCTGCAGCAGGCGGTGCATGTTCTTGGCGGACACCGGCACCGCGCCAAACGTGGACATGAATTCGCGGAAGGCGTTGCGCCCGTCGGTGGCCCCCGCTGCGCTGCGCCCGGCGGCGCGGTCAGAGCGGCTGCCCCCCAGCGCATCGCGCAGCGCGTCCAGGCCGCTCCCTGCAGCAGGACCAGCAGATGTGCTGTCAAAGACCTGGACGTGCATGCAGCGGACGGCCACCAGCCCCCTAAGCAAGGCAGGTGATGGATGCCTTAGCAAGGAGATGGCCACGAGATGGCCACCAGATGGCACAACCCGCAATTTGAAACTAACCCAGAAGGCTGCTTTTGCAAAACCCCTAATCTGCAAGTGTGCTCACCAGACAGGAGTTGGCTGCCAAAGAAGTTGCTGGGGTCCCAGGCAGGCAGCTCATCCGCGCTGCCCGTCGCCCCACTGCCCGCGCCCGCTGAACTGCCGTTCTGTGTGCCATCAGCGCTGCCATTGCTGCTGCTGCCGCTGTTGAAGGCCTGATAAAAGATGACTGGGTGGGCCAGGCCGCGCAGCAGCACGCCCTTCTCCCTCAGGAACTGCTCGCTGAGCACGCCCAGGTCCAGGGCCAGGGTTGAATGGTTGCCCACCAGCAGCAGCGGGCGGCCCTCGGGGATCTGGCTCAGCCCCAGGCTGGGTGAGACAGAAGGGCAGGGTGGTGAGCAGATGGGCAGGGTGGTGAGCAGACGGGCAGGATGGTGAGGAGGCTGGGTGGGAAAGCGGGCAAGCCGACAGGGCAGGAGCTCGGTGCATGGCGATAGCTGGAGCACAGCCAGCAGCGCACATGCAGCCATGCCAGCTCGAGCAACCACTTGTGCACTTGGCTTCCTCGGGCTATGCAGTGTGCCATGCTCACCAGCGCGTGCCGTCGGGAGCAGTGGAGATGAACACGGGGCTGCTCAGCCGGCGGCCAAATGCCGTCGTGCTCTCTCCATACCTGCATGCACAGTTGACAGCGAATGCCAGTGAGTCTCCCTCAGGGCACTTGAACGGGTTCTCTACAATCCAGCTTGAAACTGGTTCAGCGGTGCCGCCCATTCCCCACTGCTGCAGCACCTCGCCCCTCACCGCTGCATCTCGCCCTGGCTGGGCAGCTCGATGGGCACGGCCACGCCAAACCCTGCCGCCGTGCGCTTGCTGCGAGCAGGGGTGCATGCAGCACGGTTGGGTCGCCATACATTGGGGGCACTTATTCTCAACATACTGCCAAGCCTCAATAAACATTGAGCCAATACAGGCAGCAGGCGTGCCAATGGGTCGCAGCTCCCCGCTCCGCCCCCTTACCTGATGGGTGCCGACATGCGGCGCTCCCGCACATAGAAGCCCTCCTCGTCAAGCAGGCGGGCCAGATCGATGCCGCCCTCCTGTTGTTCAGGCAGGGAGGCAGGTGGGGTGAGGTGAGGTGAAGGGGCAGCGGTTTGGGTTGGGTTGAGTAGGCACTCAAAATACTAGGAAAAGAGGGTCGCGGCAGCAGCAGCAGCGCTATCGAGTTGCTATCAAGCATCCTTTGCTCCCTGTTCAATATAGCCAGCCACCAGCCCCAGTCCACAGCAGACCAAGGAGCAGAGCATGAGGGAACGTGCCTGCAGCAGGGCGTGGCTGCGCCCCTTCTCCACCCGCAGCTGGGCGCGGGGCAGCGCGCGCTGCAGGCGCGGGCCCTCGCGGGCGCTGGGGATCAGCAGGTCCTGTTGAGGAAGGCAGGTGGGGAACGGGCCGAGTTAGCGGGAGGTCAGGAGAGCAGGGAGTGGCACAACTGCAATGATGGGACACGAGCAACTGCATGTGGGCTCTTGCTCCCACTCCGATGATGCAGCACGGTTTGTTGCCAGGCACCAGGCTCAGAAACTGTGTGAGATCCAGGCGCAGCCCCCAGGCCCACAGTGGCCCACTCGCCTGGTCTCCCACCAGCACGAAGCAGCGCTGCTGCACGCGCGGCAGCAGCGGCTCCACCGCTGCGCTGCCCTGGCGCAGCAGCTCCAGCTTCCATGCAAGCGTCTCTGTGTGGGGCAGGGGTGCAAGGCAGGCGGTTTAGGGCACGGTGCGAAACCTGCGGAAAGCGTTGTGACGCATGCGCTAGCAACACCTCCAGATAGCCAAAAGCGGTCCCAAAATGCGCCCTACATGCTCCCACCCTCAGCTGCTAGCTGCTCACCTGCCGGCAGAATTTCGGCCAACACCGGCAACTGAGACAGCAGGTTTGTGGCCGCATCGACCAGCTGCGCCGCCCGCTCCTGCACCGGCGCTCCAGCGCTGCGCACATGCAAGCGAAGGACAGCATTGAATGTAGCGCATCATGCCGTCATCAGCTTGTGCTAATGTCACAGCTGGGCAGCCCTTCAAAATTGCCCAGCAAACCGCTCCATACGCACACGCTGATCCCACTGCCAATGCTGCCCACCTGCCCTCCAGGCCAGCAGCCAGCAGGTTGATGGGGTTGCCCAGCACCGGCGCCAGTGCCAGGGGCAGCGCTCGGTACAGCTCAGGCGGCACCTGCGGGCGGCAATCATGCAGCAGGGCCCGGTTGAGCAGGCGGCGGCCATGCCATGCACAAAGGACAGCACACCAGGCTCAGGAACCAGCCAATCGGCCCCAGCAGCAGTAGCTGTCTGTCCAGTTCTGCCCGCAACCGCCACCCACGCTTTCCACGTGCGCACCTGGGGCAGCAGCGGGCCCAGGAGCGGCCACAACGAGTCGTTGAAGGAGGTGGCGGGGTTGACCAGCACAACACGGTCCACCAGGGCGGGGCAGGCTGCAGCGCGAGCACACAAAACAACACTGGGTCAGGAGGTCGGTGGCGCCCAGCAACTGGGGTGTCTCAGGCGGCAGCGCTGCAATGCCAGTTCGCTGCAGCCGGGGAACAGCGCTGGCCAACCCAAAGCCAAATGAGCAACAGCTTGTGTTCTGGGAGCCAGCGGTGGCAACGCGGCACCTGTGCCAGGACCGGCCACGCCCGGCTGCTCAGCCCAGCACCCACCTGCCGCCACTGCCAGCGCCAGCAGGCCGCCGAACGACTCGCCCAGCAGGTAGATGGGGCGCGTGGGTGAGCAAGCGGGCACCTCGTGCTGCAGATATTCCACTACGACGTCCACCATGCCTTGGAACGGGGTGCGGTCCTGCAGCGGCGGACAGCGCAGCTTAGACACAGTGGGTTTGGCAGCATGTGGCTGAGAGGCAGTGTTGGCAGGGCATGCTCAGGCGTGGCGGCATGAAACAACCCAATTGTGGCAAGCTGTGGCAGGCACACCAGGCCCTGCACGGTGCAGCACCCACCGGGGGCGGCGTGACCAGCGTGCGCAGGTCAAAGCGCTGCAGCAGCGCGGGGAACTGGCGGGAAGCGGCCAGGCCGGAGCCATCGATGCCCGGCAGGTACAGCATCAAGGGCAGGTGCTGCCGCCGGTCGGTGGCTCGCTGCTCGCTGCCGGGGGCAGGCAGGACGTGCGGGTCCAGCAGGGACATGACCCGGGGAGGGCCGTCGTCAATGGAGAGGAAGGACTGCAGGCTCATGCGCCGGTAGCCTGTGGAGTAGCCCTGCTGCTGCGGCCGAGGCGCTGCAGCCGCCGCCGCAGGCTGCGCGGGGGGAGCAGCCGCTGCGGCCGGTGCGAGCGGGGGTGGCTGTGCAGGAGTGCTGGCTGCGCCTCCTGCAGCTGCCAGCTCAGAGACGGTGTCATGCACTCCTGCGGCCTGGCCGCCGCTGGTCTGCGGCTCGCTCTGGGCTGCAGCGACGCAGCGGCGCAGCCGCAACGCTGGCCGGCGGCGGGCGGCGGCGGCGGTGGTCAGCTCATGCTGCTGCAGCGGCTGGCGCTGGCCCACGGCTTGTAAACACCGCATCGCGGTCCAGGTATCACGAACTTCTCGTTTGCGGGGTGTGCGCTGGTGCAACCGGCCGAGCGGCGGTGGAAGGGGGAGCTCAAAGGCCCGGGGCGAGCGCAGCGGAGGCCTGACAAGGGAGATGAGCGTTTGATCTGCAATGCCACTGGTTGAGCTGGAGAAACAGGTTGCACCCAGTGCCGCAGCAGCAGGCCCCGCTGCGGCGGCTGCTGCTGACGCACAGCCTGCATGCGGGCGGCGGCAATGTTCCAAATTCAACGTGTCGCAGGTGGTAGCCTAGCCAGCAGTTAAAGACCAAGCAGGTTGACCGAGTTCAATTGGGCATTACTGATGTGCACCACTGCATGGTCTCCTTCTCCATTGTCCCAGTGGCCACGTGCATCTCTCTCCAAGGGCCCATGCACCAGCTGGCGCAATGTGCACCCATGCTGACGAGCCAGGTAATCATTGACCACGAATTGCACCACCAAGCCGGGTTATTTGTACATTCCCCTGGGCAGGGCCCCAATCGCAATACCTGAACGCCGCCTGCTCTTCCAACAGGCCGCACCGCTAGGCTACATGGCCTGAGCCTACACGTGATGGGCCAAAGGACAGAGGGTTCAGGATCAAAGGCTTTGTATCAGCGAGTACGAATGGGGCTGGACTCAGATTTCACTCGGGGCTGGACTCAGATTGCCCTCAGATATCGCAGGTGTGCATGAACTGCGGCTTGTTGCATTTGGCGGATTTGGCGGAAAGATGAAGAGACCCCCAGCAGAACAGGGACAGTCAGCCCGTAGCGTGCTGGACCGCCATTCGCATGCATGCGCGCCAGCACAGCGCGCTCTGCCTTCTGCCTGCAGCTGTCGAGCCCTGGCGTGAGCTGCGCTGCCAGCTCAAGATTGCCGTATTGATCCAGATACAAGTTGCGTAGCGCCTCGCCAGCCCCTTCGCAAGGCCGGAGCGCCGGCAAGCGTTCCAGCAGTGCGGCCCGTGCTCGCCCAGTGCTCGCCCAGTGTGCTATACGGCTTCTGCAGCCCTGTCCAAGTGCGCCACATCCACCTCGGGCAGTTTTGCCTTCCGCTCGTGGACGCCGCTTTCGAAGCTTGCCGCCCACCAGCGTTTTCGCCACACCATGAAGTGCTTGACGCCTCAAAGCGCTGCACGGGTGAGCTGCAGCGTCCTCAGCAGCGGGAGGGGCCCACGAGCCTTGCCGCCGCCTCCGCTGGCACTTGTGCGTCGGCCAATGGTGCACCATCTCCAATTGTGCTCTGGCCTGTGCCACCACCCCTCGCGCTGTCCATCATGCACTCCAGCATTTCATCTCACCAAACCAGTTGCCCCTGCTGTCCTGCAGCTCGAGGCGGCGCACCGAGAGCGGCGCAGGACCCTGCTGTCATCAGCAACCGCGGTGCTGGTCCTCCTCGTGCTCAGCGTGGGCGTTCTGAGCCAGGAGCAGTCGGCCCAGCCCATCACCACAGCCCCACAGGCCCTAGGCATGCCCTGGGACGTACTAGCGCTGTCACAGCTGAAGCCTGCGCGCCGCCGACAGCAGCAGACGCAGCAGCAGCAGGCGCAGCAGCAGCAGGCGCAGCAGCCCGGCGGCAGGTGGCTTGCCGACCAGGAGCAGCGAGTGGCGTCATGGCGCGACCGGCAGCGCAGCATCGTGGTGCAACAAACAGCAGCGGAGCAGGCCCGTGCAGCAGCTGCCGCGGCCTCGCTGAGCAGGAGACTCGGCCGGGCCGCCTCTGCCCTGTCTGTTGCAGCAGCAGCCGACCCTCTCCTGGATGTTGACAGGGCACGTCAGGGCCTCTCAACACCAATGCGTAGCTTGCGCCCGCGACCTCTGAGAAACGAGGCTCAAGAGGTGGCAGCCGCAGCGCTGGCCAGCGGCAGCGGGCCAGCAGTGGTGGCTGACGAGTGACCGGCAGTCTGGACAATGATTGGCGAGCAGCTGCCGTCTCAACGTTGTGAACAGAACAGTTGACAAGGACCAATTGATTTGCTCCCCCCCTCCATATTGCTCCAACGTTTGCCACGCCACTGTATATGTTTCATTCATGTTCCTCAGCTCTTCTGCGTAGCCCTTGCTTCCTTCCTTGGCTCTGTCTATATGCAACACCGCCCACTCGTGTTCAAGTGTATTGCTCCATCCTCTCATGCCTCCCTGTCCAGCACTTCTTCCCATCATGCCCCTTTAAAAAGCAAATTTATGAACCCGCAGCTTTGTATTATCGCCGCATCAAGCGCCCCAACCCCATGTCACCTGGTCTTAACATGTCCCCATGACCCACCCTCACTGCCCAGCAACAGAACCATGTGAATGTCGCGTTACACGCGCTGAGAAGCACAGGGCATGTCTGGGCGGGGTATCAGCGCTTCCCGCTGTCTGCCGGTGGAGGCTGCTGCTGCTGCTGCTGCTGCTGGCCATCCTGCCGCGCCCGGTCCACCATCACAGGCAGCCCACCCGCCAGCGCTGCCTCTATCCTGCAGCACAATCGGGTGGCCAAACAAGGTGTGCAGGGGCTCCTGTCACGCAGAAGTATTCAGCTGTCTGCCCCTGCTGCAGGGCACTGCCGCAAGGACGAACAAATGTCCCGCTGTCCAGCCATGACCACCTCCCACTGCTGCCGCCTCATCCCTGCTGCACGCTCATCACCCCAATGCTGCCACCACCCGCCAGGCAGCCAGCCAGCGGCTGCAGGCCCGCCAGCTCACCGCTTGCGCTGCTCATCATCCTGCTTGGCCTTGTAATCCTCAAACTCCTGGTCGCTCATGCGGCGCAGCGGCATGTACTGGTGCCACCACGGCCGCGCCTCCGCTGCCTGCTGCGAGGCCGCCGCTGCCGCCGCCTGTGATGCCGCCGCCGCCGCCTCGGCCGCAGCTTCGGCGGCCGCTGCCTCTGGGCTGCCGGGCGGCGGCGGCGGGGGAGGGTCCAGCAAATCCATTGCAATCAGCAGCTGCTGCAGGCCACCGGCCGCCTCAACTCGCGCCGCAGCCAGGTGCGCCGCGCCGCCGATGGCGGCACAGATGACCGCGCCCCGCGCTCCCGGCTGGCCTGCAAATTTCAAGGGTTGGATGCGGGGTGGGTCTGAGCATGCTTTATTCACTGGGTGTGGCTAGCTTTGTGCACTTGCATCAACAAAAAAACAGTGATTTGCACCGCCGCACAACAAGGTGTCCCTGCAGCAGCGTGCTGCCCTACAGCCACATCCACGCGCACCGTGCGACTTGTACAGCAGCGCTCCAGCTGCTGCCCCACCCAGCACGCTGTTGAGCGGGCTGTCACGGCAGCGCACCAGCCGGCAGGTCTCTTGCACCACTGGGGGCAGCAGGAGGGAGCGGGCATGACGGTCAGGTAGCACATGCAGACAGGGCAGAAGTATGCCCATACTTGATGCCTGTTGCTGTTGCAAACGCAAGTGCCAAACACATTGCAGGACATACAATGCACACTGCTCTGGTTGACAGCACGTAAACGCTGCCTGCTAGCACATACCTGAGAAGCAGCCGGTGAGCATGAGGAAAGAGGCGGTGGAGGCGGCGGTGAAGCGCACCAGCGGGTGCTGGTGCACCACCGACAGCACGCTGCCCACCGCAGCGCCCACTCCACCTGAACAGAGAGGATTGATGTTAGGAAAAGTGTGCCGTCAGCATCAGAGCAACAATGAGGAGCTGCAGCCGCTCCCACATGGCCCTGCCCCTCGACCGCCGCCGCCGCCGCCGCTCACCGGCGACCATCAGCTTAGAGGCCATGCGCTCGTCCCATCCCGCCGCCTCCTTGCAGCGAGTCTTGCCCCACAGCAGCGGCATGGCGGCTGCGGGTCTGCAGGGTGCGAGAGTGCAGAGCGAGCGGAGCAGCACAAGCGGGGCAGCGGGCAGCTGTGGCAGGGGTTGTCAAGGAGGAGCGGCAGTGGTGCAGATCAGCGAGGAATGCTAGCATTGAGCAGCCAGCAGCGCATGTGGGCGCTGCCGCTGCTGCCGCCGCCCGCTGGCAAGTGCATCAAAGCGGAGCGCTGCGCGCATGCAGCACTTTTTTGCGCGCAATGCAGGCCTCAAGGCGGATTCACAAGTTGCTGCCCTTGCTGGCAGCGCGCAGCGGCGCGGCAGCGGCGTTTTCTGATGCCGCTCTCCTAAAACCCATACCCGCAGCGGGCGCCCGCTCGCTCAGCAGTCGGTATGGATACGCGGATGCCGATGCCGACCGTCCAGCGGAAGGCAGAAGGCACAGGGATGGCGGCGGCGAGCGGCGGCGCGGCGGCGGCGGCAGGGGAGGCAGGCGCTTCCCGCGCACTTATGGGGAGGCGCCGATTGATACGCCACGCACCCTGCAAGACTACCAGAACCTCGTGCTGGGGCTGGCACGCCGCAAGCGGTGCGTGGCATGATGCTGATCCAGCGCTGGCGCTTGCATGCAACATCGCACTGTGGTGTCCCCATGCATGCGGGCTTCCTGCTGCACCTCATTCGCCCCTGGCACCCTGTGCAGTGCCTACCTGATTCGTGACGTGCTGGACGAGATGCTGCTGAATGGCATGCGGCCCAACCGCTTCATCCTCAGCACCGGTGGGCGCCCACTGCCGGCCATGTCTGCCTTGGTGCTTATTTGCTGCATTGCTGCACTGGCCGCTGTTGCTGCCAGCCAGGCACGTCAGCATGCTTGAGCTGCCAGTGGGTGCAGCGACAGCACAAGAGATCATTGCTATCCTGGTTGTACAGCTGCTCACCTGGCACCTGATTGCACCCTCTCCCCCTCCCCGCTGTCCCAGGCCTGTTCTACTGCATGAAGAGCCGCAAGCTGGGCGATGCCATGTTCTTCTTCGAGGAGATGAAGCGGCGGGGCATTGCACCAGACGTGAGTTGGCGTCCAGCTGGGCGGGGCAACCGGGGGAACTGATGGGAGTCAGTTGGGGTCCTGTATCTCGAGCACTGCTTCCTGCCTGTTCACCGCCAAATGTATGCATGTTTGACATCTGTGTGCACTGGCCATTCCCATGCCACTCCTGGTTCCCTACTGTCCCCACCCTCCCTGCCCCCCTCAACCGCAGGCGGCGGCCTACAGCAGCGCCATTAGCGCATGCGGGCGAGCGGGACACCTGGGCAAGGCGGTTGAGCTGAAGGATGAAATGCTGGCAGCCGGGCTGCCCATGACGCACAACATCCGCCTCGCGCTGCTGCACACGTTTGCAGGTGGGTGCGCCGCGCGGGGGGCTGTCGAGTAGGCAGTTGGGATGCGCAGTATGCAGCCGGGCCACTGTTGCTGCACGCTTGGCCCTCAGCTGTGCAGGCTTGGGCAGGCTTGGAAATACCAGCAGGTGTACCGTCCAGCATCTTGCCCGCCGCACTGCCGGCTCCTCAACACACCCCATTGTCTGCTCTTTGAGGTGCAGAAAGCGGCAGCATGAAGGGCGCGCGCGAGTGGTTCGACGACATCGTCGCCTCCGGACGGCCAGCGGACGAGTTTGCATTTGCGGGGCTGGCCAACTGCTACCGCCCCATCCCGCCGGTGAGCTGCTGCGCATGTGCATGTGGTAAACATCCAGGAGTCTCGCTTGCTTGTGCCAGCTCAAAAGCTGCAGTTGAGATGCGTGTTGGGTGCCATGTGTCGCCGGCGGGCGGGCGGTGTCCAGTCAGCATGGCAGTGGCGGCCACCCACCAGCACCCCTCCTGCCCTTGATCCTTTCCACCGCCCGCCTCCCCTGCTGCAGCGCGCGCTGCCCAAAGATGTGGAGCAGCAGCTGCTGGACCTGCTGCAGCAGTTCAAGGAGGCGCGGGCAGCCTGGGACGCGCAGTGTGCAGCGGCGGCGGCTGAGGAGGCGGAGGACGAGCAGCATGAGGGTCTTGAGCTGGAGGATGATGAGCATGAGCAGGTCTGTGCGTGTGGGAATCCAGAGGGGAATGTGCTGACGTCACACAGGCTGGGACGTGGCATGCAGATGCTGTCTCCTGCACTAGCTAGTTGGCGTGTGCCTCGTCACCCCGGCCACTCGCCCGCGAGGGTTCCCCTGCCTGTGCAGGAGTACGGGGCGCGCACCAACGATGGGCAGCCCTTCTCGGCGCAGCTGGTGGTGCACAATGCGGTGCTCAACTCGCTGGTGGAGCTGGGGTGAGCGGCAGCGCAGCGCTGTGCTGCAATGCTCTGTCAACCATCTGGCTTGGCTGCTCTGCTCGGCAGCCACGCCTCAGGTTGGGCTGGCGGAAGCACCTGGCTGCACAGTGGTACCACCCGGCAACTGGCGGCCCACCAGGCTGCTCGCTGTATCCCATTCCGTCTGCACTACACGTGTATGCAGGCGGCACGAGGCGGCCAAGTCGCTGTTTGCCAGCATGGCCGCCGAGGGGCCTGCCCCCGACCACACCAGCTACGCCAACGTTGTGCGCAGCCACCTGAACCAGGCGGTGGGCCGGCACCGCCAGCCGCAGGGCACGCAGCTGAGTGAGTGGAGCAAGTGGGAAATGAGGGGACTGCCGGCTGGGTCACATGCAATATTCTCCCCCCATCTGCCTGGTATCACACCTGCTGTGCTTGCCTGCTGTGTGTGGCACCAATCAAGGCAGGCTAGCAACTGTGCTGCACCCCCCAACATTGCCGTGCTGTGGCCTCCACTGCTGCGCAGCCGCGCTGATCAACCAGCGGCTCAAGGAGGCGGACCTGTCTGCGGACGATGCGGCAGTACTGGAGGAAGAGCCACACCTGAAGGCGGCTCTGGAGGCAGCAGAGGCAGCGGAAGCGGTGCAGGGCGGAGCGGCGCAGCCGCCGGCGGCCCAGGCGGTGCTGGGCACAGAGGAGGAGGAGGCCGCTCTGGCAGCCAGCAGCAGCAGGGTGGAGCTGGTGAGCTGCTGGGAATTGATGGGGTGGGGGGGGGTGGGCTGCATGCCTCACACACATGTGTGTGACCAGTGTGTTGGGTAGCAGACACAGTCAAAGTCGCATGCATCAGATTGCCCGGGGCTTGTTTGCACGGCCCAGCACTGCCAAACCCTGCCGGACTCACTGGCCCTTCTCTACTGTGCCCTGCGCAGGCGGGCGTGGATGATGAGGAGGCACATGTGGGGCCGCCGCTGGACGAAGAGGCCAGCTCCTCAGATAGCAGCTCCTCCTCCGACTCCTCTGATTCCGAATCTTCGGATGAAGACGTAGCAGCAGCAGCAACAGCAGCAGCAGCAGCAGCGGGCAGCGCAGGCAGCAAGGCGGCAGCCGGCGGCAGCGCAGCAGGCCCGCGGCGGGGCAAGCAAGCGGGCGGGGAGGGCGCCCCCATGCCCGCCAGCCTCAAGGGCCTGAGCGCTGCAGAGCTGCGGACCATTGTGCGTAGCCGCTCCACGCATCGCGCGCGCAGCCGCCTGCGGTTTGCCATCTTCAAGGAGCACACTGATGTGGACGCGTGGTATGAGGTGAGAGTCCACCTAAGGGTCTGTTTTCGTTCTGTTGCAAGGTTGTGCGGTGCGAGGCTGACGCACATGTGCCGCCACACCTCCGCCCCTCCAGCCAGCCCCTTTGCCACCAGCAGCACCTGCTGGCCAATGCTGCCTGAGCGTGCGGCATTGCTCCCTCCCTCCCTTTACCCACCCTCCCCCTCCCTCTGCAGGCGCTGCACCTGTTCCAGGACGTGCTGGACAAGGGGATGATGTGGGGGCCCGACAGCACATTCGGCATGGTCAAGGCGGCGCTGGACATGCAGGCGAGCTGGGCGCTGCTGTGCTGCGGGCTGCGGCCTGGCATGTACTACCTTGTGTGGGAATGTGCTTGAGCCGCAGCTCAGCTGCGCTTGCGGCTGCGGTGAGTGGTGGTGCAGCAGCTGCGTGCTCCTGGGCAGCACACAGCGCCACGCCAAGTCTCCCTTTTTCCTTCTACCCTCACGCCCTGCCTGCAGGCTGCGGGTGTGGAGGACTCGCTGGCTGTGGCCCACGCCGTGCTTGACAACTTTGAGCGCCATGGTCAGTCAGCAGGGGAGCTGTTAAATGCAGGGGAAGAGCAGCTACACTCAGTCAGCTGCTGCTGTCCCTGCCTCTGGTGCTGCCGCATGCCCTGCCCGCTCGCACCGCTCAGCAGCAGCTGGCTGCAGCACGATGGCGGCCGCCTCCACAGCCACATGGCACGCCCTGGGAAGTTGCCGCATGCACCGCCACCAGCCCGGCAACTGCTCCTCCCGCAACCCAAAACCACCACCCCACCCCCCATTCCCTCACAGGCCTGTTCATCAAGGTGGAGCAGGGCACGGAGCTGCTGCAGCTGGCGGTGCGGCGCGACGTGGGAGACCTGTCGGTGGCGCACCGCGTCTTCGACCGCATGGCCGCCACGCAGCGGTGAGGGCAGGGGCGGGGTGGAGTCGGGGGGAGCACAAGGGGGCGAGGAGGCGCAAAAACAGTTGGTCTGCTTCAAATTTGTGTGCTTGCCAATCACAATCCGCATCTCCAGCCTGGGAACTTGCAACCGCTGAATGCACCTGCTTATTACTGCTCTGCGATGATGCACACCGGCCTCCTGCCAGCACCCCCAAGACGCCCGCCGTCTTCAAGTACATGCGGGCGGTGGCGCAGCGCGAGCCCCACAGCCGCGAGCGGCTCATCTCGGTGAGGCGGAGGGCAGAGTGCGGCTGGCCCTGCATGTGCCAGTGCCGTGCTGGTGTGGCTGCATGTGGCGCGGTGATGTTTGCTGTTGGGACAGAGCAATGGAAGCCAGCCAGCCCGCAACCGCCAGGCATTATTGGTGCTGGTCGTGCTCATCCCCAGCCTTGCCGCTGCCCCAACCCGTCCCCTGCAGCTGTGCGCCCGCATCCTGTCCGACCCCGACCGCTCCGAGAAGACGATGGCCATGAAGAACGAGGTGGGGAGGAGGGGCAGGGGAGGGGGACGGCGCATTCACCATCAACCATAGCCATTACCCGCCACTCAATCACACTGCATGTGCGTTGCTGGCTGCTTGAGGCTTTGGGGGGGAACGCAAGCGGTTTGCCACCCGGCGGCAGCCCTGATGAGACCGCAACATGGCTGTGAGCCGATGTGACAATCAGTGGCATTCGTGCGTGGCTCTTCCCTGCAGGCCTACCAGCGCAAGCATAGCCTGGAGAAGGACATGCAGCGGGAGAAGAGCAGCGGGCAGTGAGGCGGATTGAGGGATGCCCTAACTCCCCGGCAAGGCAGCCCCAGTGACTGTGTAGTGTGTGACTGCATGCTGCTCTCCATGCTGCATGCTCTGACCTCACTCTGTGTGACCTGCTGCAACCTATCAAAATGCTGATCCCACATTCAATTGTTACTGTATCTCTGCAACTCAGACGACATGCCATGCACCTGTGCACTGCGCACGCAAGGCGGATCATGCACGCTTGTGAACCAAAACATGCTGGCTGGCTCGCTACACAACTCCTCGCCATCCAAAGCCTCACAGCTCGGAGCCGCTGCCTGCATCGCCAGCGCCAGCTGGGCTGCCGCCATCCATGGCCTGGCGCCCGGTGGCGGCGCCGCCGCCCGGAGATAGGCCCAGGCCGGCAGCAGCGGTGTCAGCGATGCCCTGCATGGCTTGGGCCCAGGGGAGTGCAGGGCAGAGGGTGCAGTGGAAAAAGAGCAAGATAGTTTGTTGCAGAGTGTGACAGTGCTCACATAGTGACAGGACTTGGAAGTAGCCCGAGCAGGAAGCACACAAGCCACCCACAAGCGACCCACCTGCTCATCGTCATGAGCCTTTGATGGCTCAGAGCGCTCCTGCTCTTGGCCAGCCACCTTCTCCGCCTGCTCTCCAGCTGCCTCGGTGTGCAGCGGCCAGTCGTCTGGCCACGCCTGCACCAGCTCCTGCGCGCGCTGCAGGCTGTAGTTACCGCCGTGCAGGGGCAGCAGCCAGCGGTACCCGCCCTGCAGGGTGGGCAGTTGGGAGCCGGAGCAGGCTCGAATGAACACCGGCCTCAAGCTATCGGTTGGCAGCTGCATACCCGCAAGGTGAGGCCAGGCAATTGTGCAATTGTGCATGCTACCCCTTCAACAGCAGGACCGCAACCTCGCAGTTTCCCCAGCCGCACACAGTCCATATGCCTTACCTGCAGAATCAAGCGCTTGGCTGCCGCCTTCTGTGCTCCGGCGGCCTGAGGGGAGGCGTACGGCTCAACTCCCAGGCCTGGGCGGCCGCCCCACCAGCTCCCAGCTGGTGCGACTGCGTCCCCCGCCAGCATGGTTGCGCTGGGAGCAGATGGAGATGGGAGGCGAGGCAGGAGGCTGGTGCAAAAATGCAGCCGGTCCAGCTTCTGGTGGGCATGCAACCTCAAACCCCAGCACTGCAGCGTAATGGCATGAAACTTGCTGAACCCTTCCAAGCACATCTTGACCCTCCTGTGGGCACCTTCTCTGGGCACCCACCTTGGCTCGTGCACCACAGCAATGGAACCAGGTGTGTGCACCCCGGTCCTGACAAAGCGCAGCACGCCGCGGGGCAGCCAGCTCAGCCGCTTGCGCAGCTGCTTGGTGCCAGGAGAGCCTTCGTAGGAGGCCGCGTCAGCTAGGTCGCCCGCATCGCCTTGCAGCGCCAGCAGGCGCTCAGCAGGGATGCCCTCGGGACCAAGGTCGGGCAGCAGCCTGGGGCAGGGGTGTGGTTGCAGGCTGGTTGCAGGGCAGAGGACTGGATTTGGTAAGGGCTCAGGAGACTGGAAGCAGGGCAGGCTGCACAGCCTGGTTGCGTTGCGCCAATAAAACAGTAACGCCGCCTCACCCCAGCACTCGTGCCGCTTTCATGGTGGCTGTTGCGGTGCCGTTCACCGAGGCTGCGGGGGGGCTGCCAACCAGGAAATCTCGCTCCTCAGCGTGCGCCACAACCTGCGTACGGCAGTTTCAAAGATGCAAATATTGCTGCAGTGTGATGCCGGGGTCTCCATGTGAGTGAACTAGGCCAGGCGGCCAGATGACACTAGATACTAGCGAGCTCACTGAGGCCACCCGACTTGCATGCTCCCCTCGCACCAGGGCGTCGGGGTAGGCGTGCAGCAGCTTGGGCAGCGCGCCCACAGCGTGTGCGTGCGTGAGCACTATGGCGTCCAGCCGGCCGGGGGGCGCGCCTCGGCGGGCAGGGGCCAGTGCCCGGACCACGGCTCGCACCAGGGACGAGGCGTGCCCGCCAAACAGCAGCGTGTCGGCCTGGCCGGAGTCGACCAGCACCCAGTGGTCCACCTGGGGTGTAATGGAGTGTGGGGAGTGGAGTGTGCATGTGTTCAAAGCACACCTTAGCCGGCTGCAACGTACCATGTTTTGCGGTGCTAGCACGGAGTGGCTGCGGGCATGAGGTTGGCTAGCTACCTGCCAATCTGTGGTCCACCCTACCGACCCAATCGCCCCCACCTGCTTCCGGCCCCACAGCCAGCCCTCACGCCGCTCCACTTTGACCAGTGCAGTCTGCAGCTCCCAGCCCAGCAGGCGCTGGCGGCACACCAGCAGGCCGCTGCCTGGGGCGGCCTCCTTGAAGGAGCAAGCCGTGGAGCGCCACTGAGTGAAGAGCAGCAGGCCGACCAGCAGCGCTGGGATGGCGGTGGGCAGCGCCACCAGCTTGCTCAGCTTGTCGCTGCTGACCATGGCGCGGTGGGCGGGGCCTGGATAGGGTTGGGAAGGGGCAGGCAAGCGGCGGTGGCGGCAAGGGTGCGACGGCGACGGCACCGCCGTTGTGCCAGACCCTTGCCCGGCTTGCTTTCACCTGTAGCAAAGTGACCCCCGACTCTGCCAGCCCAGTGGTGCGCTGCTGAGCTGCACTGAGGGCGAGACACCGGGCCTGGCAAGCCCCACAGCGCAAGGCTGCAGCGCCCTAGCACTTGAATGTGAAGAGCGAGTGGCCCTACGAGGCTGAGAAGGCGTGTGTGCCATCCGAGGCCCACTCAGGCACCGCCCGGCTGGCGCCGCTCGCAGCGCGGCAGCGCTCCTGCCACCGAGGCTGCCGTCATTTAGCGCCGCCACCACTTGCCATTAGATTGTGGTTACATGCCAATGAATAGAATGGAATCAGAGTAAGCAGAGATAGAAGGGCGGCTACCGATGCGGTTGGGACAGACCAATTGCTGCCCCAAGGCCGGCAGGGGCGGTGTCGCCCTATCGGTCTACCAGCTTGCCCAAATCTGCTGCTTGGCGGTCGTAGGACGACAGCACCACTGGGGTGTGGGCCACCATGACCGCCGCCAGCTGAAACTTGTTGCCCGCCTCGCTGCCCTGGCTGGGGCGCGGCACAATGGTGACGCGCAGGCGGCAGCGGGGATGCTGGCTGACCTGCAGCGGGATTGAAGTGAGAATGAGGGAGATGTGGGAGGGTAGCAGAGCATGCACATTGTGGAAGGCCAGGAGGCACAGGCAAGGGCGCACTCATCTGCCCATGCCGCAGCTGAGCCTGCACCGAGCATCCCCGGCTTTCACCGCCAACCCACCAAAAGTTGCACCTGGAGGCTGGTCATCTGCATGAGGGAGGTGCGCTGGCGCCACAGACCGTCCACCAGGGCGGGCTTGCAGGAACAGCCGGCCGCGCATGTAACCCGCGCCAGGCCCATGCCCTGGTAGCTGCACAGCGATGGTCGGGAAGGGGGATGTTAGGGGCCGCTTGGGTGAGGGCAACCAAACTTGCAACGGCAGGCACAACGCGTGCTTAGCCTGCCGGGGCAACCACGTAATGAGCTGTACGACCCCAGCCCACTTGCCTGCGCAGGTAGCCCAGAATAACAGTGGCCACGCCGCGGCGGCCGGGTGCCTCCTCTGTGCTCAGCTCCAGCTCCACCCAAGAGCCTGCGGGGTGGGGTGGGGTGGGGTGGGGTGGGGTGGGGTGGGGTGGGGTGGGGTGGGGTGGGGTGGGGTGGGGTGCATACGCAGCATATCTTGCATGGTGTGTTGTGCGCAGGGTTCAGGGCCGGGGTGGAAGCATGCATGCTGCTCAGCAGCCACAAGGCCGGAAGCGCCAACGCACAGAAGCTAAGGTAGGTCTGACCCATGCATAGCAGGAAACGAATGTTCGTGCATACCAGAAAGCCAGGGCTCCCCAGAAACCCTTACCGTCTTTGTTTGGCTTTGGTACGCGTGAGAGGGGCGCATCATTGAGACGCACAGGAGTCTGTGTGAGCTTGCTCAACCATATCTTGCCTTGCATGATGTCTGCAGGCTGGGGATGCCTCAGCAGGCCCTTCTGCAGCCAAGCAAACCACCCCACCTGCCGGCCAGGGCACCGCAGAGAAAGAGGCAGCAGCGGGTGTGGCAGCGGCCGTACGTGACCCAAGGCCCAAGCCTGTTCCTGCATCAGGCGCAAAACCTGCGGCAGCCGCAGCAGCAGCGGAGCCACCACCAGCAACACCAGCAGGCCGGAAGCCCCAACTTACGAGTCAGAAGGTAAGCCTCGCACCCCATGCATGGCATGGAAGAACACCCTCTCTTCTCTTTTGTGTGGCCTGGGAGGCCTGGCATTCATGTCATGCACGTGGTGGGGAAACACACCAATTGTCTGTTGTGCTTTTGTACACACACACACACACACACACACACACACAGTGCACGGAGGATGATGCTGCCACACACATGTACACACACACACACACACAGAGCGAGAGATGAAGAGAGGCAGGCAAAGAAGACATGTAAAGCTCACTGCGGTCATGTGCATGGAGTGAGGCATGTCCCGTCTTGCATAATGCATGCAGGTTGGCGAAGCACCAGCGGGGCCCTCTGCAGCCCAGCATGCCGCACGTGGCAACGAAGCACCGCCAGCAGTCGCAGCAGCAGCAGGTCCCAGCCAAGCGCTTGCAGACACCCATGCAGCCGAACTGCAGCGCATGCGGGACCTGCTCCGTGCCAAGGACAGTACCATACAGCAGCTCACACAAGACAGGGACAGTGCAGCGGCCCTCCATGAGACGGCACTACAGGAAGCGCGTGTGACCATACAGCAGCTCAGGCAAGACAACGCGGTTCTACGCACCACAGTGGCTAGCAGGGATGAGACCATAGCTGCACTCACGCAGGAGAAGGAAGAGTTGCGGCTAAGGGCGCTTGAGGCAGAGCTAGCCGTGAATCAGGCACAGGGCGATGCGATCGCCAGGGAGCTAGCAGCACTCAAAGCCACCATGCGCATGTAGTGCTTACGCTAGGAGCTAGCAGCACTCAACGCAGGGAGCTAGCAGCACTCAAAGCCACCAAGCACATGTATGAGGAGAAACAGAAAACGGGACAAGATGTTTCAGACGATGGATTGTCCTGCCCCAAGTCCGGCCGTTCTCGCAAGCTAGGCCGTGTGAGATCACAGGGTTACGTAATCCCCACGGCACCCAGCGCCAGAGCGCGCTGGAAGCCCCGAAAGCCCCAGCCTGGCCTGGCAGACTGCAGACCTTGCCTGCCACCGCACGCTCCAGGCGCCGAGAGACACAGGCCCAGTATGAGACAGCTGTGGGTTGGTTCGCTGTTGGACACACTGGTTGGTCCAACAGAAGACCAACCGGAAATGGGCCAAGTAGGTGACCAACTGTCACCAACCCCCTCACCAACGGTGGGCGGAATTCTGATGACAGAGGGCAGGGCGCTAAACGCGTGTCGGAAATGGGTAGCGGGTTGGGTGGGGTTGGGGGACCTGTTGGGATGGGCGTTGGCTGCGATTGGAAGTCATGTTGGTTTGTTGTTGGTGGGGCGATTGGCGCGATTGGTGTGTGCTCTTATGGTTGGGTACCTTTC
>VFQQ010001652.1_pt1 | contig 29469 bp, 32 predicted proteins | sample 3512341 | NCBI WGS metagenome assembly VFQQ01 (sample SAMN10412373, study PRJNA504923) | tailings metagenome | isolation source: Relicate 2 Philex TSF1 revegetated site | place: Philippines: Tuba, Benguet | collected 2017-08-29
ATTATTTTACCATTGGCTTTTGCCTGGGTACAAGGAAAAACCACCACTCAAAGTGTTTCCCTTGATCCTGACGATGAAGAAAGCATCCACTTTGATCATTTACCAGAAACAGATTTAGCATAATATTTAATTATTTAGAAATGAAAAAGCCAAACATCATATATATCCTTCCTTTCGTTGTACTGTCTCTTGTCCAACAAGGTTGTAAAGGGAAATCAGAAGAAAAATCGGAAGCCAAAATCCAGGAAGCATCAGCCAAAAAAGCCGAAACTTTTGTTTTGACAAAAGGGCAACTAAGTTCCAAAGTGAGCATTCCCGGGCAGTTAAAAGCCTATCAACAAGTAGCATTATATGCCAAGGTAAACAGTTTTGTAAAGAAATTATACGCTGATGTGGGCACGGAAGTGCGACAAGGGCAGCTCTTAGCCGTATTGGAAGCACCTGAGATCACCTCACAATTATCAGGTGCAGAATCCCGGCTCAAAGCACAGGAAGCCAATTATATCGCCAGCAAAGCCAATTACGACCGTTTGCTGGAAACCAGTAAAACACCGGGTACTATCTCTCCCAACGATCTGGATCAGGCTTTGGCAAAACAACGTGCAGATAAAGCCCAGTTGGACGCAGCCAAAGCGGCTATGAACGAAGTACACGACAATCAAAATTATCTGGAAATACGTGCGCCTTTTGCAGGTATCATAACGGCCCGTAATGTCAGTACAGGGGCTTACGTGGGTCCATCAGGGAAAGGGTCTGATTTGCCTGTTTTTAATTTACAGGAACAAAAAAAATTGCGCTTGGTGGTTAATGTAAACGAAGCCAACAGCAACTACCTGAACAACCAAAGTGAGATGGATTTCCGAACCAGTTCGTTTCCCGGGAAGACTTTTAAAGCGAAAGTATCACGTTTGGCAGGTGCTTTAGACGAACGCCTATTTACCCAACGCATAGAAATGGATGTCGATAATTCCGACAAAAAATTATTGCCCGGAACGGTGGTTGAAGTACTCATCGATATGAAAGGAACAGAAAATGCATTTATCGTCCCTAAAACGGCGATGCTTAATGCTACAACGGGTATTTATGTTATTGTTATAAAAGATCAAAAAACCGCTTGGGTGCCGGTAACAATGGGTAAAAATGACGGCGAAAATATCGAAGTCTTTGGTGAGCTAAACGAAGGAGACACAGTAATAAAAACGGCTACTGAAGAAGTAAGAGATGGTGGTCGTTATTAAGAAAACAAGAGATTTATATCTTCAATTCGTTTGTCAATGTCAACGTCTCTTCGTTCAAAATATATTGACGAACTTTGTATTATAGATTAATTAAAAAATTAGATAACAATAATGAGTAATAATAGCAGCATTTACGTTTTAAACAATCAATCAGAAATCCCTGCCATCGGTTTCGGTACCTGGCAAACACCTGATGGTGAAACCGCAATCAATTCTGTAAAAGTCGCCATCAAAGCAGGTTATACCCACATCGATACCGCCGCTGTTTATGGCAATGAAGTCAGTGTAGGGCAAGGTATCAAAGAAAGCGGTGTAGACAGAGCGTCACTTTTCATCACCAGCAAAGTGTGGAACAACGAACGTGGTTACGAAAGCACTTTGGCAGCATTTGAGAAAACCATCAGCGATTTACAAACCGATTACTTGGATTTATATTTAATTCACTGGCCTGCAAACGAAAAACAATTTCCAGATACGTGGCAACAAATCAATGCCGATACCTGGCGTGCCATGGAAGAATTGCAAGCAGCAGGAAAAATCAAATCTATTGGTTTGAGTAACTTTTTACAACATCATATTGATCCCATATTAAAAACGGCAAAAGTGGCTCCTGCCGTTAATCAAATTGAATTTCACCCAGGTTTTATGCAAGCCGAAGTGGTCGATTATTGCAAATCCAAAAACATTTTAATTGAAGCCTGGAGTCCACTGGGAACGGGTAAAGTTCTGGATAACGAAACACTTAAAGCCATTGCTACGAAATACAACAAATCGGTAGCACATGTATGCATTAAATGGTGTTTGCAACACGAAACTTTGCCTTTACCAAAATCAATAACACCCGAAAGAATCAAACAAAATTTAGAAGTATACGATTTTGAATTGTCTGCAGAAGACATAGCAACCATTGATGCTTTGCCATACATTGGTGGCTCTGGTTTACATCCGGACGAAGTAGATTTTTAATTAATTCAATATCATTAATGAACTTACAAGAAAAAACGATATTAATATCAGGTGCATCCAAAGGCATTGGCTTTAGTCTTGCCGAAAAATTGATTGAAGCAGGTGCGTTTGTCATTGGGCTTTCCCGCTCCAAAGGCGAATTGGAAAAACTATCCGACAATACTTACGACCACTATGCTTGCAACATCGGCTAAAGTGTAGAAGTAGAAAAAGTATTTGATACCATTGCAGAAAAAAGACAAACTATCGATGCACTCATCAACAATACAGGTATTGCACTCGGTGCACCGAAAACCTTTTGGGAACAAGACTTTAACGAAGTAGAAGCGGTAACCAAAACCAATGTTTTAGGTTTAGTAAATGTCACTTACCAAGCGCTTAAAAAATTTCTGGCACCAGCAAACAAAGGAACGATTATCAATGTGTCTTCGGTTACGGGGTTAGAAGTGCCTATCAAAGGTTTTGGTGAAGTGACGTATCATTCCTCCAAAGCGTATATGGAAGGCTTTAGTAACGTGCTTCGCAACGAATTGTTGGGTACCGATATTCGCCTGTTGGTAATGCGACCAGGTTTTGTACATACCAATTTCCATTTCGATCGTATGGGACAAAATGAAGAAAAATTTGAAGGTGTTTTTGAAGGGATGACCCCCATTACCGCAGGCGAAATTGCGGATTCCATCATATGGATGTTGCAACAACCTGATAATATCAGCATCAAAGCACTCGATATGGTTCCAACCTCACAGCGTAGCCTTACGCAGGTGGACAGAGAATGGAACCAGCGAAACAACATATAAAAAACAAAATAATTGTATGAACAGACCATATGTTATCTGCCTCATGATGACCACCGTAGATGGAAAAATCTACGTGAAAGAATGGGGCAACGATCCACAGGTGAAAAAGTTAGCCGAAAGTTTTGAGCAGATACACGAGGAAATCGGTATCAAAGCTTGGATATGCGGTCGTACCACCATTGATAGAGATTTCACTAAAGGTACCAAACCCATTTACAAAAAAGGAAATCATGACATCAGCCGCACCGATTTTATCGCCAAGCAAGATGCTACATCCTTTGCCATTGCGGTGGATAAAGACGGTAAAATCGGTTGGGAGAAAAACGATTTGTATGGCGACCACGTCATTACCATTTTGTCTGAAAACGTAAAGGACAGCTACCTCGCACATTTACAAGACATCGGTGTTTCGTATTTGTTTGCAGGCAAAAAGGACATTGATTTACCTTTGGTTTTAGAAAAGCTGTACAACCTTTTTGGCATTGAAAAATTGATGCTTGAAGGCGGCGGACACCTCAACGGAAGTTTCCTTAATGAAGGATTGGTTGATGAACTCAATTTGTTGTTGTTGCCATTGGCTGATGGCATTGCCGAAGCTCCTACTTTGTTTGATGTTAACCCCAAAAATCACAAAGGCAAAGCCACGCTTTTAAAATTAGAAAATATCAAAAAATTAGATGATGACATCGTTTGGTTAAAATATACCATCAACAATAATTAGACTGAAGTCTGCGGCTGTTTAAAAATAAATCTTGGGCGTGTCCCTTCGGCTCGGGCTATCAGCTGTATCTTTTGTTCCGCTAAAGCTTCATAAAAGGATGCCGCTGCAAATGCGAAGGATTCAGCGATTCCAAAATATAAAATAAAAAACTTAGAGCTAATCCCTCACGCATAGTGAACAGCTAATAGGAAAGACGATACAACAAACAAATAATTGGATGATGAAATACTGAAAATAAAACAATGAGCCATTCTAATAAAATAAACGACAATTGGACCTCCCGCTGGGACGAGAGATACAGCGGTGAAGCGTTTGCCTATGGTGAAGAACCGAACAATTTTCTACGAGAACAATTATCAAAACTTCCTATAGGCAACATACTTTTTCCAGCCGAAGGTGAAGGTCGGAATGCGGTGTTTGCAGCAAAAATTGGTTGGTCGAGTTATGCTTTCGACATTAGTATGGAAGGCAAAAACAAAGCCTTGCAACTGGCACAAAAGAACAATGTTACTATTCACTATACAGTTGGTGCATTGGAATCACTAAGTTTTGCACCGGAACAGTTTGATGCTATGGCTTTCATTTTCGCTCATTTCCCTGCCGATGTTAAATTACAGTATCATCAAACTTTAGACAAATATTTAAAAGTTGGTGGAACGGTCATTTTTGAAGCCTTTAGCAAAAAGCACCTGGACTATGTGACAGCAAATCCAAACGTAGGTGGACCTAAAGATATGGGCAGTTTATTTTCTTTAGACGAAATAAAGGAGGATTTTTCAAACTATGAATTTCTCGAACTGGAGGAAAAAGAAATTGAACTTAGCGAAGGATTGTATCACAACGGAACTGGTGCTGTAATACGCTTTGTAGCACAAAAAATAAAGAACCGATAAATTCATTCGGTAGAGGACAAAACGAATATCATAAAATATAAAAAAAGATGAAAGCAGTAGGCTTGTTAAAATATTTACCTATCGACAACGAAGAAAGTCTGTTCGATTTTGAAACCGAAAAGCCGACGCTTGAAGAAGAAAGTACCATCTTGGTACAAGTCAAGGCCATCAGCGTAAATCCTGTGGATTTCAAGATGCGTTCACCCAAAGAAAAGGTAGAGGCAAAGCCAAGGATTTTAGGTTGGGATGCAGCAGGTGTGGTGGTGGAAGTGGGCAGCAAAGTAACCCGTTTCAAGGCAGGCGACGAAGTCTACTACGCTGGTACACCCAACCGTCCGGGTTGCAACGCCGAATACCAAATTGTAGACGAAGATTTGGCGGGACACAAACCAAAAACATTGAGTTTTGCAGAGGCCGCCGCTTATCCTTTAACCATGGTGACGGCTTACGAAGCCTTATTTGACCGTATGGGCTTGACCTTCGATACCGAAAAAAACAAGGGCAAGACCCTCCTCATCATCAACGGTGCAGGCGGTGTGGGCAGCAATGCCATACAACTGGCGAAGTTGGCGGGCTTCACGGTGATTGCAACTACATCCCGTCCAGAAACGAACGCTTGGGCACAGCAATACCAACCCGATTTCATCATCAACCACAAAGAAGATTTGCCAACCCAACTTAAAGCACTTGGTTTCCCAAACACCGACTACATCCTTTGTTTGTACGATACAGGAGTGTATTGGAAAACCATGGCAGAAATTATTGCCATACAAGGGAAAATCTGCTCCATTGTAGAAACCAACGAACTGGTAAGCCTTAACCTGATCAAAAACAAAAGCGTGAGTTTCATTTGGGAATTGATGTTCACCCGTTCCATGTTCAGAACGGTGGACATGTACCGCCAGAGCGAGATATTGGATGAAGTAGCAGGTTTGATAGATGCAGGAAAAATCAAGAACATCATCAACCCCGATTTGCTCTTGTCGCCCATCAATGCTGCCAATTTGCGCAAGGCCCATGCGCAATTAGAAGCCAATACAGCAATTGGAAAAATAGTTTTGGAAGGCTGGGAATAACTTTAGATGTGACACCCAAAAGAAATACGGCAAATTCTTTTGGGTGTTTTTTGCCAAATGCCGGCTTAGGTTCCGTTCTGCCACCACCGCACAAATGATACGTATCGGAGATCCGTTTTATCAAAAAGGCAAAGCTTTGCTACTTGCCCTGCCTCGTATCTGAAACAATTAAATTTATCTATATGGCCTTTTTAGTCAATTAAATTGACTGTTTTTGAATGGTTTTTAGCTTTGATAAGGCTAACTTTGTAACAAAGATCGAAGTCATGAGTACCAAAGCATTGAAAATACCAAATGAACTCACGGTTGCTCCTTATTACAACCGAGATTTAAAGGCAGGCGAATTGACCATTGTAGAATCCTGCACCCATACCGATCAACGACAACGGACCATGCTGCTACAAGACCACATGTTATTGGTGGTGCTCGAAGGGACTAACAGCGTACATTTTGGTAATGCCGAATATGTAGTGGGCAAAAATGAAATGATTATACTCAAAAAAGCCATTCAGGTTACTTTTGATAAGAAAGGAAATCCCGATAATGACCATGTTTACCACGGATTAATGTTTTTTTTCAAAGACGAATTTCTTATGGAGTTCATGAAAATGGCAAATATCTCCTCCGCAGAAACCGAAGAAATAGCCAAAATATCCGTTAAGCCAGTGAAGGAACGATTGCTCAGGTTTTTTGAATCCGTAGTGCCCTATTTCGAGGAGCCAGACAAGATCGATGGTGGTTTGATCAAATTGAAAATTCTTGAACTCCTTTATGATATTGCAAGTACCGACAAAACTATTCTGCACCAACTTTTACAGCTCAAAAAGCAAGTGTATGGCGATATTCCCTCCATCGTCAACAAACATTACGACACGCCCATCACATTAAACGAATTGGCTTACCTCTCTGGAAGAAGCCTTTCTACCTTCAAGCGGGATTTCCATTCCATCTATGGCCGAACGCCTGCACAGTGGATCAGAGAAAAACGTTTGGCCAAGGCCAAGGAAATGCTCAAGACAGACCTGCCCATAACCGAAATCTGTTATTCCCTTGGCTTTGAAAGCGTAGCGCATTTTTCCAGGCTGTATAAATCCTACTACGGCGTGTCGCCCTCTTCCGACCGTGTTTTGAGTAGAACCTAATTTGAACGTTTTAGTCAATAAATAACAACCATTTAGGCAAATTTTATTTTTGCGGCCTTATTACATTTGTAAAGAATTTGATGGTTTCACATTTTAAAGAGGCTATCAATGGATTAAATCACACAGAAATGACAAACAAAACAAATTCAGTCGGTGTGCTAAATGCAGAATCGATCAAAATCAATGATAAAGAAAAAGGAATTTTAGCTCAAAAACTCCCCAAAGAAGCGGTAAATGCACCCGTGCTTTCCAAGCCCCTTTTGTGGTTAATGGCCTTTTCGGCCGGGGTAGGCATTGCCAATATCTACTACAACCAGCCCTTGCTCGATCAGATGCAAACCACATTCCATGTAGATGAACGACTGATAGGCTGGGCCCCATCGCTTACCCAGATTGGCTATGCGTTAGGCATGCTGTTGATCGTACCCTTGGGTGATATGCTCCAGCGCAAAAAACTGGTGGTTTTGTTTACCCTACTTGCCGCTATTTTTGCACTATTGATTGCGGTAAGCCCTTCCATCACGCTTTTACTCATTGCAAGCTTGCTCTTTGGTACAGCCACGATGACTCCCCAGTTACTGGTCCCCTTTGCCGCTTTTCTGGCAGCGCCGAAAGAAAAAGGAAGGGTTGTTGGCTTTATGGTCAGTGGCATTTTATTGGGCATTTTATTGGCTAGGACCGTAGCAGGATTTATTGGTGCAGCCTATGGTTGGCGTGCCATGTTTGGTCTTGCCGCTGCGGTGCTTGCGATATTGGCTATTGTCCTTGCAAGGGCATTGCCTATTACCGAGCCGTCTTATAAAGGAAATTATTCGGGACTGCTAAATACTGTTTGGCAATTGCTTCGAGATCAGCCCGTTTTGCGGGAAGCTTGTTTATTTGGGGCTATGCTGTTCGGGTCGTTTATGGTTTTTTGGTCCAGTTTGATCCATTTGATGGAAAGCGGCACCTTTCATCTCGGGCCTCGTGCAGTGGGGCTATATGGTTTATTGGGTGCTGCGGCAGCCTTACTGAGCCCTGTTGTGGGCGGTTTGACCGATCGGATTGCACCCCGTCGTGTAACGGGATTCATGATTTTGTTGGCAATCGGCTCTTATGCCTTTTTCCTTTTTGGGCAAACCAGTCTTTGGTGGATTGCCCTCGGGGTTTTGGTGATGGATATTGGCGTACAATTGGGGCATGTCACCAACCAAGGACGTATCTTTAAACTCGTGCCAGAAGCCCAAAGTCGCATCCAAACCGCCTATATGTTTTTCTATTTTACGGGCGCCGCCATTGGTTCTGCACTTGGTGCCTGGGCTTGGTCTTCGTTTGGTTGGACGGGTGTATGTGGTGCAGCGCTAGCCATGTTGCTCATTGCACTCATTCGTTGGCTGTTGCCCTCTCCCGAAAAAAAATAAGCAAAATTTACAGGTAGGTCCAGCCAATATCTGTTTCAAAGAAGTTAATAGAGGTTCGCTTCGCACCGTCACCTAACGTTGCCCTTAGCATCCTTCAAACAGATGCTCGATTTGCGATAAAGTGCTTCACTTATTAATTAAAGATATAATATAAATAATTATGCAACAAAGAGTATTAGGAAAAACAGGACTTTCGGTACATCCATTAGGATTTGGTGGTGCACCGATCGGCTTATTGGATACCCAAGTAACCGCAGCCGAAAAAGTCCTCAATTATCTATTGGATGAAGGTGTAAACCTCATCGATACTGCAGCCGTTTACAAAGATTCCGAGGTGGTGATTGGAAAAGTGATTGGTCACCGCAGAAACGAATTTATCCTCACCAGCAAATGCGGACGACAACTAGCTGATTTGGAAGGAAAGGAATGGACAGCTGATTACATCGCCAAAACCATAGATCGTTCTTTACAACGTTTGCAAACAGATCATTTGGATGTGATGTTCCTACATTCTTGTACACTTGAGGTGTTGCAACAAGGCGAAGTGGTAGCAGCATTGGAAAAAGCCAAAAAGGAAGGTAAAATACGTTTTGCTGGTTATGCTGGCGATGCGGATGCGATTAGTTATGCAGCTGTACTACCCGAAATAGATGTGGTTGAAATGACTGCCAACCTAGTGGATCAGGCTAATTTAAACAAACCACTTTCTAAAATTGTAGAAAATAATGTCGGCGTTTTAGCCAAGCGTGCTATGGCTAACACCGCTTGGAGTGCGGACCTGCAAAAAGGATTTTATAAAGACTACGCAAAGCCCTATGTAGAGCGTTTTCAGCAAATGGATTTGTCGCTTGAAAACTTTCAAAAACTGGACGAAAGCATCGTCGATTGGGCTGATTTGTTTTTGCGTTTTACGCTCAGCATTCCAAATATCCATGTGGGTTTAACTGGTACAACATCATTAACCAATGCAAAAAAGAATGTTGCTTCTTACAACCGAGGAAAACTCAATGAAGAAGTTTTTAAAACCATTCAAACGGCATTTAAGGTCGCAGAAAAACAATCAGGCGAAACTTGGAAAGCGTTTGGAATAAAATTTGGCGCAAAAAAATAATTTAACAAATACAATTAAAAGAACAGAAAATGAGATATAGAAAATTTGCCAATACAGAGATCCTGCTACCTGCTATGGGACTAGGATGTATGGGTTTCAACCATTCGTATGGAGATGCCGATGAGGCAGGAAGTATAGCTGTGATGAACCGTGCCATAGAGCTGGGCATCACTTTTTGGGATACAGCCGATATTTATGCCAATGGTGCCAATGAAGAATTGGTTGCCAAAGTGCTAAAACCCAATCGTGACAAAATTTTTATTGCAACAAAATTTGGATACGAACTCAATACCAATGGCAAGTACACCGCGTTCAACGGTTCGCCAGCCTACCTAAAAAAAGCGGTAGAAGATAGCCTTCGTCGTTTGCAAACCGACGTGATTGATTTGTATTATTCGCACCGTGTAGATCAAACCATTCCGATTGAAGAAACAGTGGGTGCCATGGCAGATTTGGTAAACGAAGGAAAAATAAAACACATCGGGCTTTCGGAAGCTTCTGCCAATACCATTCGTAGAGCACACAAAGAACATCCCATTTCGGCTTTGCAAAGTGAATATTCATTGTTGACCAGAGAAGTAGAAGAAGAAATTTTGCCTTTGACCAAAGAATTGAACATCGCATTTGTTCCGTTTAGTCCTTTGGCTCGTGGACTCATGACCAATACATTGGATGTATCTACTTTGAAAGAGGGTGATTTCAGGAAATCATTGCCCCGTTACCAAGCGGAATATGCAGAAAACAATAGAAATTTATCACAAGGATTTGCTGATTTAGCAGCGGGTAAAAATTGCTCTCCTGCACAATTAGCTATTGCTTGGGTGCTTGCACAAGGCGAAAACATCATTCCTATACCCGGTACCAAACGCATCAAATATTTGGAAGACAATGCCGGTGGTGTTGATGTAGAATTGAACGCAACCGATTTGGAAAACATCGAAGCTTTGCTGAAAAAATATCCAAATACAGGCGAACGTTACAACGAGGGCAACAAACAATTTGTAGACAAAAATTAAGAAAATGAGTATTTTATTATCGCCCCTTACCATAAAAAATACCACACTAAAAAACCGCATCGTGATTTCACCCATGTGTCAATATACGGCGGTAGATGGTTTTGCGAACAGTTGGCATTTGGCCCACTTGGGTGCCAGGGCCATTGGCGGAGCCGCTTTGATCATACAAGAAGCCACAGCAGTAGTGCCAGAAGGCAGAATTACGTATGGTGATGCCGGCATTTGGAAAGATGAACATATCGATAAATTAAAAGAAATTGTAGATTTCATCCATACGCAGAATGCACTGGCCGGTATCCAGTTGGCACATGCGGGCAGGAAAGCCAGTTGCCAAAAACCGTGGGACGGCGGAGCACAAATTCCGTCCAGCGAAGAAAACGGTTGGCAAACGGTAGGGCCTTCTCCCGTGGCGTTTTTAGAAGAATATGAAAAACCATTGGAACTTGACAAGGCAGGTATTCAAAATATAGTCGCTGCATTTGTAGCAGCCACCAAAAGGGCAAAAGCGGTGGGTTATGACGTGGTAGAAATTCACGGAGCTCATGGCTATTTGTTTCACCAATTTTTCTCACCACTTAGCAATTTTAGAACCGATGAATACGGTGGTAGTTTTGAAAACCGAATTCGTTTTTTACTGGAAACCGTTGATGCCGTAAAAGCCGAATGGGGAACAGAAAAACCTTTGTTTGTCCGTATTTCTGCGACTGATTGGATAGAAGGCGGCTGGATGATTGAAGATGCTGTAAAATTAGCGAACATCCTGAAAGAAAAAGGCGTGGATGTGATTGACACGTCAACAGGTGGCAATGTATTGGCAAAAATCCCCGGAAATCTAGGGTATCAGGTACCGTTTGCCGAACGGATCAAAAAAGAAACGGGCATCATTACAGGTGCAGTTGGTTTGATCAACAGTCCGCAACAGGCAGAAGAAATTTTGCAGGAAGGAAAAGCCGATTTAATTTTCATTGCCAGAGAAAGTTTGCGCAATCCGAACTTCCCATTGTATGCTGCCGCGATTTTGGGCGACGAAATCAAATGGCCAGTACAGTACGAGAGAGCTATCCCGACACATGGTGAGTGGAAATTGGAAGTTTAAATAAACTTTTCTAAATGGCAAATATTCAGTTACCATTATTAATGGCAATGAAATTAGTTGTTTTTTTGTAATTAAACACTTTTAGGGAACATGTTTCGGGTAGTTTTTAGTATTTTTCTGATTGAGCTTGATTCATAAATTTTATAAAAAGAATAATTCGGAACCGCATAATTAAACACTAATTTTGATTATTTTGAAGTCCGACGAGGTAAATAGTAAATAAAGCATATTAAAACTTTACTATTATTTTCTAAATTTGTAGCTTGATTTACAAGGAATTTACAGGAAACAGGATGTAGTAAGCACCATTACCAAATCGTTACCTTTTGACAATTAGAACTCATTAAATGGCTCTTTATAAGCTTCTTTAGCTTTTTCTAATGTTTTTTTTAAAAAAGTAAGAAGAGAAAAAGTTAAAATGAATAAGAAATAGTTAGAATCATTTCTTTTAATAAGAGTTCTTCTATTCCATCATTCATTAAAGAAACGCTTCTAAATACCGTTTACTCCGAAATACCTCATAGAAAATAGTTTTCTTATTGGACACATCAAGGCTCTTACTTTTTTGCTTGCCCAAAAAAGTAAGCAAAAAAAGGCACTTTCTTACAATCATGTCCTGTCAGGTTTTGTACTAAAAGCGACATTTATAAGCCTGACAGGCCAGGTAAGAAAGGAATAAGGTTGTTTCATTATTGTAGAATGGCTTAATACTTCTAAGAAAACGTTTATGCTAAAAAGAGTGTACATCCCTACGCGGGCCGCCCTGCGCGAGCCGCATTCAAAAATTCTCTGTCTGAGCAAAGCTGGAAAATTGCATTACGATACAGTTGGAGGCGGTAATTTTCCAGATTTGTGAGTTAGAATTGCGACCTTCGCACCGTTAATGTTTTTTGCGGGGGCCCGCCTAGGGGGACCTGCCTAAGGGGGCCTGCCTAAGGGGACCCGCCTAGGGAAGGCGTTACTTTTCAAAAAGAAGAAGAAATTTTGAATCGATGGTATCCGGACAAAACTTATCTTTTCAAACTCAACTATTCCATTGTAAAGGCATTACATGGCCTTATTCTGGACAGGGCATTTTACCCAAAATCCCAGCATACTCCTCCTACACGGCAAAACTCCTTTTCTATGATCCTCAAGTTAGTCGGACGCCGGTAAAATAAATTGAAAATCATTTTCATATTGTTTCCGCATATATTATATTCGCGACAACAAAAAAAACAAGTTCTCATGAGAAAACTAAATTTTGCGTCTCTGCAGGTCAGAGATCTTGAAGCATCAAAGGCATTTTACACCGACAAACTGGGGTTTGAATTATCGGAGATGTCCAATCCTTATGCGTATGTTTTTAAATACCACCAGGGCGAGGCAAGTTTTGCCATCAGAACACCTCTCAGCAACATTGACGGCAAAGAACTCGGCGTCGGAACTTCTCTCTGGTTTGCCATTGAAGAAAAAATTGAAGAACTGCAGCATCATCTGATTCATAGAGGGGTCACTCTTATCGGAGCAATTAATCATACTCCTTTCGGTAAAACACTGATGGTAAAAGACCCGGACGGTTACCTTATCACATTCCTCGAAGCGATTTAATACCACCAACAATGACTCATACAGAACCCAAATACTGGATAATCGTAGCATCAAAAGACCACGTAAAAGCCGGCATTTCACAAGGTATTGCGCAAGCGTGCCATGGAAAAGTGCTGCCTTTAAAAAGAATGAAGCCAAACGACTTTGTCATTTTCTATTCAGGAAAAGAGACGCTGGGGAAGGCCGGCAAATGCCAGGAGTTTACAGCCATCGGACAAATCAGGGACGAGGAGATTTATCAGGTCCGGGTAACCGATGATTTTTCTCCTTCCAGGCGAAATGTTGATTTTTTTGAACACAAAGACATTTCCATCTTACCTTTGATCAGGGATTTACAGTTTATACAAAACAAACAAAGCTGGGGATATCCTTTCCGGTTCGGAATACTTGAAATCAACCAAAGTGATTTTGATTTAATCTCAACCCAAATGCTGTCGAAAGAGAATGTCTGAAAAAATTGAATTTCATTTTAAAAGCCCCAATGATAGCCCGGGTTATTTACTCGGACAAGTGACGATGTTGTGGCAACGCAAACTAAAAAGAGTACTGGATCCATTGGATCTCACACAGACACAATTTGTGATGATGGCAGCTGTAGCCTGGCTTTCCAGAAAAAGCGACGCCGTTACTCAGGTCGATATCGCCAACCAGAGTAATGCCGACCGGATGATGGTATCAAAGGTATTGAGAACCCTGGAAGACAAGCGGTTTCTGACACGGCAGGAGCATGAAACAGACACAAGAGCCAAAACGATCAGGTTGACAACCCTCGGAGAAACGGTGTTACAAAAAGCAATCATTGAAGTAGAGCGCGCTGACCTGGATTTCTTTTCAGGCATCGGTAAAAATCTTACTGACATGAACAGCTACATGCAAACGCTTATCCAAACCAACAAAGACGAATAAAACACCGGCACCCACATCCGTTTGGCTTCAGCCGCACTGCCGCCTTTCAAACATCGCTACAGACAAATCGCCGGACAATGACCCGTTTTTTTAAAGACACCTCGGATTGATGCAACGGATAGGCAAATCAAAGCATCTTTAGTATAAAAAAACGCATGAAAAACCATTTACTTATTTTCTTCCTTGTCCTCTCTTTTTCCTGCACAGTTTCTAAACCGCATAAGAAAAACACCTCGGAAACAGTCGTGCTGGGCACCATCCATTTCCCTACAAAAAAGGTAAATGCTGACTCTATCTATACCATATTAAACGATTTTAAACCGGATATCATTTTGCTGGAGGCCGATTCAAGTAATTTCTACCCGGACTTTACCTTCAGGCACCTCTATGATGAAAATGAGTACATTGCTGTAGTCAGGTACAAAATGAAAAAACCCGGAACGCAGATACGGCCCATAGAATTTGAAGGCAGAAATACATACAGAAAAACGATAGGTATCTTTTCTGAGCCGGGAGATGCTTTTCAGAAAGCAATGAACAATCTGATTACTCAGAAGCAATTCACGGCTTATCAACAAGACCTCCTTGACAGGCTCATTCGCTTTGAACGGTTAGCACAAAATTTAAAAAGTGAAAGTCTCAGGTTGATCAACAACCCACAATCTGACAACATCATTGACAGCCTCAATCACTACAAATATAAGGGCCTGAAAGAAATTGTAAGCAACCACCCTGTCTTTCATGAAACCAAAATGATAGATTCAAAAAAAGACACGACGACGGTAAGGGATAATTTCATATTATGGTCAGACTTTGAGGGAAACATGAGAAACCAGGCGATTGCCTCTAACGCCCTGAACATCATAAATCAAAATCCCGGAAAAAGGATCATCGTTCTGACTGGTTTTTTTCATCGCTCCTATGTGCTGAATAAACTTAAGGAAAACAACATAAAAGTTAGGGAATATTACCAATAAGCGGCCGCTATTCCGGATAGGACACTCTGAGTACATATCCTTGCTTAAATCCTGAGAGCCCTCTTTAACAGCGCTGATAATACTTAAAACGTTGGTAACCGGTTTGTTGTCAACATTAGCAAAAAAAGATTGGAAGCTTAAAACATTTGTCTTAATTTAGAGGACAAATTTCCGAAAAAGTCATGCTTAACGTAAAATCAAATATTGAGCGCAAATTAAACGATGAAATTTCTGCGTTTTTTAAGTATACCAATGTCGATAAATATCACATTAAGCTTAAGAAACAAATCACCTATGAAGACTTTCTGGCAAACAAAATGTTAATCATTGCTGCTATCAGGGCCGGAATTCCTTACTCTCTTTTCAACTTGATTCAAGATTACACACCCTTTACCGAAAATGACTGGGCTGATTTTCTGGGTATCTCAACCAAGTCATTACAGCGCTATAAACTGGCGGCTAAACATCATTTCAAACTTATTCATTCGGAGAAAATAATTGAAATAGCTGAAGTAACAAAAGCCGGTCTTGATGTTTTTGGCAGCATTGAGAAATTAAAACTTTGGCTTAACACCCCTAATTATGCACTTGGGAGTTTAAAACCTATCGAGCTGCTCAAAGACTCTTACGGAAAAGATCTGGTTATTAGTGAACTAACACGCATAAGTCACGGCATACTGGTATAAAATGGAAGTATACAGGCTTGTGAGAGAGCGGTTTGCATCACCACTTTCAGGAAAAGGAGCGGCTATTCATGGGGCAAGATGGAATTCTGTTGGCATAGAACTTATTTATACAGCCATAAACAGATCCCTGGCCATGGCTGAAGTGGCTGTTCACTTCACACTTGCGACTCTTCCTGATGATTATATGATGATGACTATAGATATACCGGAAAAAGTTTCAAAAAAAACGCTGACCACAGAAGGCCTTCCGGAAGACTGGAAAGAATTTCCTCATCCGGCCTCCACTCAAAGTATTGGAGACGAATTCGTTCTTGAAAACAAACATTGTGTCCTGATAATACCGTCTGTGATTACACAAGGTGATTATAATGTTCTGATCAATCCGAATCACAAAGATTTCGAATACATTAAAGTGACCGGTATTGTTCGATTTCCATTCGATCAAAGAATTGTAAGATAAACCCAGCCAGGAATCAATAAAGCAATACAATGTTCATATCTTAACAAGTCAATGAAATAGCCAGCATCTCAAAAAAGCATGAAGAAAACAATCCTACTTACGCTCATGATCTTCAGCCAGACTTTGGCTATGCCTCAATCCGGAAATACTAAAGACAAGATCTCTAAAGTTGAAAACGGATTCTTTATAAACACGGATAAGAAAGACAGTACTGTATTCTATCACATTAAAGACAGAATGGCCTTTTACAAAGTGCCTTCGGTTTCTGTCACAGTGATTGATAATTTCAAGATATCCTGGTCAAAGTCTTACGGTTATGCTGATCTGTCAGAGAAAAGAGTTTCTGATGTCAATACAATCTACCAGGTGGCTTCCATCAGTAAGTCATTGAACGCATTATGTGTCATGGAGCTCCATGAAAACAACTTACTTTCACTGGATCAGGATATCCGAAGTTACCTTAAAACATGGAAATTCCCTGACAACGAATTTTCCAAAGATAGCCTTATCACCCTTTCCAATCTGCTCTCACATACCGCCGGACTGGGCACTCCGGGGTTTGCCGGTTATTCAAAAGGTGATCCCCTCCCCACTATCAATGAAATCCTTGACGGTAAAAGTCCGGCCAACAGCGAAGCGGTGAGGCCAGTGCTTCAGCCCAACACCAAAGCACAGTATTCGGGTGGCGGAACCACCGTTGTTCGAAAAATACTGGAAGATAACATTAACCCTGACTACCATGATCTGATGCAGAAAACCATCCTGAAACCCTTAAAAATGAATCATAGCAATTTCAATCAACCACTTGCGCCTAATCAGAAAAATTTCGCATCGGCCTATGATTCAGATTCAAAAGAAATAGCAGGAAAGTACCAGGTGTACCCCGAATTAGCCCCGGATGGATTGTGGAGTAACTCGGAGGACATTGCAAAGTTCGTTGTTGCTATACAAAACGCACTGCTCAGTAAACCTTCCATCATAAAAAAAGAAACCGCTGAGAAAATGCTGAAACCTGTATTAAGAGACTCGAACATGGCCCAGGGCTTTTTTATCGCTCAATTCGGCGAAGAGAAATACTTTGCACATCCCGGAAGAAATGCCGGCTACACCTGTCTTTATATTGCCGGAATTACTAATGGCAAAGGAGTCGTTATATTAACCAACTCTGATAATGGCGAGGCACTTTATAATGAAATTCTGACAAGTGTTGCAACTACTTATAACTGGGAAGGGTTTCGTCAAAAATAAAAATACGGACAACTGAAAGTGGTCTGCAAAAGCAGCTGAATGGTTTCACGGGGCAGTTGCATCCATAATTGCCCTATTTACTTTCCCTTCATTTGTCTTCGGGGTAGGGTCCTGGCCGGGTATCTGCTGGTACCCCCGTAGCGCCCCTCCCCAGAGCGACCTGAGAATGCACCCAATTTCAGCAATACACTGTCCTCTCATCATCCAAAAGGGAGACCGATGAAAATATGTATACCTCATTTCCAAGTTTAAGTCTCACTTCTCTTCCGGAACTTAGCAATTATATCGGCTTTTGTGCTTAGCTTGCTTTATACAAGGCAAAGTAACAAAACAGTTGGATTGCCGTTTCTGAGTATTTCTTGCAACATCGACAAACTGAAATGAGAAAAATAATTTCAACAACAACAGTGCTCCTGACTTTAGTTCTGACCGGGTTTGCTCAGGATATCGACAAAGCCAAATTAGACAGCTACTTCAACACCCTTGAAGAGAACAACAAGTTTATGGGAAGTGTAGCTGTTTCAAAAAATGGCAAAATTATCTATTCAAAAACTGTTGGTTTCTCTGATGTTGAAAACCACGCAAAGGCAACCGAAAACTCAAAGTACCGGATTGGTTCTATTTCAAAGTCATTCACTGCTATTTTAATCCTGAAAGCCGTTGAAGACCAGAAAACGGATTTAAATCAAACCATTGACAAATGGTTTCCTTCCATCAAAAACGCAGAAAAAATCACGGTAAAACAGCTGCTTAGCCACAGAAGCGGGATTCATAACTTTACAAACGACAAAGATTATCTGACCTGGCACACCCAACCAAAGACTGAAAGGGAAATGGTCGGAATTATAACGAAAGCAGGAAGTGATTTTGAACCTGACAGTAAAGCAGACTACAGCAACTCCAACTTCGTACTTTTAAGTTATATTCTTGAAAAGACTTTTGCAAAACCGTATTCTGAAATACTACAGGAATATATTGTGAAACCCACAGGCTTAACAAACACCTATGTTTTCGGAAAAACCAATACCAGTGAATGTAAATCATACAGCTATACAGGAGCCTGGAAAGTTCAACCGGAAACGGACTTTTCTATTCCGCTCGGTGCGGGTGCGATTGCCTCAACCCCGGGAGACCTGACAAAATTTGCGGACGCGCTGTTTAGCGGAAAACTTTTGAAACCTGAAAGCCTTGAAATGATGAAAACCATAAAAGAAGGTTACGGAATGGGGTTATTCCAAATTCCTTTTTACACAAGCATTGGCTATGGACATACAGGCGGAATAGATGGTTTTAGTTCGGTATATTCTCATTTCCCAGACGACAAAATCTCCTATGCTTTGACGTCTAACGGCACAAACTTTAACAACAACGATATTTCTATTGCCATTTTAAGCGCGGTTTACAACAAACCCTTTGAAGTTCCTGTATTCACTACTTTCCTTTTGGCTCCGGAAGATTTAGCCCAATATTTAGGCGTCTATTCGTCAAAACAAATCGCATTGAAAATTACCGTCACAAAAGACGGCAATACCCTGATAGCACAAGGGACGGGACAACCCGCGTTTCCGCTTGAAGCAACAGAAAAAGACAAGTTTAAGTTTGACCGTGCGCGGGCAAAATTTGAATTTAATCCCGCTGAGAAAACAATGATATTATTTCAAGGCGGCGGGCAGATTAAGTTTACGAAAGAGGAATGATCAGGTGTCGCTATACCGGCCGGAAAGATAATGCCGGTGGTCTTGTCAATAACAATGTGCGGAGACACCCCCGCTTTGCCATTTAAAAGTAAAATCGTTCTTAGCCTACTCTTCCTTAAAAAGCTTCCCCTGGTCTTCATTCGCTGACTTCGGGATGTGAAGTCCCAGTCCCGGATCTTCATTCAGCTTTCTGATAAGGTGGGCTGCCAGCAGAGGCGACTCCTGTTCGAGGTTCTGGTGGATAAAAAAGTAAATGTTCTGAATCCCCTGCCCTATCCATTGCCTGAGACGAATGTACCAGTCATCAAGACGGCTGTAGTCTGAATCCACATTGGCGCCGTTGTAACGTACAAAGGCTGTCGGTGTGGTAAGACGCATATGCAGCAGATCACGGCGGCCGGCCACATCACAGATGATGTGCGTAATGTTTTTTGCCTCCAGCACCGTGTATAGCTGCTCTACATCCCAGGATCCGTCGTACCATGACTCATTGCGGAGCTCAAGCGCCAGCGGGAAGCCCGAAGGCCACGCTTCAAGGTACTCTTTCAGCACAGGCCAGTTTTTGGGAGCAAAATTATCAGGCATCTGCAAAAAGAGCATCCCGAGTTTGTCTTCGAGGTGAGCGATGCCATCGAGGTATACAGAGGTCAGCTCTGCCGCATCCTTCAGACGCTTGCGATGTGAAATATTCTGATGCAGCTTGGGAAAAAACCTGAAGTCAGGCCCTGTCTTATCATGCCATGCCGTGATGGTCGACACGGGAAAATTGTTATAAAAAGTGGCGTTGAGCTCGATGCTGTTAAACTGGGTCGAATAATAGGCCAGCTCATCTTTGGTGCCTTTGGGATAAAAACCCTTGAGATCGGTCTTGTTCCATTTGGCACATCCCAGATATACACCGGGTTTATCCGGCGCCGGATAACTTCCCAGCACACGGGCAGTATCAGGGTGATCGGGTGGTAACTGAAAATCAATATGGCCGGCGTCTTCTATTTTTCCGAATTTCATAGGTGTAAAATTCAACAGTTTGAATATCTGAAACGGCAAGTTAATGATATTTTTTTGCTTATAATACGGGATGCTAAAAGCATTGGCAGGATTATTCAAACACCGTGCTCCGGAAGTGCCGACGGGACTATTCCCCCGGATCCGGAAGGCGAATGATCCTGCATGAAAATCTGAAAAAGAATTCACCCTGATTTCATTTGACCTTCTCTTATGCTTTACACTCTTTTTTTATACATTTGTATAGTAACGCAGACAAACGACTAATTCACAGCCTGTTATTGAAGACCTGGCTTTTATCTGATGATCAAAAAAGCAGTTATAAAAAATCTGATTCCGGGCATGCTCCTTATGTCTGTTTTGTCAGGGTGTACCCAAAAGGAGATCGACAGCCTCCCGGGTCCCGGCGACAGAATCGTGGCGCCTAAGGCGGACTTTACCTATACTCCGGGCGAAAACGGGGAAGTACACCTCCGGTTCACCCTAAACAGGAATGATTATTATTCCATTGACCCGGGCAACGGACGAATCCTGAAGGACAGTGTTACCGGTAGCCATGTATCTCATAATTTTGCTGCTACCCGAACGATCCGTTACACCACTAATGGCAGCTATACCATTACGCTTACCGTAGCCAACACCAAAGGAGTGGCAAGCAGCACGCAGGCTGTTAACATCACTTCTGTTCCCCCTCCCCCGGTCGCCGGGTTCTCTTACCGGATAACAGAGCGTGGGACGGTCAGCTTTACCAATGAAGGGCAGCACTTTCAGACCGTACAGTGGTCTCATTTTCAGAAAAACAGCTTGTACGGATACGTTTCGGCTATTGAACATCCCGTTTTCATTTTTGAAAATGACGGGATGCATTATATCCGCCAGACGGTCATAAATAAATACGGGGACACCCGTACCCATATCGATTCTGTTTACATCAACACCACTAAAAATACAGGAAACCCTGTATTTGAAGGCGTATTTTTTGATCAGACCGGTCAATTGTCCGGCTTGGGTGTCAACACCATGCGGGAAAGCTGGGGGGCCGCCGCGCTCAGCAATTTTACCGTGAATAATACCCTGCTGAAAGACCGGGGGAATATCCTGATTACCCTGGGATTGCCGGAAGACCTGAGCCCGGAAGGGAAATATAACTTCTACAAAAAGACCTTGACCCCGGGTACTATCGGTCAGGTGTTCGTTACAAGGAATAAACCCCTGTGGAGTACAGGAGAAGAAACCCTCCTGGTCCATAATACTCCCGGTGCCCTGACGGAGATCGTTAGCGTAGAAGAGGTGGAACAGCCGCGCTTATTCCCTGAACTATACCACAAAGCCTTCTGGGTTACTTTCCGCATCAAAGCCGATTTCAAAGAAAAAGGAAAGATTGACGGAACATTAAAAGTGAGGTATCTGATCTATTAAACAGGGAAACAAAGTTGAATGATTTCACGATAAATACATGCCGGGATCAGAATATAATGTAGGTCTCATAGATGATGTACCTGGCCTTCAGAACACAGTCAATTGCTCCTTTGTCCGTAGTGGCCCTGATACGCCACGTGACCCAGAATCCCCTCTCCTCCATCTCAGGAAAAAGCTTACGGCTTCTGAACTCCTCCACTTCCAGTATCTCCAGCGAATCCGTACCCGCATTACCGGACGCATAATTGTCCCCGGCACTGGCAAACAGAAAATACCAGCCATCCCTGTTTCTGCTGTAATCTGTTGTAGGATATCTTTTCAATTGAGCCAGCGCCTTTTTACCGGGTTCGAAATGGTTTTTCATCGATTCATACGTTTTACCCTGGGTTGTATTGAAATCAGCTATCGTCAACGAGATGCCACCTTTCACAAACCTGGCAGAGGGAGTGCCCAATGGTAAGGACGCAAGCCCTACCCCGTAAAAATCGTTGTGACCAATGTCCGTATTTTCAAATGGTCTGTCAAAAATCAAACCTTTCAGCGAAAAGCTGTCGGCTTTAATGATTCCGGGAGCATTGGTTATATCAATCACAAAGGTTGTGTCACCGGACCGGCCTTTTTTTGTGGTAAACTGAAGAAGAAACTTATACCGGGCGTTCTTTTCAAAATAGAAGGTAGGATTAGCCGCCTTTGATCTGTACCAGGTGGTCCACCATTTCAAAGAATCCACATCCGCTGACCTGACAGTGAACTTAACGCCTCCGCTGTCCAGCAACTGATAATCAAATTTTATTGAGGGTTTCAACAGGGTCGAATCCACCATCACCACGGGCTCGGGGTCTTTCTTGTCCCGGCAGGAATAAACGCTTATCCACACCAGAGACATGAACATCATCATGAAGATTTTCTGCATTTGAATCCCGTTTATCGTTCACATTTCCTGAAAACCTCTGAAAGTTAATCATTTTATTCCAAGACACAAAAAACTACTAATCAACGCCTTACCAATGCATCCCTACAATAATATCTTGTTTAAATCACTTCCGGCACTTTGAAAATATTAAAAAATGGATACTTTTGTCAATAACCATTTTCCGGCAACACTCCGGCCAACCATTAACTGTATTACGAACAGCCATGAACGCCTCTCTCATCAAACGAATCCTTTTAGTTGCCGGTATACCAACACTCTATGCCATTGTTCTCCGGTTCTTCTTTGGAGTAGATCTGTGGAAAGATTTCTTTACTGTGATGTCGGTTACGTTTCTGTTCTGCATGCCCGGCATTATCGGCGCACTCACCATTTACTATTCTTCAGAAGAGCGCGTCCGTAAACTTAGCTACAGAATTTTCATGCCGTGGATACCCGTTTTTATTTTTTTGATCGTGACCCTTGCCCTGGCCTGGGAAGGATGGGCATGCTGGCTGATGGTACTTCCTTTATTTCTTATTGCTGCTTCTGCCGGAGGACTTACCGGCGGCTATTTCAAGCTCAGAAAAAAAGACAACAAGCTCTATGCTTCGGTATTGATGCTTCTACCCCTCTTTATTGCCCCCGTGGAAAAGCTGATCGGCGCTATTCCCGGCACCTATGAAGCCTACACCTTTATCGACATCCGTTCGACGCCTGACAAAATCTGGGACAACGTTATCCGGGTGAAGGAAATTCCGGAAAAACAAGACAAAGGGTGGCTGACCCGGAGCCTGGGATTTCCGAGACCGGTAAAAGCCGAACTGAATTTCGCCGGTGTGGGAGCCTATCGTGAGGCCATATTCACCAACGGGCTGGTCTTCCATGAAACCGTTACCGAATATGACGACAAAAAGAAAATGGTGTTTACGATCAAGGCTTATCCGCACGAGATTCCCTCCACGACCATGGACGAACATATCGTCATCGGCGGGAATTATTTCGATGTACTGAATGGCACATACGAGCTTGAGCATTTACATGATGATGTGTACCGGCTGCATCTTTACAGCCGGTACAAGATCACCACCACTTTCAATTTTTATGCCGGCTGGTGGGCAAAGTGGATCATGAAAGACATACAGAACAATATTCTGCAGGTAGAAAAATACCGGGCGGAGAAAGGGTAAGTGTCCGAAAAATTCTCTGAATAAATTTGATATCTAAGGAGATCTTCCATAAAAAGTCCAGAAGTATCTCCCCAAAACTTAGAGTAACAATATGGTAACAGATTATCTGGACAGTGCAAAGAAACAATTTGAGTATTATAAAACCCTCGGCGAGAAAACCTTTGCCCAGCTAAGTGACGAACAACTTTTCGTACGGTTCAACGAGGAAAGCAACAGTATCGCCATGATTGTAAAACACCTCCGGGGTAATATGCGCTCAAGATGGACGGATTTTCTGACCACCGACGGCGAAAAAGAATGGCGGCGGAGAGATACAGAATTTGAGACAGAGTTCATCAGCAGGGAAACGCTGATGTCTCAATGGAATGAAGGATGGGACTGCCTTTTCAATGCCCTCCGCCAACTGAGCCCCGAGGACCTCGACAAGAATGTTTTTATCAGAAACCAGCCGCACACGGTCACCGAAGCCATCAACCGACAACTGGCGCACTATCCATACCACATCGGACAGATTGTTTTTATCGGCAAAATGCTGTGCAATGCGCATTGGCGATCACTTTCTATTCCGAAAGATGGTTCGCAAGCTTACAACTCCGGCCTGTTTCTGTCCAAGGGGAAGAGATAGATTTTCTCCGGAAACCTCAGGCTCCTCCTCTTGAAATCAGCTGACAATGTTCTATATTCGAAGACATTATCCGAACTACCCGAATGAACCAGCTGTTCAAACCCGTCCGAATATCCGTTTATCTGGTCATTCTTTTGCTTGTTACAATGGTTTTGTCCAGATCTCTAACCTGGGTGGAGTTAACATTGCTGTACCCGCACCCTCACCACGAGAGTATGGAATGGTATCGTTTACTCAGCTATCCGCTTTGTATTCTGTCGCTTTTTTCGTGGTTTTTCTTTTCAGTTGCCATACTGCTATCCGGATATGTGATTGAAAAGAGAGTCCCCTCTGTAAGTTACCTTCTGCTGATCATTCTGTCTGCCGTGGCGGGAGGTCTCACTTACCAGCTCATGTATCAGGACCCTTTCGAAAATGTCCCCCTGGCGGGTCCGGGGATGCTTTGTTGGGGAAACATCGGAGCTGCCGTCATCATTGGTATGAAAACCGGGCAACAGACAAACAACAGGCCATCAAAGACATCATAGAAATGAATGATCCGCTTTCATTTCTTCAGAAAAGCGGCTATGACAGGCTGAAAAAGAATAAGTAAAAAGGTTTCACTCACTCCGTGGTAAATCAGTATCTGTAAAATTATGTTAAATTTACATAGGCTGTCCTCTCACCAAACGATTTACCTGACATGAGTGCCGCAAAAAATATCCATATTGAAGGCCTGCAGCCTATTCTTCGTGTCAGCGACATGAAGGCAAGCCGGGTTTTTTATACCGAAATCCTCGGCTTTACGGAAGTCGCCTGGGGAAATGACGAATTTACCGGCATGAACCGTGAAAATGCAGGCATTTATTTATGTCATGGTGCGCAGGGGAACCCCGGTACCTGGCTTTGGGTGGGTTTTGACGGTGATATTTTCGGGCTGCATGAGGACCTGAAAGCCAGGGGCGTCAAAATAAAAATGCCGCCGGTCAACTTCTCCTGGGCTTTGGAAATGCAGATCGAAGACCCGGACGGACATGTCCTCAGGTTGGGTACCGATCCGGACCCTGCCCGACCATTTGCAGATCTGTAGCCTCCCAACGGATACATGTTAACAGCGTATTCGCTTTTAAACGCCAAATCATTCATAATAATCTTTGCAGGTGTTTTCTGTCATTTCATTATCTTGCTGAAACCAGCGGGCGCTTTGCCCGGTAAACCTGACCCGCATGAAAAAACACTTTATCCTGATATGCATGTGTGCCTCTGTCCTTTTGATGGCTGTGGCAGCATTCTTATATCCGGGCGGTTCATTTTGGGACAAACATTCCGAAGGATTCAGCCTGACGCAAAACTTTTTCAGCAACCTGTTTGAAGAAAGGGCCATCAACGGCGCCATCAGCCCCTCTCGATACTGGGCTATTCCTGGCATTTTCTTTATGGCCCTCGGCTATTTCGTGTTTTATTACAGATTTTCGGAAAGGATCCCGGAAAAGAGCTCTCAATACATTATCAGGTACGCCGGATGCGGGTCCATGATCTTTACCTTTCTGGCAGCCACTCCCTGGCATGATTTCATGGTCATGCTGGCCGCTGCTCCTTCTATGTTAGCGATGTTCTATATCACCGTCCATACCTTCAAAACCCGCCTTCATATTCACCAGGTACTCAGTTGCCTTAGCCTGGCGGGTGTTTATGCCTCGGTTTACATCTATTATTCAGGCCACCTCCTGAGCATCTTACCCGTTCTTCAAAAAATCGGCTTCCTGATCTTTATGGCCTGGGCGATCGCACTGTATTACTTTTCGTCTGAAGAAGATTTCAGGCAGAAAGAAGCCCCCGGGGCGGGGTAAATTGCAATCCTGTTCAGGTACGTTTTTCTCTGACACCTTGCCGCTCCTGCGTTTTTTTAATGTTTCTGAAAGAATTCAAGCATGGCGGCCAGCGCTTTATCACTGTGCATTATTTCTCCGTTGGCAAGCGACTCCTGTGCTGCAGCGGAGGCTCGCGCGCGCATTTCTTTTTCGTAGAGGGAAATGGCTTCCGTGACAGAACCGTGGTTCCCGGACATTAAATATTCACTCAGGTCCAGTGCATCGCGCATGGCCATATTTACACCCTCACCGGCAAATGGCGGCATTACATGAGCGGCATCGCCGAGCATCGTTAAGCCGGGCCGGGGCTCCCAGGTCTGGTCTGCCGGCATACAGTATATCGGTCGCGGGATAAAAGGCGCTACAGCGCTTTCGAACAGTTCATACCACACACTGCTCCATTCGGGATATTCTTTTTTGAACCATCCGAGCAGCTGAACTTTATCGGAAAAGTCCAGATTACTATGGGCCGCCCAGCCTTCATCCGCCCTGAAACTGGCATAAAAGCCGATTTCGCCATTCCCCTTCTGTCCCATCAGTATATTCTTGTTGTTTCCGAAGGCCATGATTTTCCCGCCGCTGAGCAGGGCAGAAATCCCTGGCGCTGCCTTTACAGCGTCATATATATTCCCCTCAAGCATGGTAATGCCTGTATAAAAGGCTTTCGTATCGGTTATGTAGGGTCGGATTTTTGAGTTGGCCCCATCGGCCCCGACCACCAGGTCTGCGTAAAATGAATCGCCGTTTTTAAAATGCAGCATCCAGCCGTCGTCCTGCCTGTGCATAGAAACAAAATGACTGTCCCATACCACTGTCCCGGGTTCTAGCGATTCCAGCAGTATTTTCCTTAATGTTCCGCGATCTATTTCAGGACGAAACCAGGGATCTCCGAAATTCTCTTCGGCTTTACTTTCATGGTCGCTGAAGCATACCTCAGCCTGTTCATCAACAATTTTTTTCCGGTCCGCTCCGGGCAGAAAACTGTTTCTGAACTCATTTAATAAACCAGCTTTTATCATGGCTGCCAGCCCCGAATCATCATGCAGATCCAACGGAGAGCCTTGTACACGGGCATCTTTATTCAGGTCTCTCTCATAAACTTTTACCCTGGCTCCTTTTAGCTGCAGGAGCCTCGCCAATGTCAGTCCGCCAGGCCCGCCGCCTATGATGGCGATTTCTTTGTGTTGTAATTTCATTCCTTGAATTCGTGTTTAACGGCACAAAACTATTCTGAATCAAGGAGGGATAATTGTATAAATCGGTCGTTCCGATTGTTTTTGAGCGCTTTGGGAGAAACGCCTGAGAGCTTTTTCACTTCTCTGATAAAATGCGACTGATCGGCAAAATTCTGCTGCGGAAATAACTTGCCTTCCCTGATGTGGCTGAAAGACGCCCGGAAACGAAGAATATTACAATAGGCTTTTAAGGAAAGACCAAATTGATGATTGAAGTAACGGTTGATCTGCCGGCTGCTCCAGCCTGCTTTTTCTGAAAGCTCATTCACGGACAACGCCCCGTTTGACGAATAAATAAGCTCAAACAGCTTTTGTTTTCTGCTGTCTGTTCTGTCGGGCAGAAGTGAACGGATTTTCCGGGAAGCCTTATCACAAAACTGATCAAAGTTCAGCAAATCGCTTTCATCAAAATCCCAGAAGTCTACCGGCAGAAACCTCGCATTATCCAATAAATCACTTACGGTATCCTTTAGTATATATTCCGCCGCGATCAGTTTGAAACTAACCACAAACATGGTCGTCCGGGCAGCCAGCGTCGCCTCGTCCGCATGGGTTTCAAGTCCCGAAAGCGTAATATGAAAGGGTTCTCTGGCGGACCGCAAAAAAAACAGATCAAGCCGCCCGTCAGGCAGGATAATGACGTTTTTATTACTGTCTGAACGATTTTCCAACAGCCAGAAGCTTTCCACGAAACCGGCAAGCCATTCCTCGGGTTTCTTAAACCGGTAAAAAAAATCGCTCTCCATCGAATCTGAATCTCTATTGTCCCGTAAACTCCGGGTTATTTTTATATCCCCAGGCTGATATACTGTTTAATACAGGCTCCAGTGACTGCCCCAGCAGGGTCAACTCATACTCTACTTTCGGGGGAACTTCGGGATAAACAGTCCGCTTAACCAAACCGTCCTTTTCAAGCTCTCTCAGCTGAAGCACCAGCATCCGCTCCGAAATACCGGGTATCAGATCGCGCAACTCATGGTAGCGCAGCTTTTTGATCAGCAGCATATGCAGGATGGTAGGTTTCCACCTTCCACCAATCAACGACAGCGCATAAGCTGTTCCGCATATGGCATGCATTACAGCCTTATTGTACTGGTTAGTCGAACTTTCTTTTATCATGTGCAATACTATATAGCTACTAACATTTATGTCAGTACCCACAAATTAATAAGTTACTTTCTACATTTGCAAGGAAAACATAACCCATGAAATCATGAAAACGAAAACTGCCCTGGTAACCGGCGCCAACTCGGGAATCGGATTGGAACTGACTAAAAAATTACTGCAGAACAAATGGGAAGTCATCGCACTCATCCGTTCGGAGTTTCCCGGCGATGAACCGGAGATAGAGAAGGCCGTTTCAGACAGGCAACTCAGGGTTTATTATACCGATCTGGGAAATTTTCAGATGCTAAGAGCCACTTTAGCAGAAATAAAAGCAAAGGAGGCTTTCATTGATGTCCTGTTCAACAATGCAGGGGTATCATTCGGTTCTCTTAAAACTTCTCCTCAAAACCGCGACCTGCACTTTGATGTCAATACTCTGGTACCCTACATCATCCTGATGGAGTTGAAGGCATTACTTATGAAGGGAAGCCTGAAAAGGGTGGTGAATACGTCTTCCAACGCCCTATTGACGGTGAAAAGCTTTACACCCGGTAAATTGCTCCACCCTGTCCCTGCTGAATTCAGGAAAATCAGTGGTATTTATGGGCAATCCAAGCTGGGACTTTCGCTCTGGAGCAAAGCCATGGCTCCAAAACTTGCGGAGGAAGGCATTACGCTCAGAACAGCGTGTCCGGGCGGGAACAAAACGGCCATGACCGGCTCAGACGGTATGCCGGGTTGGCTGCGCATGATACGTAACCTGTTTTTCAGTCACCCCTCTGCGGGAGCACAGCGCCTTTTCAAGGCTGCCATGATTGACGCTGCAGATATGCCCCCTGGTGTTTTCATCAATAAGGGAAAAGCGACAAAAATCCCTTTTGGTGAATTTGAGAAAGAAATGTATGCTGTCATGGACGGATTGTACCGTAAGGAATTTGCAGAATGAACCTGAATCAATCTTACGGCGATTTCACCCCTCCTTAATCGCTCGAAAACATCGGCAAAATAGTAAAAAACCATTAAGGCATTAAGGGACATTAAGAGGCCAAAATCTTAACTATCCTTAACTTCTTAATGGTTAAAAAATATCGGCAAAATAGTAAAA
>VFQQ010001653.1_pt1 | contig 29427 bp, 25 predicted proteins | sample 3512341 | NCBI WGS metagenome assembly VFQQ01 (sample SAMN10412373, study PRJNA504923) | tailings metagenome | isolation source: Relicate 2 Philex TSF1 revegetated site | place: Philippines: Tuba, Benguet | collected 2017-08-29
CGGCAAATTCTCATCGAAGTGCAGGTCACCCATAAGGCTCTTTCGAATGACCATATTACAGCCGTAGAGCGCATTGATGGGGCGCGTCTTCACTTCAGCCGGCTGTTCTTCGCGGTCCGATGCCAGAATGCGCTCTGCCGCCTCAAAGGCTATGCCTGTCCCGATTACGCCATCCGCCAACACAAGCCCTGTCGTGCCGCCAACATCCGGGGCTGCGGACATCAGCCTCAAAGCGTTGGCTATGTAGTCATCCTGGGGCAGGAAGTCGTCGTCGAAGAATATGACTATGTCTGCATCATCACCGACAATCTGAAGTCCCTGGTTTCGCTGTGCGCAAAGGCCTTTCGGAGCGAAGCTGACGATCGCCGGATCCACGCCGACGACATCCTCAGGATTGACGGCAACAACAAGGATGCGGTCCGGCTGCCGTGTCTGTCTGGCAAGATGCGCGATGGTTCTGTGCACCAACTCGCCGCGTCCCGTTGTAGCAATGATCACCGCTACACGGCTGATGGGATAATCGCTCACGCTCGGGCCTTCGGAATTGAACGGACCAGGCTCGATGGAATAGCCGCGCCGGGCTCTATGCGGCGCGTGGCGCTATCGCGCGCCAGTTCCGACATTGCGGCGAACAACATAAATGTCAGACCAAGGTCTGGGATCGTGCCGCTCAACATCATCACAACCAATGTCGCGAGCGAACCAGCTCGTCCTGCATAGAATATAGCGGCACGCTGATGGTCGCTTTCGCTCGACGGCGATGGCCTGAACGGACGGCCGATCGCGAGGTAGATGAATGTTACGAGAAGGAGCGTCCCGGGTATGCCAACAGAACCAAGGTACACGGGAAGCAGGCCACTCGACCTTAGCGATCCCATCCCTGCGCCAAGCCCGAACGTGTGCATGAACGCCTGATAGCCGTAGTCCGCCCATGCGCCTCGCTCGATGCCGGACGCGCTGGACTGCTTATTGAGGATCAGTCGATCAATGATTCCCTCCACCAGGCCGCCGAGCGGTGTGGTGAACATGAGGAGTGCGAACAGCGATGCTGTCGCATACACCGACAGCACAAAGATCGTGACCGACTCCCATTTCATGGCGCCGCCGATCATTCGAAACGTCATATGCGAAACGACATACGCGGAAATCAGCGCCAACCCGACATAGGCCGTGGAAGACAAAGAGGCGACCGCGCACGCTGCGGAAACAATCGCCGCGATGGCTGAGGGCCGTTCGCCGGTTCTCAGATAGTGGACGACGAAATAGGCGAGAATGAAAATCGAGGCGGCGCCAAACGTCGATGCCTCGGGAAAACCGCCGATGACGCGCTTGATCCCGGACACGTAATGCTCATCGAGCAAACTGTAGTTGGCGGTCCGGATTGGAGACAGAACGACAGACAGCCTAGCAAAGTCCAGAAGGCCGAGCGCCCCATTGATATACGCGGCGATCGTCAACGCCCGATGCGCCAGCAACGCGCCACCACGCCTGTTCATGATCGACGTTGCGGCGATGAAGAACGAGGCGCTCAGGATGAAATACAGCGTTTGCGACAAGTTAGCTGCCGTCGGCTGCAAGGGCACGACCTGCGACCCGAAACGGCCCACGCGCTCGCCGGTGCCGCGAAGCGCCCGGCTCATGCTGAAGACGTCGAACTCACCTTGAAACAGACGGGGATAGAACAGTGCCGAGAAAATCCCGTAGGCGGTCAGCGCCATCAGCACCAGTGCCGTGAGCGGTACGCCTTTGAGCGAGAATGGATTTTCCCCCTCCAGCCGCCTCAGCAGAGACAGACCGACCGTCAGAGCGGCACACACCTGAAAAACCAGCAGAGACAGGGACCCGAGAGCAGGGAGATTGAACGCGGCCGCCATTCCGAATGGCATAAGGCAGATCGTATACGCGAACGCCCAGTCGAGGCCGCGCCAGGCAAAGGCGCACCAGAGCGCCACTGCGACCAGGCCAACCGGCATTACTTCCATTCGCGCATACCTCTGATGAGCGTTAAGCGGCAGAAATCCGCCCCAAAACACTCAAAAGCAACAAGGCCAGGCCCGCACCCAACAGGGCGCTTGAATGATCGCCATTAGAGTTTCACGATACTGAGTGCAGTGCAATATAAGCAGTGCAGCAATTTCGTGTCGGACCGGTCGCGCTATCCCTTCTGAGGAACAAAGAATGCGAGTGGCCATCGTTCACTACTGGCTCGTCGGCATGCGCGGCGGCGAACGGGTGCTGGAACGGCTGCTAAAACTGTACCCCGGCGCGGACATCTTCACCCATGTCTACGATCCGGCGGCCGTGTCCGAACTGATCCGGTCGCATACGGTCAAAACGACCTCGATCCAATCCCTGCCTTTCGCGCGCAAATTCTACCAGCGCTATCTGCCCTTCATGCCGCGCGCGCTGGAGAGCCTCGACCTCAGCGCCTATGACCTCATCATCTCCAGCGAGTCCGGCCCGGCAAAGGGCGTCATTCCGCGCCCGGATGCGGCGCATGTCTGCTACTGCCACACGCCCATGCGCTATCTCTGGGACCACTTCACGGCCTACCGCGCCAGCGCGGGGTTCCTGGCGAAGAAGGTGATGGACTGGACGTTCCCCAAGTTGCGCCTCTGGGATGTCGCCAGCGCACAGCGGGTCGATGCCTTCGCCGCCAATTCCAACTTCGTGCGCCAGCGCATCCAGAAATATTACCGCCGCGACGCGGAGATCATTCCGCCGCCGGTCGACGTCAGCCGTTACGCCCCGGTGAACGACATTTCCGGCGAGTATCTCTGGGTCGGACAGCTCATTAGTTACAAGCGGCCCGACATCGCCGTGGAGGCCTTCACCCGTCTGGGGCTGCCTCTGCACGTTGTCGGCTCGGGCCCGATGGAGGCCGCCCTCAGGCGCAAGGCCGGCCCAACGATCCGGTTCTCGCGCAAGCTTCCCTATCCCGATCTTATCAAAGCCTACGCCCGAACGCGCGCGCTGGTGTTCACTGCCGAGGAGGATTTCGGCATCGTTCCGGTCGAAGCGCTCGCATCCGGCCGACCAGTGATCGCCTTTGGCCGCGGCGGCATTCTCGACACCGTCACCGACCGCGAGACCGGTATCTTCTTTCACGAGCAATCCGCTGAGGCTGTCGCAGAGGCGGTCGGTACGTTCGATGCGTGGCTGCCGCAGTTCAATCCGGATACAGCCGTGCGCAAGGCGGCACAGTTCTCGCCAGAGGCTTTCGATGCCGCCTTCACCGCCCTCGTGGAGCGCACGATGGCCGATGTGCGCCAGACGGCCGTCGCGGCCTAATCAGCAACAATCGGGCAGTCCGCCATCATGGCCAATTCAGAAGCCGATGCAGAAGCGCCCGCGCTCATCATCACACCGAAAGTAGACCCCAGCATCCGGCGGCGCGCCAGCATCGCGGTCGTTCTCGGGCTGATCATCGCGGCGGCCATCCTGCCGCTCGGCTCGAACCGGTTTCTCCCGCTTCATGCCCTCACCGCTGCGATCGGCCTTCTGATGATCGTGACGTTCGGCGGCTGGGGCGTGCCGCGCACGCAACTTCTGTCGACGCTCGGGCGAAATCTCATTGTCGCGATCTTCGCTCTCGGCGTCATCATCTGGGCCTTCGTTCAGGCCATCGTTCCCGTGCCGCCGGACTGGGCGCACCCAGCATGGTCCATCGCCTCGGCGGGCCTGGGTGAGGAGCTGCCGGGCTATATCGCGCTCGACCGGTCGCGGGCGCTGTTCGAGACGATGAAGCTTGCCCTTGCGTGCGGTGTCTTCGCGATCGCGATCCTCGCCTGCCGCGATCGCAGAACGGCGTCGCTGCTTCTTAAAATCCTCGCCGTGACCATCTCGCTCTATGCGCTCTATGGCATCGTCAGCCTCGGCCTGCGCATGCCGCATAGCTGGCTGATCGGCTATGAGGGTCCGTTTCCTGGCGGCATGCGGCGCGCCAGCGGCCCACTCGTCAGCCCCAACCACTTCGCCAGCCTGTGCGGCTATGGCGCCATCGCCTGCTTTGCGCTGATCGCCTCACGTACCGGCGAGATCGTACTCGAACGCGGCGCCCGCGTTTTCCTGCGGACGCTGGCGCATTTCATCTTCAGTCAGAACGGGCTGTGGATCGCCGGTCTTTTCATCTGCCTCGGCGCCATGCTGCTTTCCGGCTCGCGGGCGGCAGGTGTGGCGGTTGTTGTGGCGCTCGGCCTCTTCGCCTTGCTCATCGCGTTTCGCGCGCCGCGCGGTCGGCGCTCCATCGCAGCTCTCGTCGGCATTGCCCTGCTCGGCCTGGCGCTCGGCGTCATCTTCCTCAGCGGTTCGGTCATCACCGACCGCCTTGACCAACTCGCGCGCAGCGGCGACCCGCTGCGTCTGCAGATGTGGCGCGCAGCGATTGATGGCATCAATGCCTCGCCCTGGCTCGGTTTCGGTCTCGGCGGTTTCCAGACTTACTTCGATACGGTCGTGAAGCTGAACTGGCCGCTATCGGTCGACTACGCCCATTCAGACTGGCTGGAGATCGCATTCTCGCTCGGCGTACCGGCCGCCGCAGCCTGGATCATCGCGCTGCTGCTTCTTTTCTTCCGCCAGCTTCGCGGCCTCTTCATCCGGCGGCGCGATCATCACATCCTCGCCGCCGGGATCAGCGGGATGGTCTTCGCGGCGCTTCATGCCACCGTGGATTCAAGTCTCTCCATCCCGGCCATCGCCTGCATTCTCGCCGCGATGATGGGAGCATCCTGTGCACAAAGTGTCAGGCGCGGCGAACCTATCGCCGAGCAGCCGGCAGATGAGTCGTCAGAACTCTGACAGGCCCGCCGTCGAAGACCGCAGCGGATAATCTGCCCGTCGCATAAGCGCCCGTGTCGACGCAGAGCCGATTCTTCTGCATGTCGATCGTGTAACCCGACGAATGGCCGTGCACCACGAACGCGCCGAAATTGCGCGTCGAGCTGAGAAACGGCTCACGGATCCACATCAGATCATGCTCGCTCTGGGCGTCGATCGGCAGGCCGGGCCTAACGCCCGCATGCGCAAAGAACAGACCGCCGCTGCGCCAGCTTGGAGCGAGATTTTTCAGAAAGGCGATATGTGCCGGCGGTACCTTCTCCCTGAACTGGGCCAGGAACGCCGCCATGTCCGCAGCGGACGGATTGATCGGCGGCGGCGGCATGCCATAGCTCGCCAGCGTTTCCAGGCCACCGATCGCGCGCCATGCTGACAGCGCAGCGGGATCGTCCAGGACGCGCAGCATCTCCGCATCGTGATTGCCGCGCAAAAACACATGGCCGTCGCCGCGTTCGACGAGCCTTTGGACCACACCTTTTGAATCCGGTCCGCGATCAACGTAATCGCCGAGATAAACGATGACGCGCTTGAGGGACGGCGCGTGGCGTTCGACGTCGGCAACGATCAGCGCTTCGAGCCGATCCAGTTCAGCCGAGCAGCCATGAATGTCACCGACGGCATAAACAACCGTCCCCGGCTCAGGCTGCGGCGCGCGCGCCTCCGCACCTCCGGTAAGTTTGCGCAGAAAACGAGCAATCGCCATCGTCAGCTATCTAGTCCGAATACGGCCGCTGCGCAGCCCCGCCGAAAATGCCGATCGATACAATTTGAATGAACTCCGACTCAAACTGACACGCCCGCTTTCGCCTCGCTCTAAGCCGGTTTTGCGACTGTCCGCCTCGAATTCGGGTGGGGGTCGCCTTGAGCGCCGGCGCAAATCAGGTCTGCAAGGTTACCGCGCTGTCGCTCATGCTGGCGGCCTGCGCGACCACGTCAACCGGGACGATGCCGCTGCGCGCCATGGTACCGGAACCGGTCTTTGCAGCCACGGCGCTCACGCCCGTGACGCCGGCGCTCCAGTTGGCACAGCTCGACTACAAATGGCCCGAACCTCTGGTTACGGCCGACCGCCAGATGGCAGCGCAGAAGCCTCGCAAGCCGATCGTGATCCAGCGTGCCGAAGCGCCAAAGCCCGACGTGACAGCTGCGCTCGCCCCGGCGCCGAAGACCATCGCCCGTCCCGAAGCAAAGCCAGCCGAACCCGTCGCTCCGTCGGCCCCCGCTGTGGCCGGCATGGCGCTCGGCGGCGCCGTGCCCGCACCGATGGGCTTCACGGCGTTCTGCGTCAGCTATCCCCACGCCTGCGCCGCGACGCCAAACGCGGCGAAGACCGTTGCGCTGGAATCGAGCCGGCTCGCCGAACTCGAAGCGGTAAATGCGCGCGTGAACGAAGCCATCTGGCCGGCAGCCGACGACTATGACGCTGATGTCTGGTCGATCGCCCCGGAAGCCGGCGACTGCGACGACTACGCGGTTACCAAGCGCGAGCAGCTGATCGCCATGGGCTATCCCCCGGCCGCCCTGCTTCTGACCACGGCCCGGACGGAGCGCGGCGAACGCCATCTGGTTCTGGTTGTCAGCACCGACAGCGGCGACCTCGTACTCGACAACCGCACCGATGCGATCCGCGACTGGCGCGACGTGCGCTATACGTGGGAAGCGCGCCAGTCCTCGATCAACCCGAAGATCTGGCAGGCCGTACAACAGCGACCCGCCGAGTTCGCCGCCGCGAACTAAACGATCGCAAGCCGCGATATTTGATTGACGGCAGAGCGTCGCATCGGGAGCCTGTGCAACGTAACTAGGCACAGGTTTCCGGCGAATGAGCTATTCCAGCGTCATACTGTGCGCGGGCGATCTTCATAACGTTGGCGATTTTGCGCTGCTTGGGCAGGCAGTAGAGGCAGTCCGCCGGCATCTGCCCGGAACACCCATCCATGTCCGGCAGTGGTCGCGCCTCGATGGCAGCGTGACCGACCAGCTTGAGCAGCTTGGCGTGTCCGTGCTGCAAGGAAAAGCGCTGGGTAAATGCCTCCTCGCCGCGAGGCGTGCGCTGATCCTCGTCGCAGGCGGCCAAATGGTGCGTGACAACGCCTCCTTCGCCAGCATTGCGTTTCTCTCGATGATGATGCGCACGGCGCGCCTGACACGCGGCGCCACCGCTGTTCTGGCCTGCGGCGTCAGCGAGCTTAAGAAGCCCAGCTTGCGTCGCTTGTGGCGCGGCATGTTGAAACGCAGCAAGGCTCTCTCCACGCGCGATTCCACATCGCAGCAGCGGATGAGTGAAATCGCCGGCCCGACAGCTGAGGTCAGGCTCTCGGCAGATCTCGCCTTCCTTCCCACACGGCTTCACACGGCATTACGGTCGGGCGCTGGACGCGACACGCTCGTGATTGCGCCGTGTCAGGATGCCTCGGAAGGGCGCTCGGTTAACGCTGGGCATCTTGCTGCTGTGGCGCTTGGGTTGGTTCGCGCCGCTGGCCTGACCCGAATTGTGATCGCCGCGCATGACTCCAGACCCACTATGGATCCACCCGTCTGCCAGGCCGTTTTCGAGACTTTGGCCGAAACAGACACGGAAGTCGTGATGCTCAAAAGCTTCGTGCTGAGTGACTTCACGGCCGTGTATGCGCGGGCGGGCATTGTCGTTACGAACCGGCTGCATGCCGTCATCTTTGGCCTTATCGCCGGCGCCACACCCGTCGTGCTGAACGACGGAGGTGCGAAGACGCTCGACGCAGCGAGGGTTTATTCACTGCCTGTCTTAACAGGCGACGTCACATCTGATGCGCTCGTTGAAAGCATCGCGGCTGAAACACGGGCGGGATGGCCTGCAGCGCGCGTGAAAGCATTCGAAGCTGCGTCATCAACCGTTGCTGATGATGTGGCGCGACTGGCGCTTTAGACCGCGCCCTTCTGCTTCAGAACCACCACGACGGTCTGGCAGAGGATTTTCACATCGCTGGCCAGCGACCAGTCCGCCACATAGGCCGAGTCGAGCTGCACGCGCTGATCGTAGCCCGTATCGGAACGCCCGCTGACCTGCCAAAGGCCGGTGATACCCGGGCGCGCCTTGATGTAGTCGGCATAGGAGGCGCCATAACGCGGCGCCTCGGCGCGTACGATCGGACGCGGACCCACGAGGCTCATATGGCCGAGCAGCACGTTGATGAGCTGCGGCAGTTCATCGAGGCTGGTGCGGCGCATGAAATTGCCCACTGCCGTCACGCGCGGATCGCGCGCCAGCTTCTGATTGGCATCCCATTCCGCCTTGGCGGCGGGATCGGTCGCGAGGATCTTCTCCAGCCGCTCGCCCGCATCTTCATACATCGAGCGGAATTTGAGGCACGGGAACATCTCCCCGTTAAAGCCGATGCGCTGGTGTGCAAAGAACAGCTTGCCGCGGCTCGTCAGTTTGATGGCGAGCATGCACAGCAGCATGATCGGCAGCGCCGCCAGCATCGCAGCTGAAGCCCCGCAGATATCGACCAGCCGCTTCGACCAGCCGCCGACGGGCGGATGCTTGGCAACGGGACGGGCATCGATATTTGCGTCGGTCTGCGTCGCCCGGAAGGTCCAGGTGGCGGGCATCATAAGGGAGGCGACACGCGAGCGGCCGATACGCCGGCCTCTGGCTGTTCGATCCTTGGTTTCCATCGTGCAGTCCCTCGCCGGATTTGGATCAAAGGCTGCTCGCTGAGTTCCCATTCGTCCCTTGCGGGCCCTTGTCAGGGGTGTTTCGGAGCTATTGCAGTGCAACAAAAGTCCAGTCATGCGTCAACGGAAAAAATCGAGATTCATGCTGCGCCGCCGCGCAATCGGTTCGAATTGTGTGAAAAATTAGCGACATCGCTAAAATCGACACCTGACGCCAGGTGACGCCAGATGAAGATAATTACAGACGATCAACTTTCGCAAACTATGGACGCGACACCCTGTGAACGCGGGAGTTGTGTTACTGAAATTAATCGGATGATCTTATTTAGAAAAAGACGATACTGTGGAAAATAGCGATGTATGCGAATTATGCTCGAAATACTGAAGCAGATCAGGCGCTTTTCGCCTCGAATTCCGCAATCCAGATCAAGAAATCTCACATTAGACTGATGATGAATTGCTGGTACCGACCAAATGGGAAAAAGAGATCAAGAAATATCCCGCGCACTAACCCTTGTTATCTGCACCTCTTAACATCTCATTAGCCATCGCACTTCAACAGACCATCGGCGCTGGTGAGCGAGTTAATCCAATCGGGTGAAGTGAACATCTACTGCACTGCAATATGCGCGTGCATACGGGCCGCAGGACTGGGTGTTTAGTGACATTGCAACCAGAATCCGCCATCATCGCTTAGCGCACACGCTTCGGGGGAACGAAAGCGCGGCGCGGGGAGTAGACCCTGCATGAATGAGCTTGTGCACGGCCTGGGAAGGGTCGGGGCGGGCTTGGTCTGGATACTGGCCGCCGCCGTTGGTGTCGTATTGCTGATCGTGCTGTCGCCGATCCTTTTGATCTCGCGGATATTTCGCGGTGCCTGATTATGCGTGAAACCGTGAGTCAAAGTCGCTTGTGCGCAGTTCGTTGAGATCGACAGCGAGAGGATGATCTAACTAGATAGTCCAACAGCGGATTGTGTCGTGACGGTATCGTCAACTTAACGCAGTTGGGGCTCAGCTCGCTCTATAAGGGCCAAACTCAAACTCGGCGGTCGCAGCATTCCGTTCAGCCGACGAGGCGGCGCTGTCAGGTTATAAACCTGGGACGCGAAACGCTCGTAAATCTGCGAAAGATAAAGTGGCCAAATCTGGCCCAGAGAGCGCATACTAAAGTAGCATCGAAATTTAACCTGACAGTGCCAACTTTCGACCCTAAAGCTGGCATCGGGATGCATCCGCAGGACTGACCGGCAGAAGGCAGCCGACGACCAGAGGCGTAGTTCGTTCAGGACTGCCCCATCGCGATGCAGTTCTGAGGAGAGCAGGCCCCCTCACCGGCCCGCTGAGCGCCTTAACTGGGCTGCCCTATCGAGGCGCGGCGATAGTCGCGTGGCGAAATGCCGTAGGCCTCCCTGAAGGCGCGGCTGAAATGCGCTGATCCGTTGAAGCCCCAGCGAAAGCAGATGTCGGATATCGACGCATTTGCGTGCGCAGGGCTCGCCAGTTCCGCGCGGCACCGCTCCAGGCGCCGCGCCTTCACATACTGGCTGAATGTTTCGCCCGCTGCCGAGAACAACTTCTGCATGTAGCGCGGCGATACGCCCTGCTCGGCCGCAACTCGCTCCGGCGTCAGAACCGGATCGTTCAAGAGCGTCTCGATCGTCTGGCACAGGCGATGGAGATGCATGGCGCGCACCCCGCCTAGGCGCCCGATCGCGATGGGTCCGCTGTCCGTCGCGAAGCAGGCGATAAGGAATTCGGTCACCGCTAGTTCCACAGGACGCAGCAGATCGGTCGTGAGGGAGTCGATGTCGTCCGCTGTCGCGCGGAACAATTGAAACAGCATGCGCTCGGCCGGCATCGCGCCGCTCATCGCGCCAAGGCGGATCGCCATCGGCGAGAGCAGACGGGGGTTCAGCGCCACATGCGGCGCCTTTACGCACAGGACGCGAAAATCCGTGTTCAGGCGCAGGCTCGCGCGTGCGCCTGTCGGGCCATAGATAATGGAGCCCGGCTTCATCGCAACCCGGAGCGCCTCGCTCTCCAGCGTGGCCGAACCCGCGATCAGAGCCGTCAGCCAGACCGCCGCATCCTGCTTGGGGTACCGGCCCTCGATGACCAGCGGCCCGGCTTCGACTAAGGCGAACTCAACCCCCATGGGGGAAGCCGCAAACGAGACACGCCCGCGAAAGGCGTCGCCTTCATCGGAAATGTCGCCGATGGGCAGGCCCAGCCGCCCCATCGCCTCGCGCCAGGCGGACAGGCGCTCCGCCAGCGGCAGATCGTCGGTGCTGAACGCCCAAGCCTTCACGAACCATCCAGCACGGGAAAAATGTTGCGCGCGATCCGCACATGGCATCCCTGCCGCCCGTCGACGACCTGCGTCACCGCGAAATCCGCCGCCACGCTCATCAGCGAATATGCGTCGTTCCGGCTCAGCCGCTGATGCTCGGTCAGCAGTCCCAGCATATCCAGCGAGGCATTGCGCATCGCGACGTTCAGATCCTCATCGAAGCCATGGACGATCCACATATCCTGCGTCTCGAGCAGGGGCGAAGGGAAGCTGAAATCCTTGCGCAGCACGATCTGGAACAGCACGTCCAGCGAGGCCTCAATCGCCGTCCCGGAAATCTCGCCGTCGCCCTGGCTGACATGCGGATCGCCGATCGAGAACAGCGCGCCGTCCACCAGCACGGGGTAATACATCGTCGCGCCCGCGCCGATGCGCCAGTTGTCGATATTGCCGCCATGCTTGCCGGGCGGAATGGTGCTCGTGCGCCCGGCGATATCCGGCGCCACCCCGGCGGTGCCCAGATGCGGACGCGCCGGCACGCGGATGCCCCTCAGCGCCGGCTGGCGGTCGCATTCGGGGCAGTTGGTGATCGTGCCCGGCACCAGATACTTGCCGGGAAAGTCATAGGCATAGAAGGCCTGCGCGGTCTCGGCATTGCTGTCGAGCTCATAGATCGTCACCCGCTCCTTCTCGCCGAACTCCTTGTAGAGATAGCCCCAGTTGGCCGCGAGGTTCGAGCCGTAGCGGAAGCGCGGCGTCATGCGGAAATAACGCACCTCCAGCATGTCGCCGGGCTTGGCGTCCTTCACATAGATCGGCCCGGTCATGATGTGGACGCCGGGATTGCGGTCTTCTTCCGGCACCTCGCGGAAGATGCGCCGCACGGCGTCGTCCATCATGAGGTCCGGCGCATCGCCGGCGTGATGCGTCACCGCCTGCGCCTGGATCAGATCGCCGCTCTCCACGATCAGCGCGGGCGCGCGGTCGGGCGAGAAATAGCCCCAATGGACGGTTTCGGGCGTCGCGGCGAGATGGTGCAGGGCCTTGGGCTTGGTGTCCGGGCGCAGGCCCGCAGGTTCGCAGAGAAACGGCATCGCTCGTCCTTCAGGCCGCGGCGCGGATGGGAGTGCTGGTGTCGCCGATCACGGCGCTCAGCATGCTGAGCGAACCGTGCTCGATATGGTCGGGACCGAACCACACCGGCTCGCCGCGATGGCGCGCGCCCATGATGTAGAGCAGCGGCCAGTAATGGTCGGGCGTCGGTACCGACAGCGCCGCGTCCTGCCCCTGCGAGGCGTAGTTCACCACATCCTCGCCGCGATCCTCGGCGATCGCGCTGCGGATGTGATCGTTGAAGCGCTTGGCCCACGGAAAGGGCGGACACATCTGCGCCGACCAGTCCATGCGCGGCAGGTTATGGACGATATTGCCGGTGCCGATGATGAGAACGCCCTCGTCGCGCAGCGGCTTCAGCCGCTCGCCCATCGCATAGTGCCAGGCCGGCGGCTTGGTGCCGTCCATGCTCAGTTGCACCACCGGCACGTCGGCCTTGGGAAACGCCTTCACCAGCACCGACCAGGTGCCGTGATCGAGGCCCCACTGGCTCTGGTCGAGATGCACCATGTCCGGCGCCAGCAGGTCGCGCACCCGCGACGCCAGTTCCGGCGAGCCCGGCGCGGGATACTGCACGTCGAACAGAGCCTGCGGGAACGCGCCGAAATCGTGGATCGTCTTCGGCCGCGCCATCGCCGTCACGCCGGTGCCGCGCGTGAACCAGTGCGCCGAGACGCAGAGGATCGCCTTGGGCGTGCCGATGGCCTCCGCGATGGCCGCCCAGGTGCGGGTGGTTGCGTTGGTCTCCAGCGCGATCATCGGGCTGCCATGACCGAAGAAAACGACAGGAAGCCGGCTCATGCCGCCAGCTCCGCCTTGGCGCGCAGCGCGCTCCAGGTCTTCTGATAGCGATGCACGAGCCAGCGGTTCAGCTGGGCCTGCGCTTCTTCCTGCCAGGAATAGCGCCCGCGCGTGGCGAAGCGCGAGCGCAGGCCCACCTGCACCAGTTCGTCGACATGCATGTCCTGCGCGATGATCTCACCCGCCGCCGCCATGTTCATCGCCATGCGGTGCTCGAAGGCGGGATCGCTCATCGCGCCCGGCGCCACCAGAATGCCGGTGTCCATCTCGTGGGTCTCCGGCCCGGTGGCGCGCACGATCAGATAAATCACCATGTCGCTCATCATCACCAGCGATAGCGTCGGCGGGATGTTCACGAACATCATGCGATTGCGCGCTTCGGACGAGAGCCCGGGGAAGACGGGCAGCAGCGCGCGCTGCGTGGCGTTGAAGCTGGCGTCGGGATGGAGCGTGCCGTTATAGCGCAGATAGCCGCCATCCTCCGGCTTCGAGGGCGGAAAGCTCGCCAGCGCGCTCGGCACGAAATCGTGCAGCGGGCCGTGATGCAGGCGGCTCGCGTGATAGCCGTCATTATTGTTCTCGAACATCACCTTCCAGTTCCACGCCAGCTTCGCCGTCGTGGCGCGCGGCCCTTCGGCGTTCGCCAGGTCATAGCCGGCGATGGCGGCGGCGGCGGTGGTCAGGCGCGGCGCGAAGGGCTCCGCGTTCGCATCGAAATTGATGAAGATGAAACCGTTCCAGACTTCGGTCTTGAAGGCCGGCAGGCGGACATTCGTCTTGTCGAAATTGCACGTCTTGCCCATCTCGGGCGCGTTCACCAGCTCACCGCTCAGGCTATAGACCCAGTGGTGATAGGGGCACACGAAGCCGCGCGCATTACCGTGGTTCTCGGCCACCAGCATCGCCCGGTGCTGGCAGACCGACGACATGGCGTTGAGATGGCCCGCCCGGTCGCGCGCCACCACGATCGGCTCGCCCACGATGGAGGTGGTGAAATAATCGCCGGGCTCTTTCACCCAGGCTTCGCGCCCGACGCACAGCCACTCGCTGTCGAACAGCGCGCGCTTCTCGAACTCATAGAACGCGCCGTCGGTATAGCACTCCGGCGGCAGGGTCTCCGACTCCGACACATCGCCCGCCGAACTGGACAATCCCTCGATAAAAGCGTCGTCCAACCTGAATCGGGCCATCGCTCGCTCCCGTGATTTTTCCGGTGTCGATCGAAGGCTAGAATCGCTTTCCGGGCCGGTCTTGCACGCAGGCGCACAATTTTTTGCGCACCGCAGCATCCGGCGGAAATCCAGGGCGGTCCAGCAAAAATTTGGGCGCTCTCAGGAAAGAACACCGATGCGCCGCCCGCTATGCTGCGACGCGACACGTTCACGGAGCCTCATCATGCTGGCCGAACCCCTGACCCGCCCCGATCTGAAGACCCGCGACCTGAAGCCCGGCTTCGGGGCCGAAATTCTGGGCGTCAACCTGGCGAAGGCCGACGACGCCACGCTGGCCGATGTCGTCGACATCTTCCAGAAGAACGGGGCTATCGCGCTCCGCCAGCAATCGATGAGCCCAGACGATCTCGTCCGCTTCGCCAGCGCCTTCGGCACGCCCGAGGGACACACGATGTCGCAATACACCTTGCCCGGCTATCCGTTGATCTACGTGCTCTCGAACCGCGTCGAGAACGGCCGCCCGGTCGGCGCGCATTATGACGGGCTCGGCTGGCACACCGACTATTCCTACAAGGAAGAGCCGGTGATGTGCACGATGCTCTATTGCGTCCAGGCCCCGCCCGACGGGGCCGACACGCTGCTCGCCGACGGCGTCGCCGCCTATAACGAGCTGCCGCAGGAGCGCCAGACGGCGCTGCAGAAGCTCAAGCTGCACCACTCCTATCTGCACTTCATGTCGACACGCGAACACCATCGCGCCGAGCTGACCGAAAAGCAGAAGGCCGAAAACCCCGACGTTATCCACCCGCTGATCCGCACCCATCCCGCCAACGGGCGCAAGGCGCTCTGGCCCTCCACCGGCACCGTCACCGAGATCATCGGCCAGGACGACCCCACCGATCTTTCGCTGCTCGACGAGCTCGTCGCCTTCCTGACGCAGGAGAAATTCGTCTATCGCCACAAATGGCGGGTGGGCGATCTGGTGATGTGGGACAATCGCTGCACGCTGCATACCGGCAGCGAGTTCGACCACCAGAACTATATCCGCGAGATGCACCGTCTCTGGGTGCGCGGCGACAAGCCGTACTGATCCCGTGGCGGTCTGGTTCATCACCGGCGTCAGCACCGGCCTCGGCCGCGCCCTTGCCCAGGCAGCGCTTGCGCGCGGCGACACGGTGCACGGCACGGTGCGCGGCCAGGCTGCAGCGGAGGCATTTGCCGTCCTCGGTCCGGACGCCAAGCCTCATATTCTTGATGTGACCGACGAGGCCGCGCTCACCGGCGCCGTTCACGGCGCTGGCCCCATCGACATCCTCGTCAACAATGCCGGCTACGGCCTCGCCGGGGCGATCGAGGAGATAAGCCTGGCGGAGGCCCGCGCCCAGTTCGAGGTGAATGTCTGGGCGCCGCTCGCCGCGATCCGCGCCGCCCTGCCGGGGATGCGCGCACGCGGCCAGGGCCATGTCATCAACATCACCTCGGCCAGCGGCATCGCTGTGTGGCCGGGCACTGGCGTTTATTGCGCCAGCAAGTTTGCGCTGGAGGCGATCGGGAGATCCCTGCGGGAAGAGGTGCAGGCTTTCGGCATCGCTGTCACCAATGCCGCCCCTGGCGGCATGAGGACGGACTATGGCGGCCGTTCGCTGGCCAAGCCTGCCGCCGCCATCCCTGCCTATGACGGCGGAGCCGGCCACGCCGCCCTGCACATTCTGGCCGATCACGCCGGCCAAGAGCCGGGCGATCCAGCCCGCGCCGCCGCCGCGATTGTCGCCATCGCCGGCCGACCGGACGCGCCGCGCCACCTGCTGCTCGGAGCCGACGCACTGCACTATGCCGAGCGCGAACTCGATCTGATCGCCGCCGACATCGCGGCCCATCGCGACGTCTCGCTCGCCATCGCATTTCCTGAAGAGGCCAAGCCATGAAACGTCTCGCCCTCGCCGCGCTGACGCTGCTCGCGGCCTGCGCCCACCCTGCAACGGTCGAGCCGCCATCGCCAAGGCCGCTGGTCCTCTGGCAAGGCTATGCCGATCACCCGCCCGGCTATATCGGCGAACACCCCGACACCGGCATCATCGCCTTTCTGCCGCCGCCGCCCGCCGAGGGCAGTCTGCGCGCCCGCGACGACGCCGCCATCTATCGCGCCACGCGCAAGTTGGAAGGCACGCCGCGCTGGAAGCAGGCGGCGGAAGATTCCGAGATCTTCGCGCCTGATTTCGCCTTCCGCACCTTTGCCTGCGCCCTGGGCGCGGAGATCAAGCCGGAACAGGCCCCGGCGCTGACCCTCCTTCTCGGGCGCGTTCCCGCCGATATCGACGGCGTTACTGAGAAGGTGAAGAAGACGGCCATGCGCCCTCGCCCGGTCGCCGCCGATCCCCGGCCGATCTGCCTGCCCAAGGCCGACTGGCTGCTCTCCAGCAGTTCCTACCCGTCGGGCCACGCCGCCACCGGCTGGGCGCTCGGCCTCATTCTCAGCGAGCTCGCCCCGGATCGCGCCGGGCCGATCCTCGTGCGCGCCGCCGCCATCGGCGACAGCCGCGTCATCTGCGGCGTCCACTATCAAAGCGACGTCGAGATCGGCCGCCAGGTCGGCGCGGCGGTCGTCGCGGTGCTGCAGGCGCGGCACGATTTCGCCGCCGATCTCGCCGCCGCCGGTGAAGAACTGGCTGCGGCGCGACGCTCCGCGCCCAAGCCCGCCGCCTGCCCGTCAGGCTAGACCCATGGCGACGATGCGCGCGGTCCAGATCGCACGCCCCGGCGGACCGCTGGAGCTGGTCGAGCGCCCCCTGCCCGAACCCGGATCCGGACAGGTCCGCATCCGCGTCGCAGCCTGCGGCATCTGCCACAGCGACGCGGCGGCGATGGACGGTCACCTGCCCGGCCAGACCTGGCCGATCGTTCCCGGCCACGAAATCGTCGGCGCCATCGACGCCCTCGGCGCGGGCGTGCTTGGCTGGCGCACGGGACAGCGCGTCGGCGCAGGCTGGTTCGCCAGCCATTGCGGCCAGTGCGAACGCTGCCGGCGCGGCGATTTCGTCAGCTGCCGGAACCGCACCATACATGGCGTCACCCGCGATGGCGGCTACGCCGAGGCCGTCATCGCCGAGGCCACCGCCCTCGCCGCCATCCCGGACGATCTTTCCGACATCGACGCCGCGCCGATGCTCTGCGCGGGCGTCACCACCTACAACGCGCTGCGCCGCTGCGGCGCGCGCCCGGGCGCCACGGTCGCCGTGATGGGGCTGGGCGGCCTTGGCCATCTCGCCGTCCAGTTCGCCGCCAAGATGGGCTATCGCACCGTCGCCATCGCCCGCGGATCGTCCAAGGCCGCGCTCGCCAAAGAGCTCGGCGCGCATGTCTTCCTCGACAGCACCGCGGCCGATCTCGCCGCCGCGCTTCAGGCGCTCGGCGGCGCGGAGGCGCTTCTCGCCACTGGCACAGGCATTGACGGCCTTGACGACGCCCTCAACGGCCTCACCATTGACGGCAAGCTCATCATGCTCGGCGTGCCGCGCGATCCGTTGCCGGTCTATGCCTTTCAGGTGCTCTATGGCCGCACGATCACCGGCAGCGCCGGCGGCACCGGTATCGAGTCCGAGGATACGATGCGCTTCGCGGCGCTCGCGGGCGTCCGCCCCATCGTCGAAACCTATCCGCTAGAGCGCGCCGCCGAAGCCTTCGCCCGCATGATGGCGGGCGAGGCGCGCCTTCGCGTGGTGCTGACGCCCTAGGCCGCCGCCGGCAGATCGAGATGGCTGCGCAATGTCGCCCCGCGATAGTCGGTGCGGAAGATGCCGCGCTTCTGCAGCACCGGCACCACCTGATCGACGAACGCCTCCAGCTCCACCGGTATCTGCAGCGCCTGCATGATGAAGCCGTCACATGCGCCCGCTTTCAGCCAGCTCTCCATGAAATCCGCGATGTCTTCCGGCCCGCCCTCCGCCGAAAGATGGCTGGTGATGCGCGACGCCATCCGCTCGGCATAGGCGCCCACCGTTTCGCCGGGCCGGATGTCCTTGACGAAGCGCTCGCGCGTGCCGCCGATCATCGGACGGTCCTCGAGCGTCGGCAAAATGTCGTCCAGCGGAAAGGGCTTGTCGAAGGGCACATGGGTGAAGTCGAAATTGAACTGCTCGCCGAGCAGCCCCCGCACCAGCGCCGGGTGCACGAGCTCGCGATAGAACGCCTTCTTCTCCGCCACCTCTTTCGACGTCGAGCCGAGGATCGGCATGAAGCCGGGCAAAATGCGGACCGCATCGGCCGGCCGGCCCTCCGCCATCGCCATGGTGCGCAGCCGCGCGCGAAAGGCGCGGCCGTCCTCCACCGATTTGAACGCCGCGAAGATCGCCTCGCCATAGCGCGCGGCGAAATCGAGCCCCCATTGCGACATGCCCGCCTGGATCAGCACCGGGCGGCCCTGCGGCGAAGCGCCGGCTTCGGCCCACAGCGCCTTCACCGCCTCCACCACCTCATGCGCCTTGCCATAGCGCACCTCGTGCTGCGGATGCGCGCCCGATCCGAAATTGCGCCCGGCCGCATTGCCGGAAGTCACCATGTTCCATCCCACGCGCCCGCCGCTGAGACGGTCCACCGTCATGAACTTGTCGGCCAGCACGCGCGGCGCGTGATAGGTCGTGGAGAAACTGGCGGCGAGCCCGATATCCGCCGTCGCGCCGGCCAGCGCCGCGATCTGCACTACTGGATCGAGCGAGTTGATCGACGCTTCGCCGAGAATGCGCCCGCCGGCGCCTTCGCGCGCCGCCAGCGTATCCTCGAAGAACACCATGTCGAACTTGCCCCGCGCCGCGAGGCGCGCGGTCTCGGCGTAGTGCTCGATGGTCAGCAGGCGCGCCGGATCGGTCGCGGGATGCCGCCACGAGGCGACATGCCCGCCGCTGGTCAGCATCCAGAAGCCGAGATGCAGCTCGCCGCTGGGACGCGCCGCATCGCTCACGCCGCGATGTCCCGATGCATCGGCAGACGGCCAAGGCCGAGCCGCGTACGCAGATCGCCCGAGCTGGCGAACCGTCCCGCCGCGAGCGCCGCAACCAGCGCCAGCGCCGCCACGATCTCGCCGCCGATCAGAAATCCGTCGCACACACCCGCGTCGAAAGAAGCCTGCAGTGCCTCCGGCGAAACCTCGCCGCCGGTTTCCATCAGCACCAGCCCTGAGGCCGAAGCCGGCCGCGCCGCCGCGTGCGGCAGCAGCGTGACATCTGCCTGCAGCCCGGCCCCTGCTGGCTGAAACAGAACCGGATGACCCTGTGGCGGACGCGGCGCGTTCAGCGGACCGTCGACCGTGAAATACGCGCCGTCATGCCGGATGCGCCGCACCTTGCCCGGATCGGCGAAGACCGACGCCGCCTTGTCGAGACGCAGCGCATCGTCGTCCCAGGACTCGAACAGCTTCGCCACCACCGCCAGATGCTCGGCATAGCGCGGGCTTTCGGCGGTCTCACCCACGAGCGGCACCGGCATCCAGCCACAGCGGCCGCGTGCGAGCAGATCGAACGAGGCCAGCGCACGCGCGACGTTGAACGGCTGCCATGCGGTCGAAACCGCTGCAACGAGACCCATCCCGCGCGTCAGGCTCATCAGACAGGCAGCGACCGACAGCGCATCGCGTCCCACCGGCCCATTCTCCGGGGCCGCATCGAGAAAGACGAAATCGATGCCAAGCGCGTCGGCCTCGCGCGCGCCCTCGCCCATCGGTCCCGGCCGCAGGCCCAGCACCATGCGGCGTGCGGGCATCGCCATGTCAGAACGGTTTGTCGCCGGCCACCGTCACGCGGAAGCCGGAGCGCGTATCGGGGAAGTAATCCCAGATCGCCTGATGCCAGGTGCAGCGGTTATCCCAGAACGCGACCGAGTTCGGCTCCCAGCGAAAGCGGCACTGGAAATTCGGATTCATGCAGTGGACGTAGAGATAATTGAGGATCGCATCGCCCTCCTCCTTCGACACGCCTTCCAAGTGCGTCGTGTAGGACGGATTGACGAAGATCGATTTGCGCTTCGTCACCGGATGCGTGCGGATCACCGGATGCGACGAGCGCGGATATTGCTTGTCCACGTCCGGGAACAACGCCTTGTAGATGTGGTTGGCGTCATGCACCGCCGTCATGCCGTCGAGATACGCCTTCATGCGCGGCGAGAGCGCGTCATAGGCCGCATACATGCTGGAGAACATCGTATCGCCGCCGCTCTCGGGCACGATCTTCATATAGAGAATCGAGCCGAGCGGCGGCTCGGCGTCCGCCGTCAGATCGGAATGCCAGCTTTCGCCCGCCACGAATTTCGAGGTCGCGTCGGCGTGGATCGCCACCACCTCCTTGTGCTCGGGAAGCCCCGGCACGCCGGAATGAATCGCCAGCTTTCCGAACAGCCGCCCGAACGCCTTGTGCTGGTCATGGCTCATCTCCTGGTCGCGGAAGAAGATGACCTGATGCTCCATCAGCGCCTGATGGATCTCTTCATACTGCCGGTTGGTCAGCGTCTGTCCCAGATCGACGCCGAAAATCTCGGCGCCGATCCGGCGCGTCATGGGTTTCACCTCGATCGCGTCATAGCTCATGGCGCGCGCCTCAGTTCGAGCCGAAAGGATTGTCGCCATAGATCGGCCGCGTCGCCGCCATATGGGCGCCGCCCGACGCCCGCCCGCAGACGGCGAGCGCGGTCAGCGCATAGATCAGCGCGCTGTCCACCAAATCCTTCGGCGAGGGGCGCCACCGTTTGAAGCCGGTGGTGATCGCCGGCACGCCCTGGCGGTTGAAGACGTTATGGTCGCGCCACATGCTGGAATAGACCGGCGCCGCGCGCTCCACCCGGCGGCCGAGCGTCAGCTTGGTCGCCGTGTCCACAGCCGCCACCAGAGGCGCGACCTCGCCAGCATCCGCCTCCGCGCCGTGACGCACCACCATCGCCTCGATCTCAATGCCGTCGAAGCCCCTTTCGCGCAGCATGTCTTCCAGCGCGTGCTGCACGTCGCAGGCGCGCTGGCGCGGATTGAGCCCGACCTCCAGATAGAGATTGGCGATCTCGGTGCCCGCGCCGAATTCGTGCGGCACGCCCGCCCTCACCGCCGCGATCTGCGATTTCGGGTTCGAGATGCCCCCGGCGCTCTCATAGCGGCTCGCGGCCTCAAAGCGCTTGCACCATTCATGCAGCGCCTCGATCACCGCCGGGATCTTGTAGATCGGGTTGGTATGCCCGGCGATCGTCTCGGGATGGGTCAGCAGCGGCGTGAAGATGCCCTGCCCGCGGATCTGGATGCGGAATACCGAATAACCCGACCCCACCCAGGTCAGCCCGAAATCGCAACCCTCGGCCGCGATGGCGTAGTCCGGCGCGATCCCGCCGTGATTGAACATGTAATGCGCGCCGATATCCTTGCCGAGATAGTCGATGCCGCGCAGCTCCTCGATCGGCTCCGGCCCGATCTCGCCGGGGCACGCCGTCAGATACATCCGGCCGCCCAGTTCGATCCCCGCCGTCTTCAGCGCCTTGGCGGCGATCAGGAAACAACTCATCGGACCGCGATCGTTGGCGATGGGAAAGCCGCGCAGCACCCCGTCTTCCAGCCAGCAGGTCCGCCATTCGGGATTGGCCAGCGTCTCGGGCGTGTATTTGTAGCGGTCGTGATCGGGATCGAAGGTCGGGCTCTCGGTATCGAGATGCGCGGTGAAGAGCAAATTCTTGCCCGGCCCCTTGCCGCCATACGTGCCGATGATGTTGTTGCGCTCGGGCGTCGCGCCGACCTTGCGCGGCGCGAAGCCCTCCTTGGCCATCCAGTCATAGACGAAGTCGCCGGCCGCCTTCTCGTGGCGGGCGGGGCTCGGGATATTGCCGAGCGTCAGCGCCAGCTCGACGAGTTCCTGCTCGTCGATGGCGGCGGCGACCGCCGCCTTGTCGGCGTCCGAGACGCAGACCGGCGCCTTCAATTCGGGAAAAGTGGTGCCATCAGCCATATGCGCGTTTCGCTCCCGTCCAGGCGCTCACCACGTCGTTCGTGCGCGTGGGGATGACGCAATTCAGCACAAGACTCTTCAGCGCCGCCTCATGCACGTCGTCGCCATAGGCGGCGGCGGCATCGGTCGGCAGGAAGACATGATAGTCGAGATGGAAGGCGTCGCGCGCGGAGCAATCGATGCAGCACTCCGTCGTCAGCCCGCACATCACCAGCGTATCGACGCCCAGCGCCTTCAACTGTGCGTCAAGATCGGTGCCGTAGAAACTACTGTACTTCGTCTTCGCGACGATCGTCTCGCCCGGCAGCGGCGTGACGCCGTAGAAGTCGGCGCCGGGCGTCCCCGCGCGGCACACGCCATACGACTCGCCCGCATCCTCGCCCATCCGGCGCATGCGTTCCTTCCATGCGGCCGAATCCGTTTCGGCCGACGTGATCAGCGCCACGAAGATCACCGGGATGCCGGCGGCCCGCGCCGCGTCGATCAGCGCATTCGTCGCGGCGATCGCGGCGGGAACGGCCGAGAAGTCGAGCCCCCACTGCCCGAGCTTTCCCTCGGGCGAGGCGAAATCCGTCTGCACGTCGATCACCAGCAAGGCCGTCCGCCCGGGCGAAAGCCACGCGGCAAGCGATGCAGGCTCGGCTGACGTCATTGGAAATGCGCCCTGAGCACGGGCAGGATCTCCTCGCCCACCATGGTCAGCCCTTCCACATAGTCCGGGAAGATCAGCATCAGGCCGTCCAGTTCGCAGCTTTCGACAAAGGCGACGATCTGTTCGGTGCAGTTCGCCGGCGTGCCCACCACGGTTTCGGTCTGGAACGCGCCGCGCTCCTTGGCGGCGGACTCAAGCCGCTCCGCCGGCACGCCCCAGGCCTTCATCTGCGATTTCACCGCCTCGAGGTCGACGCCGGATTCATAGAGATCGACCTTGGCCTGTGCCTCGGCGTCGGTGGCGGCATGGACGACCGTGCACATCGCGAAGGTCTTGATCGTATGTCCGCCTTCGGCGGCGGTCTTCTTGGCCCGGACGCTCGCTTCGCGGCGCTCTTCGGTCGTGTATCCGCCGACGAAGCAGGCGTCAGCTTCCCGCGTCGCGAACTTGAAGCCGCGATCCGATTGCCCGGCGGCGATGATGCTCGGCCGGGGGCTCGCCACGGGCTTGGGGAACGACTCGCAGTCGTCCATCTCGAAATACTTGCCCTTGCGGCTCGAACGGCCCTCCGCCCACAGCTCCTTGACGATGCCGAGCCATTCCTCGGCGTAGTCGTAGCGGGCGTCGTGATCGAGCGTCTCGTCCCACATGCCCATCTGCTCGAACTCGTCGCGATAGGCGCCCGCGACGATGTTCAGGCCCGCACGGCCGCCCGAGATCTGATCGAGCGTCGCATACATCTTGGCCGCGACGGCGGGATTCTGCAGCAGCGGATGCACCGTCGCCCACAGCTTCACCTTGCTGGTGATCGGCGCCAGCGCCGACATCAGCGAGATGGATTCCAGCGCCGTCTCCCAGTGATGGGTCGTGCCGCCGAAGCCGCGGAACTTTCCCATCGACATGACGAAGTCGAGTCCATAGCGATCGGCGACCAGCGCCGCATCGCGGTTCTGCTCCCATGAGCCGTCAAGCTTCGGGGTGGTTGACGAGATGATCCATCCGCCATTGGCGATTGGCAGAAAGACGCCGAATTCCTTTGAAGCAGCTGACGCAGGCATCCTGACCCCTTGTTCTACTCGGCTGCGGTCTTGGGCTCTGCCGCGCCGGTCGGCGCGGCGCGCCGCACGGGCGGACGCATGAAGATCGCCGCGATTGTGACGACGCCCGCGATGGCTGCGAATAGCTGGAAGGTCGGCGCGAACGATCCGAGGCTGTCGCGCATCAGGCCGCCGATGAAGGGACCGCTCGCCGAGAACGCGCCGGCCAGGCAGGTGATCGAGAACAGCTCCAGATAGTTCTTCCGGCCGTAATAGTTGATCAGCAGCACGGTGCAGGCGAGCACAGTCAGCCCGAACCCCGCGCCGGTGCCGATGGCATAGACAAGCAGCACGGGATACGACGTGATGCCCGAGCCGATCGCGAGCAGGCCCAGCATGGTAAAGAGCTGCGAGGCGACCAAAATATGCTTCGGATCGAGCCGGTCGCCGATCGCGCCGCCAAGCAGACGGCTTCCTGCGCCGAACAGCGACTCGATGCTCAGCATCGCCGCCGCCACCGCTGCGCCGACCCCGATTTCGCCCAGATGCGCAACCGACAGGCTCGCCACCGTCACGCCGCTGAGGAGATGCATGAAATAGGCTGCGACGAGGATGGCGAATTGCGGCGTGCGGATCGCCTGCTTCACGGTCCACTCTTCGCGGGTCCGGAAGACGGCGGGGTTCGCCTCTTTCGCCTCTTCGGCATCCGCCTGTTCGGAGATCGCATGCGACCTCAGCCACGCCGTACTGCCCACCGCAAAGGCGACACCGGCGCCGACGATCACCGCAAGCGCCGCCTGGATGACCCAGTATAACCGCCAGTCGCCGCCGGTGGCCGCATCGCCCATGATGGCGACGACCATCCAGGGCCCGACGATGCCGCCGATGCTGCCGAAAGTGAAATAGATGCCGAAGATGCGCGTCTTGTTGGCGAAGAGGGATCCGAGGACGTGGGTACCCGGCACCAGCGCGGTCATCTGGTAACCGACGCCGCACAGCGCCGCACCGACGAAATACGCGAACGGAAGGTCGGCCAGCGCAAGCAGAACGAAGCCGACTCCCTTCACGAGAGCGCCGATGAACAAGGTCGAACGGACGCCGACCTTTCGGATCAGATATGCCGGCACCAGCGAGGACGCACCGGTAAAAACCCCGAGCAAGGTGAAGCCAAGCCCGGCGTCACGCCAGCTCCATCCCAGCTCCTGCACCATGTGCGGCAGCACCACGCCGAGCGACGAGTAGGTGCCGGCCGTTATGAGGAACAGCATCACACAGAATGCAGCCAGGACGACGTACCTACGCCATCCGTCCTGCACGCCGACCGCGCTCTGCGGGACAGCCGCGGCCTGGGACATGCTCAAAACTCCGCGGCGATCGTGAAGCGGAACTCCCGGCCCCGGCTCGGCATCGCCGACAGGTTCGCATACACATCTGCGCCAGGCGTGAAGTACAGCTCGTCGGCGATGTTATCGACGTTCAGCGTGAAGGTCAGATTGCCGGACTTGACGAACGCCGATCCGTTCAGAACGGCGTATTCCGGGAACACCACGGCACCCGGCACGGTGCCGTGCGTTTCGGTCGCGTAGGTAACGCCCAGCGTCGCGCCCCAGCTGCCCCAGTCGAAGTCATCGCTCGTATAGCTGCCATAGAGGCTCGCCACAGTGTCGGGTATCAGCGTGTACTCGTACGGCCCCGAACGGCCCGGCAGGCTCGAGAAGGCCCAGACGACATAGGAACCGCCGAATGCGTTCTGCGGTGAGACGCCGACCGTGTACCAAGGGACATAGGTGAACGAGTTATCTGGCCCCTTCACCATCGTCTGCTGGTTATTGCCAGCGAAGGTCAGGCTGAAATTGTCGTTGATGAGGTAGCGCACTTCGAGCTCGATGCCTTTCGACGTCGTGCCCTGCACCTGCGGCGTCGGGCCGCTCGTCAGACGCGTGCGTTCCTGCTCGTAGTAAGCCAGAGAGCCAACCAGCGTGCCTTCAAGCAGCACGAACTTCACGCCGGCCTCTGTCAGCTTGGAATCGGAGAGCCACGCGTCGTCGCGGATCAGGCTCGGGTTGATGTCCCCCGCCTGGCTCATCTCGAGCGCGGAAGTCTCGGCATAGGTGAAATAGGGCATGAAGCCCCAGGGTGTCTTGTAGCTGATCGAGACCGAGTACGAGAAATCGCCTTTCGCATCGGACCATACGCCTGAAGGCTGATACGAAATGCCGACGCCGTTGCCGCCGCGGTCCTGCGATTCCACAGAGTACCAGTCGTACCGCGCGCCGAGGATGACGTTGAGATTCGCCCACAGATAGATATCGGTGGTCAGGAAAAGGCCGGTATTGTCCCAGACGGAATTGTTGTCGTTCTCCCAGCCAACGCCGGTGAAGCCCGCACAGAAATAGCAGACCGTATCGTTGTCGAACGGGCTGTCGATGATGTCGGTCGGCGTCGGGCCATAGGCAAGGTCGCGGCGATCCAGCGCGATCAGGCCGGAATTGTAGCTCTCGCGGCGGCGGCCGTCATACGAGCGATAGCCCGCGCCGACGAGCGTATTAGCCTTGAAGATGCCAGACTCGAAGCTGAAATCGTAGGACAGGCGGGATTCCCAGACCGACGCTTCGAACGCCGCCGGATAGCCATAGGAGACGAAGCGCTTGTTGTCCTGATCGTCATAGAAGAACTGCAGCTTCACTTCGGAATCGTCCGCGAAGACGTAGCCGAGATCGAAATAGGCCGTGTTCGTCTCGGTCTTCGAGAAGTCAGCGTCGCTGATGTAGATCGTGCGGCGGTCGAGCTGCGTCGTGCCGACGCCGGTGTCGAGCACGTGGCGCGCCTCCGTCGAGGGCGGGAAGCCGTAGTAGGGCTGATAGATGGCGCAGCTGAAGGGATAGCAGAAGCTGCCGCCGATCTCGTTCGGCGTCATGCGACCATTGCCGTCGGTATCGGTCAGGGTCGTATCACGGCCCGTGATGTAGGTTCCGTTGTCGATCAGATTCTGGGTGAGGCGGTTCCAGCCCGGCGACTGCACGTCGCCTTCGGAGCGGTAGAGCATGCCGCCGAACGCCATCGTCCAGCCGGGCGCGAGATCGAAATCGGCCGACAGCTCGAACAGCTTATGCGAAGGCGAAATGCCACGGTAATACTCGCTCGAATTCTCGTACTCGCCGTAGGCGTAGATGCCGCCCTTAATCGTCCCCAGCTCAACCGGGGTCGCGATCTCGCCCGTCAGCTTCGAGAAGTCGTACGACCCCATCGACACGGCGACTTTTGCGAAATTGGTGAACCCTGCACCGGCGCGCGCCGTTTTCGGCACGAAGTTCAGAAGGCCGCCTACCTTGCCGGCGCCGTAGACCGGCGAGGGCGGGCCGCGCAGGATTTCCACACGCGAGGCGGCGCCCAGTGGGGTCGTGTAAGTGCCCCGGTTCTCGATCCGGCGGAACCCGCGGAAGTAGTTGTCGGCCAGCGTGCCGCGCGAGGCGACGGCACCCGGAACGCCGAAGAAGCTCGCCGTATAGGTGCCGGGAGATACCGCCGTCAGATCGTTGATCGTCTCGACGCCGTAGCGCTCCATCGTCGTATCGCTGATGAGGCTCGCCGAGCGCGGCGTTTCGATGAGCGGCTTGCGGAGCCCGAAAACCGTGTCGCTGGGCTTGGTTTCCAGCAAGCCCGCGCGGTCCGCAGTCACGACGACTTCTTCCGAGGCCTCACCCTGCTGCTCGGTGGTCGCCTCTTCGGCAGGAGGCGGGGTAGGCGTCGCTTCTTGTGCAGATGCGAAATGCGCAGCCCCCGCTGCGATCGCCATGAGAGACACGCCACAAAGGAACCGATTCAGAGTCGCCATGAAGCCCCCGCCCGAAAGACGCGAAAAACCGGCTCCTCTGGCGCTCTGGCGGTCCCATTTCATGGGATCTCGTCCGAGCCCGTCGAGTTTGTAAAATGTTACGAGAAATTTTTCAAGTGCGGTGCAGCATGAATCTGCTGCATTGCATCAGAAACTTTTAGCCGCCGCGTGTCACGCGTTTCAGAACGCCAGGCATCTCCTGGAGCATGGCGCGCATGGCGGCGCGGGCGCCGTCCGCATCCTTCGCCGCGATGAGGCTCGCGATCTTTCGGTGGTCTTTTACATCCGCCAATCGCTCGGCCTCGCTGCTGGTCTTCATCGAAAAGATCCAGAAACGTGTGGCTTTGTGCTGCAGAGGCACCAGCACCCGGTAGAGACTGCCATTGCCGGCCGCGCGCGCGACGGCGGAATGGAAGCGTTGATCCATCGCGACCAGCGCGCGCGTGTCTGCGGCGACGGCCGCCGCCTCACCGTGCCGGAACGCATCGGTGATCGCGGTGATGTCCTCGTCGGAGCCGTACAGCGCCGCCATCGCCGCGCATTCCGGTTCGATGATCATGCGCGCTTCGTAGTCCTGCCGCAGCCCGTCGACGTCCAGCGGAGCAACGAACGTTCCGTGACGCGGCCGCCGCGAGACCAGGCCCTCCAGGTCCAGCCGGCTCAAGGCGTCACGAATACCTGCAAGCCCGGCATCGTAACGCTGCGAAAGCGCGCGTTCCTCAAGCTGCGCGCCCGGGGCGAACTCACCCATGATGATGTCGAGAAGAAGCTGCTCATAGATCCGGGCCTTCTGAAGCTCGGGCAGCGGCTTGCCGAAGACGACAAGCTCTCCTTCACGGTGCGCGGGAGAGCGCAAACCATGCTGCGCGGCATCTTGCATCGTCGATTCTGTAGACAACGCTGAAGCCCCGACGTTTCGGTCACTGCGGATCGACAACGTATAGCAACACCGGCTTTGGACAACCAAGTGCTGCCGCAGCGCGAAAAATTACCACGGCGCCGTATGTCCGGTGCATTCTAGCGACCTTGTCAGCTTAAATCGGCCAAGGCTCATTTCACCCGATCAGCGGATGTTCGGGCAGCAGCGGCTGCCACGTTCCATTCCGCCTCCGCAGCGACTCGAAACTACCGGAGCGTTCGGCGGGAGAAGCGATGTCGGGCAGTTTAGAACGTGTGGTAGACGGCGGCATGCGTGGCGAGGAAACGTTGAGCTGAACCTTGCGATTTGAACCGTCACATCGTTCGTTCGCGAACGCGTATCGGCAGGTCAGAATTCTCGGCACGATTGTTATCTTGCAACCTACCCGGCTTGTGTCGATCCCTACAACCCAAAGCTCGCACCGCCGACTTATATGGAGAGAGTCCGTCGGTCACGATCGCTTCCATTCCATCAGCGCTAGCGCCATCTGGTCAAACGAACAGCGACGACCGCTGCGACGCCTTGAGCGGTCATTGCTGCCGCTGCCAACACAAATGCCGAGGTCAAGTCTCCACCGCCATTCAAGATGAACCAAGCTCCCACAGCGACGATGACCAGCCGAAGGGATTGAGCAAGGATCGGACCGGCGAGCCTGCCGGCGCCTTGGCTCGCGAAATAAAGGCATAGCGACACCCCGAAGAAGGGAAAGCCGATGCCTATTATCGTCAAATAGTTCCGCGCAGCCTCCAGAGCCGGGCCGTCGCTGACAAATAGCCGGGCCCACACGTCCGGGGTGGCGACCACGATCGCGCCGATGATGCCAAGGACGATGGCTGCGACAACGGCAGCAGTCCATGCGACCCGCCTGGCACGGTCGATGTCGCCGGCCCCGATGGCTGCGCCGACAAGAGGAATAGATCCAACACCTATTGCGAACGCGACAGCGATCAGCAGAAATTCCAACCGAGAGCCGATGCCGAAACCCGCGAGTGCTTCGGCGCCAAAGTGCGACACGACGCTGGTTGTCAATACGACAGTGGCGATCGTCTGAATAGGCGACAACGCCGCAAACAAGCTTTGTTTCAGGATTGCCCAGAGGCCGTCCGGAGAGACGGATGACAGGTTGAGAGATAGCCTCAACATGCT
>VFQQ010001655.1_pt1 | contig 29421 bp, 57 predicted proteins | sample 3512341 | NCBI WGS metagenome assembly VFQQ01 (sample SAMN10412373, study PRJNA504923) | tailings metagenome | isolation source: Relicate 2 Philex TSF1 revegetated site | place: Philippines: Tuba, Benguet | collected 2017-08-29
GGGGGGGGGGGGGGGGGTTATGGGGCCAGTCTTCAGTTTTACGAGTAATGCTGGCTAGCCTTGCAGTGCGGCCCGCTTTGTGTGTGGCAGGAGCAACGTGTCGCACAGCAGCTGGATGGGGCTCAGGCTGGGTGGGGGCGTGCGTCACCTGCCCGCCTTGCAATGTGTGGCTCGCAGGAGGGCAACACAGGGCACCCAGTCTTCGAGACCGCGTTTGGCAAGATCGCAGTCAACATCTGCTACGGCAGGTCAGTACTGTTGACAGCCTCTGTGCCTGCACAGCAGCCGGCTCAATCGCCAGCCCAGTGCACCCAGGCATGGCCCCACTGCCCAGCGTTCTCCGCTCTGCACTCTGCAGGCACCACCCCATGAACTGGCAGGGCTTTGGCCTCAACGGCGCCGAGATTGTGTTCAACCCCTCGGCCACGGTGGGCGCCCTCAGCGAGCCGATGTGGCCCATTGAGGCGCGCAACGCGGCCATCGCCAACAGGTGGGCCTGCTGGGTCAGCACGGTGCTTGCCAGTGGTTGGCAAATGCTTGGCAAGCGAGGCAGCGCATGGCTGCACTGGCCAGCGAGAGAAGCGGGCCGTTGTGCTGACGGGGCGCAAGCCGACGCCTGGCCCTGCAGCTGGCCCTGGCCATCCTATACACCCCCTGCTGCACCTCCTCCCCTCTCCCCTCCTTCTGCAGCTACTACGTGGGCGCCATCAACCGCGTGGGCACTGAGGTCTTCCCCAATGCGTTCACCAGCGGGGACGGCAAGCCGGCGCACAAGGTGCGCTGTGGGGGGACGAGGGGCCCTGAGCGCTTTATGTGAAGCGTGACTGAAGGGATCTGCAGTAGCCATTTGCTGCCTCTACGAGAGGTGCCCTGCTTGTCACCCTGATCTCACCAACACACCATCTGCAGGACTTTGGTCACTTTTACGGCAGCAGCTACGTGGCGGCGCCCGATGCATCGCGCACCCCCGCCCTGGCCCGCACCCTGGACGGCCTGATGGTGGCTGACTGCGACCTGAACCTGTGCCAGCAGGCAAGGCGGGGCTGTGAGGGGGTCATGCTGCCGATGAGGCCTGCTGCGGCAAATCCATGGTAGTGTGTGTGGAGTGCGAGTGCGCAGAAACGCCTGGACTGAGATTGGCAGCAGTGCACCCTGCCTTGGAAAGCACTGGCCATCTTCCGTCGAGGCATTGACCCTGCTGCCACACCTACCTTCAACAAGCCCGCCTCCCACTCCCTTCTCCTTCCCGCAGCTGAAGGACAAGTGGGGCTTCCGCATGACCGCGCGATACGACATGTACGCTGGGCAGCTGGCGCGCTACGTACAGCACGACTTCAAGCCACAGGTCATTCGGGACCCCTCCCTGGAGTGAAGCGCTGGCGCAGCGGGGGGGGCTGCTGTAGCAGGCAGCGAGTTGCCCTGGCTGAGTGCAGCGGTGCATCCTGTTTTTGCAAGGCATCCCAGTTTGCAGCTGCAGCTGTGCTGTGCGCTGCGGGTTATTTGCAGCTCTGTATCATTTCCCAACCTGTATATTTCATATCATCTGGGGCGCCATTTCATTTACCACTTGCTTGCTGCCTTGTGTAAATCACTCTCAAATGCCATCACATATGCGCTACAGCAGCAGTGCTGCAATTGTGGCCGGAAGTCAGGCTTGGTGTGCCTGCGGTTCTTTTGGGAGTGTGTGCATGGTAGCCGGCCGGTGCCCTTAAGGCCTTAATACCCGGCCAGCTCCCTCAACCCACGCCCAAGGGCGTAGTCTTCCTTCCTTTCTTCCTTTCTTTCTGGGAGTGTGTGCACATTGAAAGGCATTGAAACTGCTCGGTGTTGGAAGGGGAAGGCAAACGGAGGCAGCGTCTGTAAGAGCAGTTAGGACAACGGGAAGTGGCTTCGGCTTTATGGCAAAGTTGGTCGGGCAAGAAAACAAGGAAAGGTGTTGTGGAGGAATGGGTTCTGGCTCAAAAGGTGGTCAGCAGGCAGGTGCGGTTGCAAGAAGGGCGGTGCTGTCCTCTAGCATCTACATTAACCCTCCTGGAATGCCACGGCTGTGGTATCGCCAGCGGCAGCTGTGGCAGCTGTGGCGGTGGTGCCGCCCCCTCCCACGGCTGCTGCTGCGGTCCCACCTGCCGCCTGAGCTGGTGCCTCTGTAACCTTCACCACTACCGTGGCGTTAGCAGTACAGCTGTCCAGCTTGGCATCATCTGGGTCTGGAGGAGGGAAGCGAGCAGTCCAGTGAGATGAGCTGGCAGGCACATATGGGCCGTTACATGCCCCTCTATCGCTTCATTCAAAACGCTCTCTGGTGGCTTGGCTGTCCAGCACTGCAGTCATGCAGGCAGCCAGAGGGCTCTCACCTGTGGCCTGCGGCTTGGGTGCGGTGTTGCCGTCGCCAAGATCGGGGTCACACAACCGCCCAATCTCAGCCAGCTTCCTTTTCTTGGCGCGGCGCCGCCGCACAATCACGACAATCACCCCGGCAACAACGAGCACTACAGCAGCACAGATTGCAATGACGACGATGATGCTGACGGCAAGGCTGCCGCCACTGCTGCTGCTGGTGCTGGGAGGGGTGAAAGAGGGTGAGTTGGGATTTGGGGAAGGAGAAGCAGAGGACGGAGGAGATAGAGGGGCAGGAGGGCTGCCGCTCGAGTCGGGGACGGGCATAGATGGCGAGGAGGCGGGAGGCGAGGGGGAGGGATCCGGCTCCAAAAACGGGGACGGGGAGTCGAAGGCAGAGTCGGGGGAAGGAGACTGGACGGCACCGCTGCCGCAAGTCACAGGGATTGAGTAGACAGAATTCACTGCGAAGACCTCGGGAAGCCCCTGCATGAAGCGGAGGGAGGAGGGGAAACGTTCTTTAACCACAAGCAGCCAGGTACCGCTGGGAACTGATAATGCCAGCCACGCACACTGCATTGCACTGAAGTTACCCAGCACGCAGCTTTCACTTACGAACAAGTACCACTCTGCTGGGCCCCCAGAGGGGTCTGCCTCCTTCACGTTGTTGGAGGTTGTAGGCTCCGCCATATCGCCTGGAGCTCCGACAGCAATGTAGATGTAGGTGACGCCCGCTGGAACTGGGTATTCTGGGGGCTGAAAGTTGTAAAAGCAGCATGCGGGGCCTGCATCGAACGTTTTCCCCAGCTGGCAACCACTTGGAGCGCCTATCGAAGGGTCGTAGACAAAGCACAACGCTGTATCCTTGCCATTGCATGCATCGCCTAGCAGCTGAAGCTCTACTGTCGCAGTGCTCTGCTGCAGGCGTCTGTGCGGGGAGTTGCTTGCAGGCCTACAGCCACGAGGGGATAGAGGCACGACTGTCAGTTGGTGATGGAGGTGCGAGTGCCGCGTGTCGGAAGGGCACAGGATGCCGTTCCATGGCCCCACATGCCGCCCAGGCAACCAAAGTGGTGCACGACGCTCCGGCGAGTTGCAGCTTATACATGGAATCACGAACGCGACCTCCTCACCTGGGCAGGTGGTCAAAGCCCTGCTGAGCTTACTAGCTCTGGCCAGAGCAGCCAGGGAGGCGAGGATGGCGAGGCAGGCGAACGCTCGTGCCGCCGCCATGCTCGGCCACCGCCACCGCTGTCCTAGGCGTTCGCGCCGGATGTTCGCTCCCTGCATGAAATTGTTTCACAGGAAAGAGTGTTCACAGGCCGCGCCACTAGCTAGGGGGACCGCGGGGCGCGAGCACTGTCCAGACTTACACCCGTCCTGTGCTTGGTGCAGAAGTTTGTGTGTTAATTGGCTTCAGAGTAAGGGCGAAGCCGCCACCCATGCCATTAGAGGATGCGTGCTGCTCATGTTACACACAGCCGCCTTGCCCTCACCGCGGGCCACCCGGAGGCATTTGCTGACGTTGTGGTTGAAATTGCATACCGACCTCACTGAACAAGCAGCTCAAAGCGCGAACAAGCTCCGGACAGCGCGATGGTGAGGCTTCACGGGGTGGCCAGGGCTGGAGGGCTCGGCGCGGACTCCCCAGGGCTGCCATGACGCTCAGCGAGCTGAAGGGTGGCGAGCTGCGCCGGTGCAAAGCTGGAGGACGCCACGAGGCAGGGCCGGCGGGGGCGGCAGCGGCGCCGAGTCCCAACACGGCTGCGCGCCATCGCCAGTCCCGGAAATGCGATCGCCCACCCCTGCTCTCATGCACCCGTCCTCCCCTGCGCCTTTCAGGGCTGCTGCTGCTCCACTCCGGAGCACCCCAAGATGAAGCAGGTCTATGTGGCCAGGGACTACGGCACGAAAGCCCGGCGTGAGCAGGAGGAATATGTGCAGGGGACTTTTGGCTGCCACTGCCCTTACACTGCCTCCCACCCAAGAAAGTACTGTGACCCTGTATCGTTACACGCTGCTGTGCCGCATTGCTGAGCCAACGCCTCTTGCTTGGCTGCCCGCCCTGCAGTTGTGCTGGAGGTGGCGGGGGATGAGGAGAAGCACGGCAGCCGGAAGCAGGCCATCGTCTAGTAAGCACCTGGGCAGGGCAGGGGCAGGCGTCCGGACAGCGCTAAGACAGTTGGGGTGCACCTGCCCACTACTCGCGCTGCAACTTGTTGCTGACGCCTACTGCGGGGAGTTAGCAGCTCAAACTTGCCATCGCACACCACCGCCCTGTCGTCCGTTGTGCAGCTACGGCCTGCACCTGCGTTACATGGCTGTTCATGTCTTCAAGGAGGTTGCCCGCCGGAGGAAGGACGAGATGCTCAACATGGCGCAGAGCTGCCGCCGCATCTGCACCCACCGCGCCGGCCTGCAGCGCCTGGCGGTGCACAAGTGAGCGCTGCCGGGACAGCGAGTTTACACTGGCATGCCCAGCACTACCTGTAGTGCTGTGCTTCCTCAATTCTCTGCGTGCGGTGAGACTCGTGCTCTCAGAGGCCATGGAAACCTCCTCAAGCGCAGCCCTCATGCGCCACCTTCCCTTACTGAACCCTGCCATGTGCCACCTTCCCCATTTGATACCCTGCCGCAGGTCGCAGCAGTCGTGCTGCGGCAGCGTGTACATCCCGCTGGACCCTGCTGCGCCCTCCCAGCTGGCGCCCTGGGAGTGGAAGGGCTGGCTGGAGATGTGCAAGGGCACCGGCGACATTGAGACCGCGCTGAGTGAGTGCTGCCGCAAGGGCAGAGGGGTGGACAGCATGCTGTGGCTTGAAAAGGCAGGGAAGCATCATTTTTGCGCTCGGTTGCCACTCTGGTTGCCGCAAAGCGGGTCAGTGCCACTGTTTCAAGCCGCTGAGCGCACTGCCCTCCTACATCTGCCCCGCATGCAGTGAAGCTGGGGCTCATCAAGATGGAGGCCAGGGAGACGGTGGCGCTGCGCCTGGCGGTGAGTGGGCTGCCGCCTTTCAAGGCAGAGAGCACATCACCCACGATATCAGGGAGATGTTTGAGTGCCGTGGCCCGGCAGCAGATTGTCAGCCTATTTGTGCGCCACATGCTTACCCCTGCTCTCACATGCATGGTCGTTGCAGGAGGCCTCCCGCGCCAACGTGAACGTGGCCCTGTCCCAGCAGTGCAACCCCAACATCAACGTGAACCCAAAGTGAGTGGGCGTGGCCTGTGCCTGCTTGGCAGCATTTAACCACAGAGCGTGGGCTCAGACATCAAGAGGCGCAACCAAATTTTGTGGGGGAGGCAGCAGCTGGGTCAGGCGTGCAGGTGGGCGGGCGCTCACCTTGGGCACCTCAGCCTTCCTGCCATCTGCCCTCGTCCATGCAGCATCTCGGGCCCAACCACCAACATCAGCGGCCCCACCACCACCGTCAACCCGAGTATCGTGAGCAGCAACGCGCAGACGGGGGAGGGAGCCGTGCAGCCGACCGTGGGCGCAGGTGGGCCAGGGTGGCTGAGCCGATGGCATGGGCGGCCGAGCTGCCCAAGCAAGGGTAGGGTGGCGCACCCCTGCAAATGCTGCCTGGCAGGCTGGTTTGCACATCCCCCGTTGAGCGCATCGCCAAACTTGCCTCTCCATGGATCCACAGACACGAGCTCCATCAAGGCAGCCGGGAGCAGCGTTGCCGCGCCGCCCGCCATGCCAGCGGCCATGCCGCCCGCCAGCTTCATGATGATGCCGGCTGCCCAGGGCATGATGATGGTGGCCCCCATGGGCAGCAGCGGCATGATGGCGGCTGGCAGCGGCCCGCTGCCCGCGGCAGGCAGCGGCGGCATGGCAGGCATGCCCGCTTCTGCCGGCAGCAGTGGGTACATGATGCCTGGCATGCCCAGTGGCGACTACGCCGCCGCCTTCATGGCCGCCCAGCAGCAGCAGCTGATGATGCAGCAGGCCATGCTGGCCATGATGCAGCAGCAGCAGCAGCAGGCGGCGGGGCAGGGCGGCCCACCAGCAGCGCCGTTTGGTGGCGCCATGCCCATGGCCCCCTACGCCATGCCGATGAACGGGTATGCCATGCCCCAGCAGGGCAGCGGTCCGATGGCGCCAGCCTCTGCACCACCCACGCCACCGCCGGTGGGTTACCCGCCGCCTGCTGATGGCTTCCCTGCAAAAGCCTAGTGTGGCCCATGCTGGAACACGCGTTTTCGTCTGCCCACTTTCGGCTGCGCACGGAAAGACGTATTTCAATGCTGGACAAATCCCAGACAAGCAGGTTTCTGTTATTGTTCTCATTTGTGCCAAGACCGTGCTGACTCTGCAGTGGGCCCGCTCCGAACTCACACCGTTCACCCCTGCACAGGCTACGTAGCCTTGTCCTTAAGATGACAAGATTTCACCAATGTTGAACTTCCTCTGCTGTTGCTCCCACCCCTGTGCTACCTGTGCAACCACTGTTGGGTTGGCTGGCAGCAGACTGCCCACTACTTCCACCACGCTTCGTTTGCCTTTGTAAATCTCACCATCTGGCTTTGCTCAAGATCAGCGGTAGCAGCCAAGCAGCCTGTGGCGCTGCAGCAAGCCCGCCAGTCGACCAGTGCCCCATTGTTGGCGTGCCGGGCTCCATGCCCATGAAACCCAACGGCAAGCCGTACAAGCTGAAGTAGGGATAGGGCAGACGCTGCCGTGGCGGCCATGCGCCAGCGTCCCTTTCCCAACTCAGGGAACTCGTTCGAGTACTGATAACGCATTGCCATTTGCTCTTCTTGTATATCTTAGCTCTCGCCCAGCTGCCATCACAATCTGCAGCGCCCCACTACATCAAGAGCCCCAACTGCACAGCGTCCTGCACTCGCGCTGCAGCAGCTGAAGCACTGCTCACGTATGATTTACTGCCAGGCACTACTTAGCCAATGCCCAGCTTGAACACAAAGCAACAAAGCCTTTAGCTCGGGCCCATCCCGCCACTACATCATGACCTGCGACCTTCTGCTTTTAAATATCCACCATCCCAAATGTGCACAGGTGCCGCACCATGGGCATTCTGAGCAACCACACAGGGCATTACAGCCGGCTGACCGCTCTCAGGACACGACAGGATACGGATAAATCGCTCCAGGTGCAGCGGGCAAGTACATGGGGCACGAGTGCAAAACGCGCCTGGCGCTACCGTGGCGTCACGCCGCGTCTCGAGGGCACCGCCTTGGCGCCCACTGCTGTGCCTGCTGCGCTAGCCAGCTCCACCCCACCCTCGCCCGCCTCCTCGTCCGTTGCTAGCGCCACCAGCCCCGTCCTGCTGCCCGCGGAGCTGAGGCCTCCCAGGCCGTTGGCTGCGCCGCCGCCGCCGCTGCTGCCGCGTATGAGCAGCTGCCAGAAGGCCTCGAGCGGCAGGTCCACATCCTTGGTGGTGCTCAGCAGGAAGGTGCCGCAGATGATGGTCACAAACCCAGACACCTCGGTCAGCAGCTGCAGGCCAAGGAGTGGGAGGATGGGGGTGGGGCGGACTGAGCGGCATGGGCAGCAGCGTGGGCAGGATGCTTTGCTGCCATCGAAGTGCCCCCTGCACTGGAAAGTGCTGTAGCTCAGCGCCCGTGCGCGCACTTGTCCTTCCACATCCTCCAGCCCATGCCAACACTCCCCAGCCCCATCCTGCTACCGGCCCCCTGCCCGCCCAGCCGCACCTGCGCCAGGGTCTGCTGCTCGCGCATCATGATCATGGAGGCGGCGATGGTGGCGGTGGTGAACATGACGTAATAGATGGGGGTGACCACCGCGGTGTTGAACAGGTCCAGCGCCTTGTTCAGGTAGTTCATCTGCGGGGGGCGGGCGCGAGGGCAGGCGGGCGGGAGGGTGCAAGATGAGGGGACATTGCCGCAAGGGAGATGTGTTCAGCATTGCTGCTGCAAGTAGCAGAAGCGAGCAAGCCAGCAGGCAGAGCACAGCCCATGCCTGCACTCCAACCGGGCGGCAGAGCCGCGGCACAGCGCACCTGCGTGACCACCGCAGAGGCGACCACGAGCACAAACAGGTAGGTCTGCGGGAAGATGAACTGGTTGTTGCCCTCAAACGTCAGCTTCAGCGCGATGCCCAGCGCCTTGCAGCTCATGACTGCAGAGGACAGGTGGCAGGGAGGGGTAGCAAACCATGAGCCTCGATTTGGCAGGCACACCTACAAGGAGGCCACACAGCCGCACCTGCCGGCCTAAAGCCTGTTCTCCAACTGCCCGCACGCCCACCACATTGCGCCTCCAGGCTATCCGCCACCAATCCACCCCTGCCGCGCACCCGACAGCGAGCCCACGATGGAGCAGATGGCCACGTAGACCAGGATGTTGGAGGTCTGCACCTCGGGCGGCACCCGGAAGATGAGGTACAGCGTGCTGGCCAGCGCGGCGGCCACGTACAGCAGGAACCCTAAGGCGGCAGCAGGGGAGGGGCAGCTGGTGTCAACAGGGCACGCAGATCAACGCCTGCAAGCACAGCTGGAAGCAGGTCCCTGCGCTGCGCTGCTATGCGTCCTCCCCTGCGCCCCTCTCACATGGCTGCATCGCCAGCGCCCAGACTTGGAGCACCGAGGTGATGGGGCGCTCCTCGGGCGCGTGCAGCACGATGGCCAGCGAGCCCGCGATGCACAGCAGGCAGCCCACCACGCCAAACGCGTTGAGCTTCTCGGCCAGCAGGTGGTGCGCCAGCACCGCGCTGCGGCAAGCAGGGGAGGGCAGGACATGCTCAGACAAGGCAGTGAGGTGGCCGGCTGGCACATGTGGCTGCGAGCGAAGCAGGCACGGCTGCCACGCACCCTCCTGCTGCTGTCACCGCCCCTCCGCAGCTGCAGAAGCACACTTCCTACCGACCCTTGCCAAGCAGCAGCACAGCAAAAGCGCCACACGCACCTAACAATGATGGACAGGGCACCCAGCGGGGTGACCAGGATGGCGGGCGCAAACGCGTAGGCCGCAAAGTTGGCCACCTCCCCCGCCGCCATGGTGCCCAGCCCCAGCCACCACAGCGGCTCCAGCAGGTAGGAGTAGCCGCCGCTGCCTGCGCAGGGTTGGCGGCCGCAGGAGCTGACGATCAGCGCAACTGCTGAGCCGGAAGCAAGGTAGTGCAGGAGGGGAGGCGACTGAACCGCCCTTCCAACCGCCGTCGCATTCCGCTTCACCGCACCTGCGCGCAGGCCAGAGGCGCCCGCTCGTCGCAGCCCGCGCTTCTTGATCACAAAACTGGAGCCTATGAACAGCGAGGACGAGAGGGCCAGCGCCAGCCCGACGGTCTGCTCCGACATGCCGTCGCCGCCTGCAGCTAGCTGTGCCGCCTGGCCGGCGCCGCGTACTGCGCCGGCCGCCACTCCCGCCGCCCCCTCTGTGCAGATGAGGAGCGGGTGGTATGCTTGGCCCACAGGCGAACAGGAGCAGGGAGCAAGGCTGCCTCCCGCCCGCACTCCCGCTGCAGCTGCCGCCGCCGCCGGCGGCAGCCAACCCAGCGTGCGATCTGACCCATGGGGACAGCCAGGTGCTTTCAGGTGATGCTCCAGGTTACAAACAAACCACTGCAGGGACCCACCAGCTGCCATAGCGAGCGGCAGGAGTTGGCTCTCGGGACGCCGGGCTCCAACGCGTCCTGGCTACTGCACGATCAAATGTATATGTGATCAGCAGCAAACACAGAGCTGCTGGGGCCACTTGGTGCACTCCTGCCAGGCATGGGGGGCTGATGTGGCCTGTGGCCCTGCAGGCAGCCTAGCGGGCCCCTTTCAAACCGCATGCAACTTGGAGCGGCGCCTGCACATTGTTGGGCATTGGCAGGGGCCCCCACGCGCCGCTGACGCGCTGCAACCACCCCGTTTAACCGCCCAGCGCCGTGCGGACGCCTAGGCAGCATGCAGTGAGGCCCGCGGATCGGTCACCATGCCAGCAGGCTTCCAGCCCCTGGAGCTGGAGCGAGAGAGCTCCAGCCTGCTGCCCAAGTCGGCAGCGCCGCGCAGCTGCGAGCCGGAGGGCCTGCAGCATGACAAGGTGGGCCCTGACGAGGGGAGCGAGCGGGCGCCTCGGCCCCAGGGCCTGCTGGGCGGCCGCCGCTGCACTGCCGCCACCGCCGCTGGTGCCCAATGCTGGCCGTGCCCGCGGCTTGATGCGTTCTGCACCCGCCATGCTGCCGTGCAGGACATCGCGGGGTTCCAGGGCTACCGCGGCTCCCTGCCCCGCCAGCTGCTGTTTGCGCTGCTGTGCGTGGTCACGTGCGGCGCGCTGTTTGTCGCGTCCCGCTGGTTCCTGCGCCTGCGCATCGCCCTCACGCTGGCGCCCTGCCCGCTCGCCCAGGCCGACTGGGTGGTGGTGACGGTGCGTTGCTGCCGTGACAGCAAGGGTGGTGTGGTGCGGTCTTACTTGCACGAAGCATTGCATGACTGCACGGCGGTGGGTGCAGCAGGCTCGGAAGCTGGGGTGGCCCTGCTGTGGCATCCTACAGCTGCCTGCAGGCTGGGCACGCACGCTTTGACCGTGCCTGCTATGCCACTTGCCTGCCCCCACAGCTGGCGGACAAGCAGCAGGACCTGGTGCGCGTGCAGCGCAGCGCCTCGTTCAACTCCATCAACATCCAGGCCAGCGCCAGCGTGCACTCGCATGTGCTGTGCGAGGACGAGTCGCCGCTGGCGGCCGCCCTGCCCGACACCGCCCCCCTCAAGGGCGGCGATGGATATGATCGGCTACTGGAGTACCGCTGCGGGCGGTACCTGTTCCACCACGGGCAGGGCACCTTCCTGCCGGTGCCGCCGTTGCCAGCCGACTTCCCCACGGGGCTGGCCGCTGTGGCGGGCAGCCGCAACATCAAGGGTGCGCGCTGTGTGGCGCTGTTTGCATGGCTCTGCCTGCTACTGCCTGCTGCGGTGGATGGCTGGCTGGTTGTGGAGGCTCCTGCGGAAGCTGCTTGCTGAGGTTCTTGCACAAGCCAAGCTTGCCCCAGCTGAGCACAGCCGCTGGCGCACCTGCCGCCCTGCATCCCGCAGGCCAGCTGATGGACGACTTTGACCGGGGGGAGCGGCGCGTGCTGTACGGCGCCAACGAGCTGGTCATCCCCGTCAAGTCGCCGCTGGCGCTGATGGGGGAGGAGATGATCCACCCCTTCTTCATCTTCCAGTACGCCTCCGTCACCATCTGGTGCGGCGCTGGGACCTGTGGGGGCGGCAGCAGCCGGGTGCTGGGGTGGCTTTGATTAGGCGGAAGGTCGGCAGGGCGCCAGCAGGGCCTGGGCAGGACTGCAATGGGCACATGCCGGTATGTTGTAGCCGCGTGCTGCTGCCCAGCTCTCGCTCGTCTCACCCTTTCGCTCATCTGGCAGTCCGGCGCCCCACACCTCCATGTGCCGCAGGTGCCTGCAGGCGTACTACAGCTACAGCCTGATCATTATGGGCATGACGCTGTTCTCCATCATCACCAACGTAGCCTCCGCCTACCGCTACCGCCGCCGCCTGGCCGCGCTGGCGCACTACACGTGCGAGGTGCAGGTGAGATGCGGTTGGGAGGCTTTGTGAAAGGGAGTTGGAGGGTGGAGCAGGGCGCATGGCTGGGCGGCTGCAAGGGTCGCAGGACTCAGAACCGGTGCACAAAGTGCACTTTACAGGATTGAGCTGTGCTGCTGTTGGCGGTCAAGTGAAGCTGCTTGTTGCCAACGCCTGGCCACAGGTGCTGCAAAACGGGCGCATCACCACCGTCGACTCGACCGAACTGCTGCCGGGCGATGTGGTGGTGCTGCACCCCGGCGTCCTGCCCTGCGACATCACGCTCGTCAGGTGCGGGCCGCTGGGCAGCAGTCGGCGCAGTAGCTGTATTGTGGTTGATTGGCAACAATGATGCCTGCTTGCCTGCTAAAGCCCAGCCAGGCGACAGCGACTGCTGCCGCATGCTGCCTGCTGAGCTCACAACCACATACATCCAACCTCCCGGTGCAGGGGCGAGGCGATCGTGGACGAGAACATGCTGACCGGGGAGGCCGTGCCAGTGCGCAAGGTGTCCTACTCCCCCGCTGTGGATGGCCTGGCCTACGACCCAGACGTGCACAAGGGCTGCACGCTGTACGGTGGCACCTGCGTGGCACAGGTGCGGTTGCGGTGTGTGAGTTGGGATGGTGCAGCTTGGGTCCGCTGCAGTAAAAGGGTTGGCAGGGCAGTCAATGTTCCTTCCAGCCCACTTGAGCCACACCCCTGCTCTTCCTGCTGCCCTCAACAGGTCCGCCCCGGCGGCAGCGAGCGGCAGGCGCTGGGCGTGGTGTGCCGCACCGCTTTCTGGACGGCCAAGGGCCAGCTGATGAAGAGCATCCTGTTCCCGCGGCAGCACCGCCAGACGTTTGTGGGCGACGCGCTGCGCTTCATCGCCGTCATGCTGCTGCTGGGCTTTGCCTTCTACATCTGGGACGTGGTGGCCCTGGCCTCGTACGGCGCCAAGGCGGGGTGAGGGGGCGGGGCGGGGCAGCTCGAGCTGCTGCGCATGGCAGTGTTCTGCGCCGGGCGCAAGTGCCGAGGGCGTGGCTTTTTTGGAGGGTGCTGTTCGTACTCGAGTCCAGCCATCTCCCCACCCTGGTTAACCACCCCTCCCACCCCTTCCTTACCCCCTCACAGCTTCATCATCCTGAAGTACATGGACCTGATCACCATCGCAGTGCCGCCCGCCCTGCCCGCCTGCCTCACCGTGGCCACGGCCATCGCGGTGGCGCGCCTGCAGGTGCGGCAGGGGGCGGTCACAGGGCGCTGGGCGATCGAATCATGTGGGGGTGCGGATTTAGAGCAGTTATCAAGGCGTTTCAGCTGGCATGTGTCTTTCACTCACCACGTTCCCTCCCCTCCCACCATCCCGCTGTGCCCCCTGCAGACGCACGACATTTTTGTGTCCAACCCCTCGGCGGTGGCGCTGGCGGGCCACCTCAACGTGCTGTGCTTTGACAAGACGGGCACGCTGACGGAGCCGGGGCTGGACCTGCAGGTGCGGGGAGCTGTTGTTAGGGGGGTGGCAGTGCTTGAGCAGCACTCGGTATGGATGGTGCTGGCATACAGGCTGGCTGGTGGGCTGTGGCTGCGGCAGCACACCCTTCAGCAGGTAGGCACCTTCCTCATTGTTCTATACGCTCCATTCCGTTCCACCTTTGCAGGGTGTGGTGCCGGTGCTGCCGGGCGGCGGCGGCTTTGGCGCCATGTGCGGCGGCGCGGAGCTGCCGGTGGCGTACCAGGAGCTGCTGGCCACGTGCCACGGCCTGGCGCAGCTGGGGCGGGAGCTGGTGGGCGACCCGCTGGACCAGCGCCTGTTTGAGGCCACGGGTGCGTGGGCTTTGCTGAGGGCCTGCATCTGGCTGTGTCCAAGTCGGCCTGTTGTTGCATGCATGTGGGTGGCAGGCATGGCATCAGCATCAGCAGCATGGCAGCATCATAGCATGGCAGGCTTCACCTGCAACCTGAACATGCATTGGCGCTCTTGCTCAATGTCCTCCGCTACCTGTTGCAGGCTGGCGCATGCTGGATGACGGCGGCGGTCAGGCGGTGGAGGTGGTGACCGTGTCAGAGGACGGCGAGTTTGCAGGGGGCGTCTCCCCAGGCCCCTCGCCACGCGGCGGCCCCGGCACGCCCGGCGTGCTGGCCACGGCACACGTGCGCACCAGGTGGGTGATGGTCCGGGATGGAGGGGAAGAGGACAACCAAAGTTGACATGGAACACGAGGCTTCTGAGCCCATCAGAGAGAAACTGCCTGCCCACTGAACCTCCGCTGCGTCCGCCGCCCATTTGCGCCATGCAGGGTGCAGCCGCCGCCGGGCGCTTCGACCATGGGCCTGTCGGGCACGTACACCATTGTGCGGCGCTTTGAGTTCTCGGCCGAGAAGCAGCGCAACGTGGTGGTGGTGCGCAAGCCCGACGGCAGCCTGCACGTCATGGCCAAGGGCTCGCCCGAGATGATGCGCAAGCTGGCGGGTGCGCGCTGCGCTGCGCTGTGTTGAGGGGTTGTGCTGCCAGGATGTGCATGGGAGGGGCCGAGCACCCTGTGTGGTGCCTCAACTGGCCTGTCTTTGCACAACCTGCTTGATATAAACCGTGCCGTTCAACCCACCTGCCCCCCTCTCTGCAAACCCAACTCCCTGCTGCAGCCCCGGGCAGCGTGCCCGCCGACTTTGACGCGGAGCTGGGGCAGTACACGCGGGAGGGGCTGCGCGTGCTGGGCCTGGCCACGCACCTGCTGGCGGGCCTCAGCGAGGGCGAGGTGCAGGGCATGTCGCAGGTGCGGGCGGGGCAGGGAGGTGGGGCGAGGGGTGTGTGCTCAGTGTGCAGCCTGGCAACCTTGGGTTGAGACAGGTATTGTGGTGAGCGGAACATGGTGTGTTTAGGACGCCTTTGAAGCAAGCGTAAGACCACTTGGTTCTCTCACCCTACTGCCTGCCGCCTGCCCTCCCAACCCGCAGGACGAGCTGGAGGCGGGCCTGCTCTTCTGCGGCCTGGCGGTGATGGTCAACCCGCTGCGCAGCGACACCACAGCCATCATTGCGCAGCTGCAGGTGCGCAGGGCGGCCCTCTTTACCTGTGCAGCAGCTGCTGCTGCTGGGGCACAGCTGCACACCTGCTGAATCAACCCCTGAGGCTACAGCTGCATGGGCAGAGTGTGATGCATGCACCACGTGCAGTCGCTGATGTTGGCCACGCCTGGCACCACCTGCAGGACGCCGACATCCGCACGGTGATGGTGACGGGCGACCACGCGCGCACCGCGGTCAGCGTGGCACACAAGTGCGGCATGCTGTGCCAGAACCAGCCGGTGAGGCGCCAGGGCGGAGGCAGGGCGTGGAACGGTAATGGGAGCAGCTGCTGATGGCGCAGGACACCCACCGTCTGCCGGGACTGTGTGAGCGCATGGCATACGTCCTGCCGGCTGACCCGTTGCCTGTACCCATCATCCGCTGCAGGTGGCATTTGCCGACACGGCAGTAGCAGAGGGGCGGGTGGAGGACAGCGACTTGGCGCTGACGGCCGCCGGCCCTGATGGCAGCGAGCTGGCGCTGAGCAGCGAGGACCAGCTGCTGGGCGGCGTGGCAGCTGGCTCCCTGGCGGCAGCAGTCACCGGGCGCGGCTTTGAAAAGGTGCGGGCGGCGTGGCGGGTGTGCAGTTCAGGCGGGAAGTCTGCCACCCTTTTGCTGCTGTGCTGGAGTTCCTGCTCATGCATACTCAGCTTGCACTAGCGCGTGTGGCAACCCAGCTTGCAGTTCATCTCACCACCGTGGCTTCCCGCTCCACCCGCCTCCGCACCGCAGCTCCAGCAGCTGGGCGACAGCAAGCTGGAGCCGTTCCTGTCGCGGGCGGGCGTGTGGGCGCGCATGTCCCCCGACGACAAGCGCACGCTGATGGAGCTGCTGGGGGATGGCAGCCTGGGGGAGGACGGCGCCGAGGTGGCAGGCCAGGTGGGCGGCAGTGAGAGGGGTTGGATGGTGTGGCACTGAGTTGGCAGAGGGTGCAGCAGGCGAAGGCTGCACCACAGCATGAGCGCTGGGTTCTACAGCCTGTGTGTTTTGACAAGTCCCTGCTTGCACCCCACCGCCCCGCAGGGCCACCACGTCGGCTTCTGCGGCGACGGCGCCAACGACGTGGGTGCGCTCAAGGCAGCGCACGTGGGCGTGAGCCTGTGCGAGGCCGAGGCCTCGGTGGCTGCGCCCCTCACCTCCAAGCGCCAGACCATCGCGTGCATGGTGACGGTGATCGCCGAGGGGCGCTGCTCCCTCATCACCTCCTACATCATCTTCAAGTTCATCATCGTCTACGCCTTCATCCAGGCGCGTGGTTCAATAGTGGGGTGGCAAGGTGCTTGCATCCGTGCAGCGTCATGCAGCGCAGCAGCAGTGCAGCATGCTGACTGCATTGACACTCGGCGGACCTTCATGCACATCCTTACCTTCCCCCCTCTCCCCTCTGCTTGCAGACGTTTGGCGTGGCGATCATGTACAGCTACGGCGGCTCGGTGGGCAACTGGCAGGTGCGCTGTGTGGGACACCCATCTGTGCATGCCCTCCTAGGTTGCAGCTTGCTGGCTCTCACCTGGCCATCCTCCAGCCTGCTTGCTCCTCACCCTCCACCTCTTATCTTCGCACCCCCTTGCAGTACCTGCTGCAAGACCTGCTGTACACCACGGTGCTGGCCAGCGTGATGGGCTTCACCCACCCCGCCAAGCGGCTGTCCAAGACGCGCCCGCCCGCGCGCCTCATGAGCCTGGGCATCTGGCTGCCCGTCATGCTGCAGTTCACCACCTGCGCGCTCTTCCAGGTCGGCAGGGCAGGGGCGCAACTCAGGGAGGGCTGCTGGTGCGGCTTGTCTGCGTGCGGGACGCCAGGAGAATTACCCGCACGGCCAGTGACGCCTTCCAGTCGGTTAATTCTGATACCTGGCAGCGGACTGCAGTCAGATGCATCTGGGCGCTGACCATCAGTTCTCCGCCCTGCCCCAACCTGCCGTGCCCCGCAGCTTGCAGCGCTGCTGGTGCTGACGCGGCAGCCGTGGTACAAGCGGTTTGACCCGCACCCGGAGGGCACCAACTGCTTTGATCGCACGCAGGCCAACAGCGCGGTGTGCAGCCAGTCGTATGAAAACACCACCATCTTCCTGGTCTCGCTGGGGCAGTTCCTCATCGCTGCATTTGTGTTCAACAAGGGGCCTCCCTTCCGCCGGCCCATCTACACCAACCTCTGGCTGCTGCTGGGTGAGTTGGCCAGCGGCAGGGGCAGTGGGAGGGGCTGCGGCGGGCTGGGCGGCCCGTCAGCTCTGCGCAGCTCGTGTGTCACTGCCAGTGCGTGCATCGCGTATTTCGGCCACCAGGTTGGACCGCCAGGTCGTTTAATCCCTAATGCCCCCGTCCCTCCTGTGCAGCCATGAGCTTCCAGACCGCCCTGCTGGGCTTCCTCATCCTCGCGCCCTCCACCCCCGTCACCCACGACTTTGCGGGTGCGCGTCTGCCTGCTGTGCTGCAGCCTGCATTCGCCCTGCTGTGCTGCACTGCGTTACCATGAACCATGCTGCTTCGGCGGCTATGAACTCGGACGTCCAGCAGCTGCTCGGCCCAGCTGCACGTCTGCCATGCCAACCCAGCCTGAGTTTTGCCCCCTGCTTGCTGCCTGCAGGCCTGGTGTCGCTGCCCATGGAGTTCCGCTCCAAGCTGTGCCTGCTGCTGTTCATCAACCTGGGAGTGTCCTGGCTGGCAGACGGCTTTGGCGGCTGGCTCTTTGAGCGGCTTAAAGGGCGGCGCCTCTGCGGCGCGACGGTCGCCTAGCAACGCCCTTGCACTGCTGATTCCCTCGTGACGCTTCCCTTGTCCGTTTAGAGAGTGATTATTTGACGTTGACCGCACTGCTCTTCCTGACCTGATTCCTCAGCTCCTACCTGTTTCTTTTTCCCCACACCCTGTGCAAATGCACACGCAGCTAGCAAAGCAGCGGCAGCGGCGGGACTGCGGCACAGCAGTACCAGCGGAGAGCTTATTGCGCGCCGTATCGCTCCAGAGGCTTGCAGTTCCTGCTCACTGCAACCTGAGCAGGCTAGGGGGGCTCCCATAGGGCCTCCCAGAAACGGCGGTGCCAGCCGCCCCGCCCTCGAGTCGCACCACGCCTGATCGTAAGGGTTGGAAACCCCATAGACGCATTTGGAGAACGTGAGCCCACGAGCGGCTCCCATCGCGGCGGCCGCGACGAAAGGCCGGCTGGTGAGACGCTCGCTCGAAAATGCCATGCCGTGCTGCCACTCAACACACGGATGAACCGCAAAGTCGGCTGGCAAGCGCCCAGACGGTGTTGGTGGACAGCGGCTGTGTGACTGCTCCCGCCACTGTCCCGCGCGCCGCTCGCGCCGGTCTGCTGCACCCTGCCTTACAATTTCTGCTGGCATTTTTAGCAGGAGCAAGGGCATGGTTGACGCCGAAGCCAGCAGCCTGGGAGCTGCAGCCAGCAGAGCGGCTGCTGCGCTGGTGGCAGCGCTGCAGCAGCCGCCGTCGGCAGGCGGCGCGGCAGAAGTAGCAGCTGCGGCATTTGGAGCCGACCCTGAGGTTTTGCACTGCAGCATAGCGGTCGTCCTCGATGGCGGCAGCGCAGGCGGTGCCATTTGCAGCAGTGGCAACTTGTTGCGCACGCATGAGGTGGGCTTGCAGCTGGGCGGATGGGCGGCTGTGAACGTTTGTGTGCCCCTGTGCACCTTGGTTCAGATGCCCCTGCTCCCCCTCGCTGTGCACCCCCAGGCGTCAACCCTTCACTGCGGCGCAAGCTCCCTGGCAGGCAGCACAATATTGCTGCGTCGACCAAAGCTGCTGCATGGCAGGCTGCCCAGGTGTGTGCAAGGTGACTGCGTTAGTGCCAGGCCCCAAAGTGCTGCTGTGCACGCAGAGAACACGGGCTGCTCAAAATGCATGCAGCATGTGGGCTGCGGATGCGCAATCTGCTGAATAACCTACTACCAATTGCGCCCACTGCTGCAGGAGTCATGGGATGCAGGATGTAGCAGCCATTCTGAGCGAGTGCAGCGCAGTCCAGACTCTGGTGTGCCTGCCGCTGCTGTGGCCTGCCCACAGCCAGAGCGGCGCGCCTCGCACCGCACTTGGCGCCCTGACCGTGGGGTATGCCAGCGCTCCCACTGCCACAGCGCTGCGGTGCGCCCTGCTGGTGGCGCAGGCGCTAGCGCAGGAACAGCGTGGGGAGCTGCACAGCTTTGCTGGCCTTGTGGCAGACATGCTGCTGCCGCAGCGGCTGCACAGCAGCACGGCTGGGCCATCAGAGGCGGCTCTCTCCGACAGTGGCAACAACAGCGAGGAGTTATTTGAGAGCGACTGGGGCTGGAGCAGCTCAGGCACCAGCCACGCCGCGCCAGACAGCAGCGACAGCGAGGCAGAGCCGCGCAGCCGCAGGCGGCGCAGCGGTGCCAGCGGTGGCTCGCCTGTCGGCGGCTTTGCGCAGCACCCGCTGACCCTTCGGTTCCAGGAGGCGGGAGTGGAGGCCCAGTTTGCGCAGCACCAAGCCCGCTGCCTGCAGCGAGTGGACGCCCTGGCCTACCTGTTTGTCCTCCTGCTGTTTGGGTGAGCCCAAGCGCCTCTTCTTGTGCCAGGGCCTTTGTTGCTTCGCACCTCCCTGGTGTGCGCCTGAACAGGCCCATGCATCTGGATGTTTGAGTGGATTGCATGGCTACACTTGATTCCTTGTTTGGATGTGGGCCCCATGCCGCAGATTCGAGGTGGTGCTGCCCCTCAAGCTGGGCGCCTGGGCAGGGAATCCGCAGGAGCAGCTGGGCCCAGCGTCGCTGCTGGCCCTGCTGCCCGGCCTGCTGCCAGGGCTGCTGCTGCTCCACCCACGCACCCACGCTTGGTAAGTGGGATGCCATGACCGCAGGTCATGAAACAGTGAGAAAGCAGCTTTGGTAACGTGAACTGCGTCATTGCAGCTTCCCGGCTTTGTCTCAAGCCACTTCCCCACCCCCACACACCTGCGTAGGTTCTCGGCGCACCGCGACCACTTGTTGCTGTCGACCTGGCTCTACACCGCGGCCTACAGCCGGGTGCAGCTGGCGCCGCGCCAGCTGCTGGGCTGGCTGGGCGTGCTGGGCCTGGCGCTGCCCATGCGCTTCTTCCGCCTGCTGCCCCTCACACTGCTGGCCAGCGCGCAGCTGCTGCATGCCGTGTCCCCCCGCCAGCTGGTGCACACCGTGCTGCTGCCCCTCGCCTGCTCCTGGTACTTTGAGGCACACAGCCGGGCCGCCTTTGTGCGCGCCAACCGCAGCAGGCGGCGCAGCCAGTAGGCCGCAGCCGTGCATCCCGCAGCCCCACGGACGTGAATGCGAATGCCCTGAAATGATTCCACTTCTCCAATGCTCGTCCCTGACGCTGTTGCACATGTGCCCACTCGTGCTTTGTTCGCTGCTATGAAGCTTCTTAATAAGCCAGCCGTTTGCTGAATCATTCTTTCACACATATGTTTCGCCTCCCTCCTTCAGACCTCTCCTTCCCAACCTGCAATGCGGTATGCCTCTTTTGCCCATCACTTGCAAACCACGTGGCGGTGCAAAAGATTCCATGCATAAAGCAATTGACACACTGAACCAACATGTTGCGCACCCAACACTGCGAATCACCGACGGCGCTGCCCACCGGAGCTGAGCGGGCCGCCACACCAGTGGCATGAAGCCTCCAGCCCATCGCCTGCAATTGATCGCCAGTCCAATTTACAGCGACCGGTCTGCAAACCCGCTGCTCGTGCCCTCTCTACAGGGCGCTCCACGAGTGGCAGTCGCGAAGGTCGAGCCTCTCTTTGCCAGCGGAAACCCATTGCGTGTGCCCCCCGCGAGGGCGGCAACCCAATGGGCGTCGAGGAGAAACGGGGCGTCGAGGCGGCAGTGGAGGAGGGACTGACGCCGCCAGAACAGCCCCACAGCCGTCCGCCTCCCCCGCTGTTCTGGCAAAATCCATTCAGGTGCGTTCCAAATTGAATCAGTGGTGTGGCGCCGCTCCTGGTGCTGCCGCTGCTGCCGCCACCGCTCGCCGCCACCGCGAGCTGCCGCACAGAACGCCACTGGCCCGAGGCCTCCAGCCATGCTGTGTGGCTGCGACTGGTGGCATTGTGCCTGCTTGTGTGCGCATGCGGCTACTGTGGCTCCTGTGCTGCACCTGCCACGCCCCGCCACACAGCCGCCCGCATAAGCCTGTGGGCCCCCGCTCAGCTGCTACCTGCGCCGCACGGCTCCCACGCCTGCGCATGCTCCTCACTGCCGCTCCACATGCGTCTGCCCTGCTCCCCATGCAGCTACGTGCTCTACCTCTGGTACTCGAGCCTGCTGCGCCTGGGCTTCCGGCGCACGCTGCAGTATGAAGATGTGTGGGATGTGCCTGCGGCCCTGAAGACCGGCCACGTCGAGCCGCGCTTTGCAGCGGAGTTCAAGCGTCAAAAGGCGCTGGCGGCGGCGCTGCCTGACGGCAAGGTGCGCCTGCTGATGGCGGCGCTCTTATTGCTGCTGGTTCTGTGCTGCCGCTGTTGCTGTTGCCGCCGTTGCTGCTGTTCTCCCGCCTTTGCTGTTGCAGAGAAGCCAGCGTCCTGCCCCTGCTGCAACCCACAACCCCCTCCCCCCACCTCAATCCTCCACCCCCAGGGCGCCGCCGTGGTCAAGGCGGCTGAGGAGGGTCAGACGAGCCGGCTGGTGCTGCGTAGCATCTTCTTCTGCCACTGGCCGCGCCTGCTGGCCGCGCTCTGCCTCCAGCTCTTCTACTCGGGCCTGCAGTTTGCGGGGCCCCTCTTCCTCAACCAAATCGTCAAGTTCATCAGCAGCCCACCGGCGCTGCAGACGGTGAGAGGGTGGAGCAGCTGTGTGCACAACGGCATGGGGCGACTGAGGCGTGGGTGCAGCCTGTGCGCCTGCCTGCTGCGGACCCGCTCGCTGTGGCTGCGGCTGCCTTGCTGGCCTGCTGCACCCCTGCCCCACACCTCACACGCCTCACACTTGCCCTCTGCTCCTTCCCCTTCCTGTCCCTTCCCCAGGACTACGGCCTCACCAAGTCGTACATCTTTGCGGCCATGATGTTGGTGGGGCCGGTGATTGGCACCATTGCGGCTGGGCAGTCCAACAGGCTCAGCATCGGCACGCAGGTGGGCGGGGCGTTGGAGTGGGAGGGCAGCTGTGTGTGTGTGTGTGTGTGTGTGTGTGTGTGTGTGAGTGCACACAATGGGTCTGCCCCGTGTGTGCAGCTGCACTGCTGCCGAGGGGTCGGCTGGTGCCAAATGCGCATGTGTGTGGCTGCTCATTTTCTCCGGCCGCTGCCAACCCATGCGCAGATCATGGTGCGTGCGGAGCTGACCGCCTCCATCTACCGCAAGGCGCTGCGCCTCAGGTGAGGGCCCGGCCCTGGCACACCCTGTGTGCATGTGGGCAGCAGCACGTGCTGCTTACTGTCAACAGGCAGCGGATGCTCCATATCAAGCTGTCTAACCATCTCCTCTCCTGCCTCCCTCCCGTCGCAGCACGCGCGCCAAGCAGCAGACCGAGACGGGGCGCATCGTGAACCACATGAGCGCGGACGTGAACCAGCTGATGACCTTCTTCTACCCCTTCGCCGCCCAGCTGGTCACGGGCCCAGCCATGCTCATCGCATCCATCACGCTGCTGTGGTTCCAGATCAAGTGCGCGGGGGCGGGGCGGGGGCGCGGCGGTGGAGGTTGCACAGCAGCCTGCAAACAGGTGGTGGGCAGATGCGCCGTGCCTGCTATGCCTTGGTGGCGTTGCATTCCTCCACCCCAGCCTGCCCCTGTCACACCTTGTCACCGTGCCCCGCACCGCCACTTGCCACTTGCAGGTGGGCCACGTTTGTGGGCCTGGGCATCCTGCTGGTCACCACCCCCATCACCAGCATCTTTATGAAGAAGATTGTGGGCTACCGCCGCGAAATGCTCAAGTACACCGACCAGGTGGGCAGCAGGGGGCGGGAGGCACGGGGAGGAAGGTGGCTGGAGGCAGTAGGAGCATGAGGCCGGCGGCAGTGGCAGGACGCCTGAATCGCGCTGCAGTGCGCTGGGTGTTGGAGGGGTGCCACTGCTCTAGCACCTTCACCCACACAACCTCCCGCCCTCCGCACCTGCGCCCGCCCGCAGCGCGTGAAGCTGATGAACCAGCTGCTGGTGGGCATCCGCGTGCTCAAGATGTACGCCTGGGAGGCCGCCCAGGAGGCCTCGGTGCTGGCGGTGCGCAAGAACGAGCTGGGCGAGCTGCGCAACGCCATCCCGCTGCGCGTGGGCATGCAGGTGCGGTGCAAGGAACGGGTGTGCTGGTCAGGTGCTGCGGAGCAGTGGATCCATGCCTGCTCAATCATGCGTGTTTGCAAGACCTTGTATCTGCACGCCCCGTTCCCCGCATGTCCATCTGCTGGGTGAATCTAAGCATGCGCTTCCCCTCCTCCCTGCTGCCCCGCAGTCCATGCTGTTTGCGGCGCCCACGCTGGCCATGGTGGCCTGCTTCGCCATCTACGGCAGCGGTGAGCAGCTGTGACACGCTTGCTTGCGCCCGCAGCTCTGTCTCTGTGCATGCTTCCCAGCCGGCTGCTAGTATGTGCATTCAGCAATATGCACAACCCAGCATGCACTGACAATCCCCGCCCTTGTGCCCCTGCCCCACCCACCTCCCTGCAGTGTCCCCCGACTCCTTCACCCCCGCCTCCATCTTCACATCCATCGCGCTGTTCGGCCTGATGCGCTTCCCCCTCGTCTTCCTGCCCTTCGCGCTCATCCAGCTGTCCAACGCCCTCGTGTCCATGCGCCGCCTGTCGGGCTACTTCTGCCTGGAGGAGCGCAGCGAGCAGGTGGAGCTCCTCGACCACCCGGGTAAGAGCCGAGGGGACGCAAATGATGAAGATGCTGGCTGCTAAGGCTGCCTGAGCTGCCTCTGAGTTGCCGCTGCTTACTTTTGACTGAGCTGAGGGTGAGCCACCACCGCGCTTTCTGCTGTACTGTGCAGCTTCCGTTCTTTCACACAGCCTGCCTGCTCCTCTCCCCCGACTGCGTCCTCCCAGCACCTCCCTCACCACCCTGCTCCACCCGCCTTCCCTTCTGCCCAGGCCTGGAGATTGTGGACGGCAACTTCTACTGGGCGGAGCCTCCCCCCAAGAAGGTGGAGCCCGGCAAGAAGGGCGGCCCGCCCGGCGCCCAGCCCGCGGCCAAGGCGCCCAGCCGCCGCGGCAGCTTCTTCAAGCGCTCCAAGTCCAAGCAGGCACTGGAGGGCGGCGCTGCCGAGGGCGGCAAGGCCGCCGATGGCAAGGCCGCCGACGGCGAGGCGGCAGTGGCAGTTGAGCTGGCGGGCATGAAGGAGGAGCATGGCGAGGGCGCCGCCAACGGCAGCCCCAACGGCGCAGCCAACGGCGCAGCCGCACCTGCTTCGCCTGAGAAGCCTGTGGGTGATGACCTGTCGGACAGCGCCCAGGAGGGGCCCGGCTCCTCAGGCACCCCCTCCCCTCCCCCTGAGAAGGCCAAGGGAGGCAAGGAGGGCGCCTGGTGGCTGCGCGGCGTCAACCTGCGGGTGCGTAGCAGCAGGCGGCTTGCAGGGCTGGCGGATAGTGCCAGAATCTGAGGCTGCATGCCAAAAGCAGGAGTTTGTGTCGGCATGGTGCCAGGTTGCACCACCTGTTTTGCATTCTGCCCAACAGCTGCATGCGGCCACCCGCTGCCTGTGCAGGTGAACGAGGGCGAGCTGGTCTGCGTGGTGGGCCGCGTGGGCAGCGGCAAGTCGTCTCTCGTGCAGGTGGGTTGCAGCACCGCTGGCAAGCACTGTCGTCAGGGCACTGCAACCTCGTCTGACGTGGCTGCAATACAGGCTGCCGCCAATCAGCGCGGCTGGCTGCAATTAGCCTGCGCGCGTCCACATGCTCTGCCGCCGCAATCAGCCATCTCACTCGCCCCTTCCAGCCTCCCTGCAACAGGCGCTGCTGGGTGAGATGGAGCGTGACAGCGGGCACGTGGCTGTGGGCGGCCGCCTCGCGTACGCTGCGCAGCAGGCCTGGATCATCAACGCCACCGGTGAGTGTGGCTGGAGACTGAGGGTAAACAGTGTGCTTGTGCAACAGGGTGCACATGTCAGCACCTGGCTGGTGTTCCAGTTCCAATGTCTCAAATCTGGCGGCGTACAAGCAGGTGCGATGACGGTTTGCTCAGGGCGCACAGCGTGCTGATCCCCGCCCGCCCTGCCTTCTGTTGCTCTCCCATCTGCAGTCAAGGGCAACGTCACGTTTGGCCGGGCATTCGACGAGGAGCGGTGGCAGCAGTGCGTGGATGCCTGCTGCCTGGCCACAGACCTGGAGGTGCTGCCCGCGGGTGAGTGCAACTGTTGCTGCCACTTGCTTGTAGATGGCTAGGCCACAGGTACTGATCATGGCCTGAGCCGGCACAGGCGTGGGTGCAAAACGTGTTGCTACTGGCTGCTGCGGTTTCCCAGCGCTCTGCCTGCACCCATCAATCCACCGCCTGTGTCTCACCTGCTGCCATGTCGCCACCAATAACAACCACTGCAGGCGCGGACACCGAGATTGGCGAGAAGGGCATCAACCTGTCAGGCGGGCAGAAGCAGCGCATCTCGCTGGCACGCGCGCTCTACCAGGTGCGCTGCGCACGCTGTGGCCTGGGGGCAGGGAGGTTTGCATGCTGGTGCGGGCAGCGTGGGCGCAGCAGGAGGGCGGGCGAGCAGGGGCAGGTGAAAGTGCCTTAATCTGCTGCGATGCCCCTCTTACCACTCCCCAGAGCCTGAACCTGCTCCCACTGCCCCCGTTGCAGGACGCGGACGTGTACATCCTGGACGACCCCCTGTCGGCGGTGGACGTGCACGTGGGCCGCCACATCTTCGACAAGTTCATCACCGGTGCGTGCATGGAGCTGGGGGCTGAGGCTGCCGCCTTGCAAGCAGGCTGGCGCATCAGCATGGACGGCTCAACTCATCAAACACAAGCATCCATGTCTCCATCGCCACCACCCCGCCCCACCTACCTTCCTTCTGCAGGCGCGGCGGCCGGCCGCACCCGCCTGCTGGTGACCAACCAGCTGCAGTACACGCCCTATGCCGACCGTGTGGTGGTCATTGACGACGGCCGCATCGTGACACAGGTGCGGCTTAGGACAGGCAGGGAGGTGGTCCAAATTATTGGCGTTGCTGTTGGGTGGGGAAGCTGGCTTGGCTGTGTTGCGTTGCTGTTCGATATTGCGCTGCCCACTCGGCCTGATTTTCCAGCATCTGACCACATTGGCCCCTGCCCCTCTATCCTCCGCCCCTCACCAACAGGGCACGTACGACGAGTGCTGCTCCAACGACGTGTTTGCCCGCCTGCTGCGCGAGCACAACGCCGACCACGGCGCCGAGGGCGGCGAGGGCGAGGCCACCGCTGAGCTGCCGCCTGGGGAGCCCCTGGGGCCCGCGCCCAGCGGCCCTGCCCTCATGCGCGCTGACACGACCGCCATCTCACAGCGCGCGGCGGCCGAGGTGCTGACCGCCAGCGGGCGCACCGCCGGCGACAGCGGCGTGCAGCAGGCGCGGCTGGCGGCGGCGCCCACCTTTGCCCAGCGCAACCCCGCCTCGATCTCTGGCAAGGCGGATGCTGCAGCAGACGGCGAGGCACGCCAGGGCGGCAAGAATGAGGAGGAGGGGAGCCCTGAGGGCGGCGCCAAGGCGGCGCAGGGCGGCAAGTACGGCCGCCAGCTGGCGCGCTTCGAGACCATGATCCAGCAGAATCGCGGCGGCGACAAGCGGCCCGCCCGCAACGCCAGCAAGGTGGGCTTGTGGGGTGGCCGCTGTGGGGGTGGCAGTTAAACGGGGCGCCCGACCAGGACGGATTAGGTTTCCGTGCACAAGCGGTGCGTGCAAGCCATCACATTGCATCAATGAGTCCATCACCTGCTTGCTGCTGCAGGGCAAGCTGGCCTCCAGCCCCAGCGGCAAGGAGGTGGCCAAGGCTGCCAGCAACACTGGCAAGCTGATTGTGAAGGAGGACCAGGAGGTGAGGGGTCTGGGCGGCATATGGGGTATGGCTGGCTGGCTTGGGTGGTTGGTGGAAAAGGTGGTAGGAGGGATTGAATGGGGTCAAGTTGGTATGTTCGCTGCTGCAGTGCGTTACATGGCCGGGGCCGCACCCCCCACGCCTGCGACAGTGCCTGACCTCGCGGCTGTCTGCCCTCTCCCTGTCACTTCTCCTGCAGGTGGGCCAGGTGACGGGGCGCGTGTACTGGCAGTACATCGTGGCCTACGGCGTCATCTCCTTCGTCGCCCTCATCGTGCTGTGGAGCAGCGAGCAGGTGGGCTGCAGGCTGGGGCGGATGTGGTGCGAAGCGCGGTTTGAGGCAACTCACCATTCCCAGCCGCGCCACCTTTTGGTCAAGATCCACAACTGGGCAGCTTGGCTGAACACATTGCTCAGACTACCGCACCGCCAACTGCACTCCCCGAACCCCCGCAGACGATGCGCATCCTGACCAGCTGGTACCTCAGCAGGTGGACCAATGCCGAGGCGACTGCCCGCATGACGGGCACCAGCGTCGACCGCATCCAATACATCGGCGGCTACATCGGCTTCGCGCTGGGTGAGCTACGGCTGTTGTGTCCTAGTGGGACGGATTTATAGCGGCACCCACAGCAGCTGTTTTGCAATGAGGCAGCTCTGGCCCTTGTCGCTGCTTGCACCGCCGCTGGGCATGCACGTCTGGCCAGCAGCCCAACTGGTTTCAAGCGCTCCACCCGCTCCTGCCCCACCTCGCAGGCTTCACGCTCCTGACCGTCGTCCGCTCTGCATCCAACCTGCTGTCCGCGCTGCGCGCCTCCCGTGTGATCCACTTCAACTCCCTCACCTCGCTGGTGCGTGGACAGCCGGCTGCGCCCCTCCTGTTGGTGCAGAGCTGCTGCCTGCCTGACCTGGCGCCCTGCATGGACAGCACGCAGCCGCTTTGGAGATGTCTGCCCGTCTGTGCCCACGCTCCATTTGCTGCCCTTGCCCTCGTCTCTCCCTTGCGCCCACATGCAGGTTCGCGCCCCCGTGTCCTTCTTCGACACCACCCCCGTGGGCCGCATCCTCAACCGCTTCTCCAAGGTGAGGCTGGATGGGGCTGGGGTGGGGTGGCAAAGTACAGCAACACGGTAGTATGGGGTCAGCCCCTGACACTTCCATGCGAACGTTTGCTTTGGCAAACGTTGCCCTCACCCGCCTCCCTGGTGTGTGTGCAGGACACGGACGACGTCGACTTCCTGCTCTCCATGTCCATGTCCGAGTTTGGCAACTGCATCATGCAGCTGCTGGCCACCACCATCTTCATCGCAGTGGTGCAGGTGCGAGGGGCGGGGGTGGGGCTGAAGGGGAAATGATGGGTCCGGCGGGGTGTGATGCACAATGATCTACACACATGTTAAACAACGCTTAAGCAAATAAACATCGAAGCGAGACCACCCTGGCAACCCAACTGACTCTCTGCTCGGCTGTGCCCCCTTCCCGCCTGCCGCAGCCCTGGATCCTGGTGGGCATTGGCCCGCTGGCCATCGTCTACTACTTCCTGCAAAAGGTGCGGCGGGGCATGGGCTGGAACGCTGCTTGCAAACTTGTAGCTTGCAGCTGCACTGTACTGTGGCGCATGCCACTGTAGCCATCACCATGAGCTATCATCACATGCTAGAGCTCCCTCATGCCACCACAAACCTCAAGCCCCACACTACACTCACCTGCCCGCCACTTCCCCCCCCGCAGTACTACCGCCGCTCCAACATCGAGCTGCAGCGCCTGGACGCGGTGTCCCGCTCCCCGATCTATGCGCACTTCTCGGAGACACTGTCGGGGGTGGAGACCATCCGCGCCTACCGCCTGGCCGAGTACTTTGCGCTGACCAGGTGGGTGTGGTTGTGTGAAAGGGTGGCCCGGCTGGCTGGCTTGCCGGGATTGAGCGCGAGGGGCAGGTCACTGGTTTGGTGTGTGCGGTGGAATGGCTGGCGCCGCTTTTGGACAGGCCAGAACTGTTTGCCCGCCTATCCCTTCAGCTGTGCACGCCCTCCTCACCTCATCCTGCCCATTCACCCTCACCCTCCGGCCCTGCGCAGCGACGCCAAGGTGGACGCCAACCACCGCGCCTACTTCACCGCCCGCATGGCCAACGAGTGGCTGTCCATGCGCCTGGACGCCATCGGAGCCTGGTGAGCTGCGGGGCTGGGCTCGGGAAGGCTTGCCTTTCCGGTTGGTTATTCCTGGCAAGACGTGACATCTAATGCGAGCGCCTTCCATGCACTGTGCCATGCATCTGCTCACTCGCATGTTCACCCATGTTCCGCACTTCCTTTCACCCGCAGCGTGGTGCTTGGCACCGCACTGCTGGCCATCATCCGTCGCAACAGCCTCTCCGCCTCGCTGGCGGCCATGACCATGAGCGAGGTGAGGTGGACAGGCCGGCTGGGGGATGTGTGTGACCTGCAGCTGGGCTCTGCTTGTTGGGTACGCTCGCTTGGAGTACAGTCTGTGAGCAGTGTGCCTCTCCCACCCGCGCCCATCTCACGCCACACCCCATCCTCATCGTCTTACCACATTGCCCCACCCCCCCCCACCCCACCCCACCC
>VFQQ010001656.1_pt1 | contig 29407 bp, 55 predicted proteins | sample 3512341 | NCBI WGS metagenome assembly VFQQ01 (sample SAMN10412373, study PRJNA504923) | tailings metagenome | isolation source: Relicate 2 Philex TSF1 revegetated site | place: Philippines: Tuba, Benguet | collected 2017-08-29
CTGCTGCTGCTGCTGCTGCTGCTGCTGCTGCTGCTGCTGCTGCTGCTGCTGCCCACCGCCAAACACCTGGGGCAGGCGCGAGCTGAGGAAGCCCCGTCCCGCTGCAGTTTGAGACTCCTGGCCGGAGCCAAAGCCGGCGGTCACCGCGCCGCGGGGGCTGGGGCGGCCGCTGTGGGTCGGCACCACATAGCGGGCCTGCTGCTGGTACAGCTGGTACTGCTCGGAGGTGGGCTGTGGCGCCGGCTGGAACTGCTCACCCTGGACAGCCAGCCCATAGTGCTGCACCGATGGCCCAGCCAAGCGGATGCCCTCTGCATTTTGGGAGGCGGCATGCAGGAGAGATGGTGTGGCAGGGAGGCAGCTACGCATAGCTGAGGCAGCCCCTGGGCACAATGGCGGCCAAGGGATGCAGGTCCAAACTCTAAACTGAGCGCACCTGTGGTGGCATCAACGTTCACCACGCGAGGGCTTGCCGCCCCCGTTTTGAGTGCCACATTCTGCTGCTGGGCGGCTGCAGCTGCGGCTGCGGCAGCCTGCTGGTGGTGCAGCAGCTGCTGCTCCTGCTGCGCCGCCGCCTGTGCCTGCGCCTGCTGGCGGGCCGCATGCTGGAAAGCGGCGTCTGCGGCGCGGCGGGGTGTCGTCTGAGCCTCGTGGTTGCGAGACACCTGCGCCGCAGCGCACAGATCAGGTGGGAAACGGGCCGTGGCAACAGGTTGCTAGGCCGCTGCAGCCTGGCTGTGAAGCTCAAGCACCCAGAAGCAATCAAGGCCAGCAGACAAAGACATGGTTCCTTCCCACCGCCAGCACACATGCGCACGCACGGCGCAGCACGCACCTTGGCGAGGTTGAGCATGGGCGGTGCTGCCGAGTATGGGCTGCTGCTGGGCGCCAAGCCACACGGCTGCCCCTGCTGCGGCTCGCAGGCAGCACCCGCCATGCCAGCGGCGGCGGGTCCACCCCCCATGCCCATGTTGACAGGCAGGTTCTGGTAGGCGGCCGCCGGGTGCGGCTGCGGCTGCGTTGCGTTGCTGTAGTACATGGCGTGCAGGCTGGGGAGAGGGCACGGGCAGGGCTGGGCTGCGATCACAACGCCTGGGGCGCTGCGCGAGCGCTACCAAGGATGAGTGCCGGTTTGCCTAGCCCCTGCTTGCGACGGGCCTGGTGCCGGCAACAGCAGGATGGCAGGGAGGGGAGAGCAAAGGGCAGTCAGGCGTGGCTGGAGTGTGACAGGCGGGCCCGTCGGGCAACCAGCGCTCGTGCTGCTCGGCGGCCGCCGCGGCCGCACCGCCCGCCGCCCGCGGCGGCGCGGCACGCTTGGCACACCTCTCCACCCTGCCTACCCTGCAGCCAGCACCTGCAGCCCCTGCCCTGGCCACTGCAGCGCCCGGCGGCCTCCTTGGCCAGGTGTGCAGCTTGGGCGGCAGCCCCGGCGAAGCTCGCCCCCTGGGCTCACGCTGCGGCGCACCCAGGCCCCAACTGCGCACCTGAGAGCCGCCTGGGGCGCCTAAGAGCGCCAGGCTCAGCGGCAGCGCATAAAGAAGAGCGGCCGGCCAGAGGCGGCGCCTTGGAGGACGCGGGCGCACAAATTTGGGGACTCTAAGCCGCCAGGGTCGTGATGGGAGGCGTGATGGGAGGCGTGGTGGACGAGGCGGGCCGGCCGAAAGTGGCGGGCCGAGACTAGCCCGGTCCAGGGCACACACCGGCAGAATGCAGACGATCACACCCGGATCAGAGGCGGGGAGGCAGCAGGAGGCGCGGAAACAGCGCAGTCTGGCAGCAAATGCGCCTGCCGCGCCCGCCGCGCCGCCGCCGGTCGCCGCCGCCGCTCTTCAGGCAGCCTCCCGCCTTGCCCGTAAGCTGTCCTGAGCGCCTGCAACCATGAGCCGGAGCGCGATCATGCGCTCCATCCGCCTGGGCGGCGCGGCGCCCGTGCCGGCCGCGGGCGAGGCGCCGCCGCCCATCGTGCCCCGCGAGGGCGCCCTGGAGCAGTACGGCAACACCACCACCTACAACCTGGAGCCCGTGCTCGTCCAGAACATCAAGCGCTCGCTGTTCTGGGAGCGGCGCGCCCAGTTCATCGCGGACGTGAACGAGCTGATCGACGTGATCTACGACGAGTGAGCGGGCGTGGGCGCACGCCGCACGGGCGGCCGTTGGGGCCGCCGGGCGGCAGCGAACGGCGGCGGCAGTTTGCTACGTTGCCGCTCTTTGCTCATGCCCTTTGCACCCAACGTGCCCGCACCACACAACTGCAGAGTTTCAGACGTGGAGCCGTGGATGAGCGGCAATGCGCGGGGTCCCTCCACCGCCTTCAACCTGCTCTACCGTCTCGGCCAGGTGTGCGGCAGCGTGGTCTCGCCGCTTCTTTCTCAACTGAAGTGGAAGCAGCTGATGATGCTGCATTAGGCAGGATGCATGGCCACCTCGTCCCATGCTTCTCCTCGCACCTGCTGATGCAGCATCCCAGCCTCTCCACCCACCATGCCGCAGCTACAACCCGATCCGCGCGAGATCCGGCAGATGCTGGACCACAAGGACTCGCCCTACATCCGCGCGGTGAGGCGGATGGCGGGCAGTCACGTTGTTGCGGGCTGCATGAGAGGTTGGGCGCGGAAGCGTGCCCTGGACGGCCAGGCAAATCGTGCCTGCCCACCCCAAACCATGCCCGCCCACCCCGCCCTGTGTGCAGGTGGGCTTTCTGTACTTGCGCTACGTGTGCGACCCCCGCAAGCTGTGGAACTGGTACCACAAGTACTTGCGCGACTCAGAGGTGCGGACCATGCAGTGCTGGCCTGAATTTTGCAGCAGAGCATAATGCAGGAGAGAGCATCATAAGTGGCGGCCATTGCAGGCTTTGGCACACAATGGCAGCTGTCAGGGCTGCGCCCTACTGCCGTAGGCATTCTGTGGTACCGTGCACCCTGCCTCAAGCCTCCCTTATTCCGCCATCCTCGCCCCTGCCGCAGGAGTTTGACCCCTCGCCGCAGGGCCAGGGCTGCACAGTGACGATGGGCGACTTTGTGCGGGACATCATGCTGGACCAGGTGGGTGCTGCGCGCTGCGCCCGCCCCTGCACATGTCCTCGTGCCCTGGCATGGGTGCTTCAAACCAGCTGGGAGCAACTGGACATCCCATGCCAGCGGCTGGCAGCAGTGGTTTCTGCTGTGGTTAATTCGGGTGCGGCCCCCTTCAAGCCAGCTTCCTGTCGATGCTTTTGCATGCATTGAGGATTTTTCGCAGAGCAATGGGTTTGCATATCACTGCGTTATGTTGTTTGGCTCTGCGTTGACCTGCCCTTGAGCACCCATGCTATGCGGTTAGTGTTTTGTCACACTTCCAGACTCACGACAGCCCGCTGCCTGCTCTGCCTGCCCCTGCCCCTCCCGCCCGCCTGCTTGCAGGTGCGTGGCTAGCACCTGGCACCGGGATGGCACCCCTGGCTGCATGCAGTGGGTACATACCTGCCGCGCCTGCCTGCTGCCCTTGGCCTGGCTGCTTTGTTGCGCTGCACAGCATGCCTGCACAGCGCCAGCAACGGCATTCCACGTGCGTCATGCTGCTCACCTGAGCGGCGCCCGCGCGCCGCGCCCTCCCCCTTTGCTCTGCCTTTCTGCAGTTCTACTTTGAGACCATCTTCCCGCGAGTGCCCAAGCCAGGTGCAGCATTGCACGCGTGCTTTGCCCGCTCGCTCAGCCCTGCATCCTGGTGCCGCCCTGATCGATTCTGCCCAGCAGCAGCTTCAGTGCTGTGGCAATCCTACTCACGCTATGTGGTTGGAGGCTCACTCTTGTGCCTGTGCAGTGCATGACGACATTGTGGAGAAGCTGAAGGAGATGGACCTGCCCGCCGCCGCCAAGGGCAACGCCGGGCAGGGTGCGTGAATGCCTGCTGCCATGCGGGGAGCGCTGGTTTCGTTGTTCCTGTCTGCTCCATATTGCGGCCCACTTTTGTGTGCCAGCCAGCACCCAGGACTCTTGCACCCCTGCCGCGCCTGCAGGTGGCCCCGACCGGCGCGGCGTGGGCGAGGGCGGCGGCCGGCCCGCATCCGTCAAGGCATCTTTGTCGGTGGCATTCGGTCAGCGCGCCCCCAACCGCGCGGGTGCACGCGAGCAGGGACGCGGCATGGGTGCCGAGCTGCAAGGTGGGGAGGTGCAGGCAGAAAGGGTTGGATGGTGGGGAGGCGGCAGCCCAGAAGTGCAAGCCCTCCTCTTCCTGTTGCGTCCCCTGCTACTTGAAGTGTGCGCTTCCCCAGGCTTCGTGCTCGCCATGCTCGCCATGCCTGCAGTGGGCAAGAGCAGCGGGCGCGAGGAGCGGCCGCGGGACCGCAGCAGGGACGAGCAGCGCGAGCAGCGGCGGGACGACTACAAGCGGCGCAGCAGGAGCCGCAGCAGGGAGCGGTATGACCGCGACCGGCGGCGCGACGACAGGTGGGGCAGCAGCGCCTGTTGTGGCTGCTGACCGCTCAGGGTTGGCTGCTGCCCTGTACCTGGCTTTGCCAAATGGAAATACCGTCGCGCCTTTTCTGCACAACAACCTCTTGAGGGATGGTTGGCCACTAGCGCTCACTGCGGGCATGCTTTTGTTGTGTCCGCCACAGGGACGATCGGCGGCGCGATGACCGCGACCACCGCCGCAGCCGCAGCAGGAGCCGAGACCGGTGAGTTTGCACTGGCTGCACATCGACTCGGCGGTTGCATCGCTGTGCATGTGCAACAAACATGCATGATGACGCTGAAGAACACAGTTCTTGCTGGTGGCTCTGATCATCCATCGTGGTGGTTGTAACTGCTCGCAGGTATGACCGGCGGCGTGATGATCGTGGCTACGATGAGCGGCGCGGCCGGGACGACAGGTGGGCGCTGTCATGCTTGGCAGCCAGCGCTTGCTGTGCAATTGTTGTATGCCAGCTGCATAAGTACGTCGTCACCAAGCCTCGAACCTTTGCACATGTACGATGCAGGGATTACGACAGGCGGCGGGACGACCGCGATCGTGATTACCGCCGCCGCAGCCGCAGGTGGGCAGATGGATCGAGTCGCCGTTGATGCATTGGGGCAAATGATGGACAGTGGCCTACATTGAATCTGTCAGGACTGCAACCATCCCATGCATCTGTCCCTCCTGCTTTGCTCCGTTGTCACAGCCGCAGCAGGGACCGGCGCGATGACCGGCGGCGCGACGATCGCCGCCGCAGCCGCAGCAGGGACGGGCAGCGCAGCGGCAGCCGCGACGCGCGAGACGTGTTCCGTGAGCGTGCGGCACCGGCCCGCGTGGACGGGGACCGGATCAAGGACGCCTACCTGTGAGCTGCTACAGTACAGCCTTGCTAGTTGCTGCTGCTGGCGGGCAGCCAGGCTGAGCCAACAGGATGCACGGCCCATGCAAATGGCTCACTTTCACATGCTGCTGGCCTTCCTGCCTCCTGTCTGCTTTCATTCCCACTGCTTGCTTTGTACCATGCCTGACCTTGCCATGCTCTGCATGTTTGGCCTGACAGCCCCTCAAATGTTGACCATTACACATGTTGCCAATTGACACACGTTGGGAATCAGCGTGGCGAGGTGGCCAGCTGCAGGGAGGCCAAATTGGAGCGCGCAACAGCTTGCGCTTGGTCCATCAGCCCCTCCAGCCGCTGCCGGCAGGCCGCTGCGGACAACGTTTGGGGCGTGCTGCCCCCTGCTGCCCAGGCCGCCAGCGCTGCCGCCCGGGCACCGCCCTGAGCCACTACTGCTGCCACAGTCTCCTCTAATCGAGCATCCAGGGCGGTGCGGAGGCGGTTTCTTGCCTGCACCAGCGAGTCGCTGCGCAGCCCAGCCACTGCGGCCAGCACGAAGCCGCCTTCCAGCCACAGCTGCAGCACGCCACCTGGCGAGGCCGCTGGGCCGCCCTGCGCCAGCACCTGCAGGGCGGCGCCGCAAGGGGTGATGATCGATGGTGGCCCAGCAAAGCACATGAATGTATGGGGCAGCACTCACGTGCAGCAGTGCACTGAATTGACCGGCAAGCAGCAGTATTTGCAGGCTGCACACCGGCACGTGTTAGTGGCAGGTTTGGCTTTCACCCAAGACCCCCTCCTGCCGCCCTGCTTGCCTGCGCCCAGCCGTCCAGCGTGCCCAGCAGCAGCTCCTCCATGGCCTCACCCAGCAGTGCCGGTGCTGTGGACGCCAGCTCGGCCTGCGCAGCAGTTGGTGTGCCGTGCAGGACAGAGTGGCATGCACGAGATAGCGCAGGCGGTTCCATGGGCAGCAAAAGCGCTCACTAAGCGCAATGTGGCAAGCAAAGCAGAGCATTACAACCACGTGGCTGCAAGCAGTCGGGTGGAGGAGCCACAGGCATGCGGCCGGCTGCCTTGCCTGCACGGCCACCAGTGTGTGCACCAAGTCCAGCGCCACGGGGCGCAGGCCTGTGGGTGGCGGCGCCGCCTCCCACAGCGTGCCATCCGTGAACAGCAGCTGCTCCATCACTTCGTCTAGAACTGCCTGCACACGGGACCAACGAGAATCTGTATGTGATGAGAAGCGCGATGCATAGGGCCCACCTGCTTGGGAGACCATGCAGTGACATTTAGCCATAACAGACCTCATTCGCGCCACTAGAGCATCGTCAGCATAGCTCCAGCGCAGCAGAAAACAATGCTGCCGCCTGCCCACCTGCTTCCGGTCTATGTAGGCGCTTGCCAGCCGCGTCTCCACAGCCTCCAGCTCAGCGGCGCAGGCCTGGGCAGCCGCCTGCAGCTCCTTGCCTCCCCCACCCGCCTGCAGGAGCGAGGCCCACCGCCCAAACTGCTGCGGCAGCAGCCGGCTGCGTACAGCGCCCAGGTTGGCGCACAGCACCAGCAGGCAGCGTGTGGGTGACAAGCCTGCGGGCTCCTTGCCGCCAGTGGCGGCCGCTGCTGATGCTGCCACTGCTGCTGATGCGGCCGCAGCTTCTGCCGCCAGGCTCTGCGCCACGGGGAGGGCAGGCGACGAGGAAGGTGTGGGCATGCCCAAGGGGAGGGCTGCTGCTTTGGCAATAAAGGCTTGCCAATTTGATGAATGTAATGCACAACACGGCTGCACAAACAAGGCTGCTTCAGCTTGCCTGATTGTTGCCGGCCGGTGCGCCTGCTGCACCCCCGCCAGCCGCCACATCTCGAAGAAGGGAGGCTGCCAGCGCATCAGTGCCCGCCGCAAATGATGAGAAGCAGGCAAAGAAAGTGTCACGTGCTGCAACCGCCGATGTGCGCAGCGGCTGCACGTCTGCTTGCGCCGCCACCTCTAGCGCCACCTGCAGGTGTCGCATGCCTTGCTGCACCAGCTGCTGCAGGCCTGCCACGCTGGCAGTGGCTGGGGCGCCCGTGCGTCTGCTGGCAAAAGTGAAGCGGAAGTCCTCGGCAGCACAGAGCGCAGAGGCTGCGGCGGACAGGTGGGCTGCCATCTGGCCAAGGCTGCCCACCAGCGCTTGCTCAGTCAGCTGCTGCAGGCACTCCATGGCGGCGGGCGGCGGCGGCGGGGCAGCGACGCCGCTGGCGCCGCCAGCGGGTGCTGCCTGCAGCTCCTCGCAGCAGGCCGCCAGCTCAGTAGCAATGCTGAGCAGGCCGCTATGGCTCAGCCCCGCGGCAGCAGGGTCGCCCAGCACTGTCTGCACCGCGTCGCGATACAGGCGCAGCAGCTGTGCAACGCTGCGCTCTGCCGCCGCCATGCCGCGCTCCACCGCCGGTGCTGCATCGCCGATGCTGGCCAGCCCTCGCAAGCGCTGCTGGGTGATGGCCCAATAGTCGGGCAGCCACTGGCAGAGGCCAGCTGTGATGAGAGATACATAGCGCACCGCAGCGGCCTCCATGGCAGCGGGCAGGGCCTGGCAGCTGCCGCCGCCACGGGGCGTAGGAGCTGCTGAGGGTGGGCGGGAGGCAGTGGGTGAGGGGCCGCCGCTGCGACCGCACGCTCCTGCCGCCGCCGCCGCCGCTGCTGCTGCTGCCGTTGCTGGGGGTGCAATGGTTGCAATGGTTGGCGAGCCCCCAACCCCCAGGCTAGCCAGTGATGCCGCCTGAGCCTGTGGCCCAATATGCAAGGGAGCAGTTGTGAGCGGTTGCAGGGGGGCCCTCAAGGCTGGGTGCTGGCAACAGAACCGCAGCCTCTTTATACAGGCAACCAGACGGCCCACGCACCTCCAACTCCGCGCTCTCCTGCTGCTGCCGCCGCAACCCCGCCAGCTGCGCCGTGTGCTGCGCCAGCCGGCCCTCCAGCATGCTGCGCACATGCCGCTCCTGCGCCTCGATGTAAGCACTGCGGCAGGGGTGGCAGGGCTGCTCAACTGATCAACCATGCACGCATGCAGCAGTCCAGGGGTGGAGCACTGCACAGCAACGCTCAATCCGGCTGTTGGCCGGCAAGCATACGACCTCCTATGCGCACTCAGCCCGCCAAGCTCCAAGCTGCCCCACCCACCTGATGGGGTCCATTTGAGAGGCGGCAGGCACGCCAACGGCGCGCAGCTTCAGCAGGTGCCTGGAGCGGAGGAGCCACAGAACAGGACGGTTGTGAGCGTGTTGCAGCATGCTTGCCCGTTGCAACGAACATGAGCAATTGATCATGAGCCCTCTGTTGCTCACCCTCCAGTATTCCAGCCCCTGCTGCACAAAGTGGCGATTCCAGCCAGCCTACCTGATGGCATCGTGCGCCTCTGCCGGGCTGCTCTGCACGCTGCGTACTGCTGCATCCAGGCTGTGTGCCACCGAGCTGACCACCTGCAGCGCAGCAAGGCCAGGCATCACAGTGGCCAGGGCACCAAGGCGACCAGCTAAGCAGCAGTGTGCTCCCCAGGTGCAACATGCGAGAACTGACATGCACAGGCATGCAGGCGCAACTGCATGGTCTCAAAGTGTACCAGGCCTTAGGATATGCCCCACCTTGTCGATTTCGTCCATCAGCTTTGCCCACATGCCACCATCAGGCTGTGACTGCATCTGCTGGCCTGTTAGTGCGGCTGCAACAATGCTGGTGGGCGGCGGCGCCTGGTCTGCAAGCAGCGCCTTTGCCTTGCGGTAATCCGCCACGACCTGAAGGCAAGTGAGCAGAAAAGCAGCAGCCCCAGGCATTGCTGTCGCAATTGGACAGAACCAGGCACGATGGCGCTGCTGCCGGCCCTGCACTGATTGGCAGCACGTGCACCACTCGGCTGGCTTATGGCCCACCGCACAATGATAAGACGCCTGCCCAGCCCTCCAATGTGACACAACAGCCCAGTCCCTACCTGCTCGTAGTCCCCTGCCTCGGCGTGCTGTCGCACTCTGGAGGGCAGCGCCAGCAGCGCTTCGTACCGCCGCATCACACCCAGCACCTGCACAGGTTGCAGGTTTGCAAGTTGAGAATAAAACGGCCCAGGCACATGGCTGTGCAGGCAAGGCAAACAGGTCGTTTATAGGCCTATGTCCCAGCAGCATGTCCAGCAGCACTGCCGCCTCCTGCTGGCGGGCGGCTCACCAGCCGGATGCGGTCCGCCTTGGCCTGCCGGTCCAGCAACGGGCCAAATGTGCGCTGCGCCTCGCCTTGCACCTGGCCAGCAGTGAGTGGGACGGCGGAGTGAGGTGCGTCACTGTGCAGCAATGGAATTGCCCACCGACGGCTTGAGCTAGCCTGCATGCCTGGTGTACCTCCCTGCACATGCTACACCTTGCTATCCACCACCCAACGCCGCAACGTGCCCCCAGACAGAAAAAAAACCTGGTGTGAAGGCCCACCATCGCACCCCGCCAGCAACCCCCACCAGCCCACCTGCAGCACCGACTCCATGACCTCGCCGGTGCTGGCGCCGTGCACACCCGCCTCCCCCTCCGCCTCCGCCTTCTGCAGCTTGGCGTACACCGTGTCAATGGTGTTCTTGCTGCGGGCAGGCGGGATTGAAGTGCAGCTGTTTGCAGGGGGTGGAGGGATGCTGCAGGTGTACTGATGGGAAACATGCTGCAACATGCTTTTACAATGTGGCATCTGAACCTGGTGACTGACGCAAAGCGGGCAGCCAGATGCAGCCCACCATCAAGCCAGCTGCACACCTGGAGATGAAGCGGTCGAAGTTCTCCTTGACCAGCGCCTTGAGCTGCCCTGTGTGCTCACTCAGCTGGCTGCGAAGCGCTGCCAGGCCGCGCACAAGATCAGGCAGTGTGGTCTCCTGCAGCATGCGGCGGGAGGATAGCAGTCGGCAGTGATACGTGGGGGTGCATGGGCTCCCCAAATAGAGTTGTGCCGCAAACAACAACCGAGGCTGCAACCTCGCTTGAGAAACATCCCTCCCAGGCTGCAATTTAACCTAGCGACAGCCACCAAAAAGCCCAACCCACCGCATGGATGGTGCCCAAGTACTGCTGCGGGTCAAACTGCTGGCTCCCAGGCAGCACACGGGCCCGCAGAGCGGGCGGCGCCTCGCTGCCACCCCCGCCCTCCTCGCCGACACGCCCCGCTGCCCACGGCCGCCGCCCCATGCCGTCCAGCACGCCGCTGCCACTAGCTCGGCTGTAGCGCTGCTTGTATGCTGCGCCACTGCCTCCCTTGGCCTGCAGACCGGCAGCAGCGGGTCAGAAGCGTGAGGTGCCTCACGTATGGCAAACACTCTAGTCAGCATGACCCAGCCCGGCATGTTACCGATGACGCCTACATGCCCCGCATGCAGCACCCTGCCTCATGCTTTGGTGCCACCCACTGCCTACCAGGGTAAGTGAGCGTGTGTCAATACGCCCATGCCCCAGCGGATCAGTGCTGTCGTGCTCTTCTGCCCGCTCCGCAACCGCCGCCGCCACGTTCAAGCGCGCTGCGGCGTCGGCAGCGGCGCCCTCGCCTGCAGGCGCCGGCGGCACTGTGTTGCGCGCAATGTTCAGCGCCATGCGCTCCAGCTCGTCACGGTCGACCTGCAGGCGGGGCGCAACGGGCATGGCTCGAGTGCATCGTCGGGCAAAGCCGCAGGCGGCGGTTCAGCGGCGGCAGCGCGGCGGCGGCGGTGTGGGAGCGGCCTGGCCTCCGATCGGACGGCCACAACAGAAGCATCGTACCTCTGCCCACAGGGAGGCATGCTCAAAAGGGTCTACAGGGGCTGCAACGGCGTTCCCGCTGCTCGCTGCCGCCAGGTTGGCCCGCAGCGCCGCCCGCTCGGCCTCCCAATCCGACTCCTCGCTCATCAGCGAGATGTCGGACCCCTCGGGGCTGCCCGCCACCTCCTTTGCGGCGCCGCCGCTCGCCTCCCTCCCGCTCCTGCTCTTTTTCCACAGCTTGCCCATGTTGCTCACATCACAGGGAGTGTGGGCAAGTGATCAAGCGCCCAACCGAGGATCCAGGCTCAGCGCCTGGCGCCCAGCGCCCTTTGCGCATGTGCCGGCGGTGCACTCCCCCTGACGTCACGAGCCGTGCAGCTGCACCCGCAGTCTTACAATGAAACAATTAGGACAGCTACACTGAAAGTTAGTTCAAGGTGGAGACAGCTGTGCAGCCATCAATGGATGCTGCTTGCCTGCCACCAACCAGTACGGAAAGGAAACACGCAGCGTGAGGTCACTTGCCCTGGCTCCCCTTCGCCGCGGGGGCTGCGCCGAGCAGCTCAGGCGGCAGTGGAGCCCAGAACTGGCGTGCGCTCAAAGGCCCTGTTTCGTAAGAGAGACCATTTTCTGCATGTGTGGGAAGAGGCGAGGGCAGGTTCATGACAGTCCAAGTAACAAGACCGGCAGCCCACACCAGAGACAGCCCCGCCCGACCCTTCCACTCACCCTTCCCCTGCTGTCCAAGCGCCATAAACAGCTGCCCCGCATGCAGGCCACAGACGTGGCCACGGTTGTACAGGGGCGCGTTGCCCACACGAGCCCAGCTGTCCTCGGTTGCATTGTACAGCCACAGCGTGCGAGACAGCCAGCCGTCAAAATGCTGCCCGCCCACAACGAGCGCCGCATCTGCGTAGTGGAGTTGGTGGTGCAGCGATGCACGCTGAGCGAGAGCAGTTGCGGACAGGGTGGCTGATCGGCAGGCAGCATGGCAGCGTGTCGGCTCAGTCAATCTCACGCCTGCGGGAGCCCTCTGCTGCCCACCAGCAGCAGCTGTGCAGAGCAGGCACCCACCCTGGCCCAGCTTGACGGTGCAGCCGGCCGCGTACAGCAGGGGCAGCGGCAAATCGCGATGGCGGCGCCAGCCCCGCCGCTGCGAGAAGGACCACAGCGCGGCATCGCCCCACTCGCGGTTTGCAGCACATGAGTAGTTGCCAACATCTGCACCCCTGCAGGCAGGAGTGGGTGGTGTGGACAAACAGATGATCTGAAGGCGAGTCCATGTGGGGTAAAGGTGCACTGCCAACCGGCTGCAAGTGTTGTTTTGAGCCAGGCGCCTGCCTCTCACCATGGCTGTTCCTCCTGACTGATGCGTCCCCAGTAGTAAAGCGCCGGCTCAGCTGCGTCAGGGCAAATGGGGCTTGCAGTGAGTTGTAACGACACTAGCTCCCACAGGTGCGCGCCAAATTTGTGGTCTACATCACAGCATGGTTTAGCCCCTTGTGTCGCTCACCAGCGCCCCGCGGCTGCAGCTCCACCACGGTGCTGTGGGAACCGCCAAGGTGTGCCGGCAGCGGCGCCTCAGTGACCCAGGTGTCGCCCGTGCTGCCGTCTGCAGGCAGGCATGGAGGCCGCTACCGGAACCTCTTTCAACTAGATTTGGCGGCCACGCACTCCAGCAGACAGGGGTAGGGCTCATTCTGTCAACACGCGCGAGGCTATGGCCACGTCACCTGCATTCACGGCCAAACTCCAATGCTCGCGCGCAGGTGTGACGCGGTCGGGCAGCACACCACCAAAGGCGTGCAAGCGGCCGTCGCCCAGCACGGCCAGGGCGGGCGAATACCTGCGGGTGGGGCGTGCCATAGCAGATGGAGCAGGGGGGGGGGTGCAGGCTACAGGTGGGCGGGCGTGCGCATTTACATGCAGAGAGGCACCCTCCAGCCAACGCACCTGGGCTCTGGCAGGGCAGGAATTGCCTGCACTTTTTGGGTTTGCAAGTCCAGTCGGTAGGCAGCCGTAGTGGCAGGAGAGCAGTTGCTTCCTTTCTGCGGCAGGTTAAGCGGAAAACATACGGTTCAAGTGCACACGCAGAAGGCGGGAGTCGTTGAGGTGGTGGCGACTTGATAAATGCAGCAGCACTCGAATGCCCAACTACCTAGACTCCCGCAAACAAACCGCTCACCTGCCCAGCAACAATGAACAGGTGGCGGTTGCCCGCCAATGCTGCCCCCCAATGCGTCCCAGCCAGGTCAGCAGGCAGAACAGCGGTTCCGTTCTGCCATGTCCGGCTGCTCAGGTCAACAGACGCCAGGGCGTGCGGCACCACACCGGCAGAGCCGTTGCGCTGCACATAGCCATTCAGGCTGCAAGGGGTGGAATTCGAACGGGGCAATGGGAGTGGGCAAGATGTGCCAGAGAAGCACGACGGCCAGCGAAACTCAGGCAACACGCTGGCTGTATGAGAACAACTTCTGGCTGCCGAGGCTCACATGAACAGCTTGCTGCCAGCTTGGACAGCAATGCTCTCTGCAGCCACCAAGTGCGCGGCAGGTAGCTCCTTCCACGCCCACCTGCGCCAACGGCAAGCAGGGCAGAAGTGGAGAAGGGCCAGCGGGGATGGTGCTGGCACAAACGGCTCACCCGCACAGATAAGCAGCCAGTCCAGAGGTCGCAGGGCCCCGCAGCTCACTTCATGTCACGCTGCACCACGCGGGCTTGGTTGGCGGGAGACGGCATGAACGCGGCGGCCCAGCCACTGGGCAGCATTGCAGCCGCCCCGGCCGTCAGGCCCTCGCTGGGCGCCACTCCCTCGCCTGCCGCAGCTGCCAGGTCGGCTGCCTGTGCACCGTCTGCCACCTGGCGCAGCAGCGCCTCCGAGGCATCCAAGAACTGCTGCGGCAGGAACTCTGCATGCACACGCCGGCAGCTGGCAGTGCCCAGCCGCTCGCCCAGGGCACGCCCATCAGCTGTGCGGCGGTCGAGGCGCAGCACGTGCTCCAGCAGAGCTGCGTCGGAGGCCGCGCCGGCACTGGGCGGAGGGTGCAGCAGGCCGGTCACACCATCCTGCACCACCTCTAGGGTGCCGCCGCAGGCTGTGGCCAGCTGCGGCAGGGACGCCGCCATGCCCTCCACAGTCACGCGCCCAAAGGACTCGCACTCTGCTCATGTCAGCGAGGCAGGCGGGAGAGGACAGGCTGAGAGTGTTGTGGAGCACGCGTTACCGGCGGCCCAGCAGCAGGACACCGCAAGGCGGGCAAGGCAGCTTCATGGCTGTGTGTGCATGTTGCGCAAACACCCACGCCTACCGGAGTTGAGCACGTGCACATCCGCGGCGGCATACCATCCCAGCCGCTCTGTGGAGTTGTCTGTGCCATCCAGCACGTGGATCGCAGCCAGCAGGTCGACGCCAGCATTCTTGGGGGCCGGCTGCAGGCTGGCCACTGCCTTCTTCACCTCAGGCACCAGCCGCAGCATGCCGGGGCCGATGAACACAGCCACAAGACGGCCGGACACACCGCCGGGCAGAGAGGCGGCCTGCTGCCAGGCATGCGTGAAAATGGTCAGCATCCTGCCAACGCCTTTGTACTCTGAGTTGGCGCTGACCATGAGCACCACATAATCTGCGATCAACAGGCAGGATGGAATCGTCATTTGGGAAAAAGGCATTGCCGGCAGATGGAGGCATTTGAACACAGCGCCACCAATGCTCACATGACATGCAACCCGCCGGGCAAGCGTGCCGGCAACACTCACCCTCCTCCGTGGCGTTGACCCGCTGGCGGAAGTCTCGCCGCAGGGCTGCCAGCGGCCACTGCTTGCTGGCCCTGCTGCATTCGGGCAGGTGTGTGGCTGCGCTGCTATCGCTGTTGTTGAGCTTGAGCAGCGGCGTGATCCAGGAGGGCAGCGGGTTGCGCACCACCCGCAGGTTGGGCAGGCTGGGCGGCAGCGCCGGCTGGCGCCCAAAGCTCTCCTGGCGCCCCACCAGCGGCGAGTAGTCGAGCCCTGCCTGGTGAGCGCCGTCCAGCACCCACGACTCCCACCAGGCCCAGGTGGTTGTGGACACAATGGCTGCAGCGCCGCAGCGGGCCATTACGTGCCGCTTCAGCGTCGCACCCACGGCTGCAAAGCCGTCGTCTGCATTGAGCGGCTGCTCGTGTATCCACCTGTGCGGCAAGCGGCATGGCGGGCAGGCAACTTTGCGTCTGTTTCTTTTTGGAGCGGCCAAGCTGTGTGTGGCGGCAGCATTTCCGGAGCGCCCCCTGCCATACTGCGCCATCTCTTGTGAAAGCAGCATGCTAGCCACGCATGCGGCAACCACCATCGACTCACCAGACAGCTTTTCGCAGGAAAGGGAGGCCCCAAGCCTCCACCTGGTGCCGCAGCCAATGGATCGTGACGATGGTGTTGGACACCACCACGTCAAACGAGGCAGGGTCGACGGGCGTGCTGTACTTGAGTGGTTGCAGCTGCAAGGGGAAAGGAGTTGAGCAGGGGCAGCCAACATTGTGCTCGTCTGCTCCTTGCAACAGTAGGTGCCAAGCGTACATGCCTGCACATGCGGCTGTGTATTCAAGCACAGAAAACCAGCCCGACAAGGGTGAGCAGCAAGGCGCGAGGATGGGCATGCAATGGCTCTTCATATCCTGCCCTTTCAGCAAGCGTGCCTGCACATCAGCATCAAACGAAAGGGGGATGCCATCGCGCGCCAGCTGCTCCTGCAGTTCGCCTCCGCGCATGGTGATGAAGCTGCAGACAGGGGCCAGAAAGCATAGCGGGGCTTGCAGGAGGGTGGTGGGCGCACTGGGGGAGCTGCGCCAGGACGCCCCAGCAGGGAGGACGAGCGTGATTGCAAGCCGGCTCTCATTCAGATGGGGCAGCTCACCTGACATTGTGGCCCTGGGCCCGCAGGTGCATCGTCACCTCGTACAGGACCTGTGGCGCGCCCGTCAGCGTCACGTCGTGGGTCAGCATGAGGATGCGCAGCTGGCGCCGGGGGCTGAACGCAGCGGCGGGCACGACGTGCTTGCCGCCCACAGGTGACGCATCACTGCGTGACGCATCACCGCAGTCTACTGCCTGCAGCAGCTGCTGCACGGCCAAGGGCTGGCGCAGGCCCGCCGGCTGCAGCAACTTGGAGGCAGCCAAGGCCAGCAGCACCAAGGGGAACAGCGCGGCGGCGGCGAACTGCAGGCGGGGGCGGCGCGACTTGAGATGGCCAGGCGGCGCGGCCCCGCTGCTCATGATTGGGCCCCAGTCGGTTTGCGGAGGCCTGTCGAGGCAGCGGAGCGCTCCCTGGCCGCCGGCGCTAGTGTGTGAACAGTTTGAAAGCGCCCAATGAACAGGCCGCCTCGCTGGGTGCTCGCAATTCTGGACCAGGCGACGCGAAGAAACGCCTCGAGCAGGCGCAGATCAGCTCATCAAGTGCGTCCTCATGCGCAGCAACCACCGCTGGATGGGCAGGAAGGATCTCAATCCCAAGCGCAGATAAACCGGAATAGAGAGTGAGAGCGTGATGGAGAGCACCTGGGAAGGCGCAGGCGGCCCCTCAGGGGCGCGGATGGGACGCCTCGAAGCGGCGCACCAGGCGACGGCTGATCAGATGATTCTTGAAGCGGATGGCATCGGAACTGAGCAGCATCAGATCATTACAGCTTTGGGTTTTCTGGCACCGCCGATGGAGCTTTCAGAAAGCCATAGACGCACAGCGACTTGCACAGAAGGCAGTCTCCAACACTGCACATGCAAACAGAAGCGCCGCCCCAGCGGGCGCTTCGAAGTGTCCCGCGCGTGGCTAGCTCACACTTGACACACTGATGGCCAGGCCCCACTGCTTTGCGGTGTGTGATTGAATGGCCGCTGCAGTGACCGCTCCAATGGCAACAAAATGCTGGCCAGCTGCCTCTCACAGCTCCTGTAGCTGCTGCGATGGCAGGCTGGGCTTCCGGCATGTCCTGTTGGATGATATCGTTTCCATCGACGGGGGCATCTACAAGCAATACCCATTACATTTAGGTCTGCAGGCAAGCACTGAGTGGCTTCTTCTAGGGACTGAGATGATGCCATGACAACACGTCCGGTGCAGACGCCTGATGCGGCTCCCCGGCGCCCAACCGCCGTTCAGGATCACAGGACCACAAATGCGACTTTCGAACGAGTCTTGTCCCTGAACGCAGCCCGGCGCCAACGCAGCGCCGCCATTATTGGGGCCAGAGAGTGAGCTCGCAGCTTGGGGAGATTTTTGTTCCATAAGGACAGCTGCGGCTTCCCCCAGGGCACCTCCATAGCGGCGTAGGCCTTGCGCGACTGCATTATGAGATTCAAGAGCCGCGCTTTTTCGCACGCGCGGTGGATGGGCTCCTGGGCTGCGGCTCGCCGCCACCGCCGCTGCTGCCGCCGCCGCCTCTTGCCCTCGTGCGGATGAGCAGACGGCTCATACGGGATGCAGGGCTTGATCCCATCACATCGCGTTTGCGGTACTCAAACATATTTCCCTTCCTGCAGGGTCGCCCGACAATAAGACGCCAAACCAGCCGCGGCCATGAAAGCGTGTTTGCTGCTGCTGGCAGCTGCCTGCCTCTCAGGTAGGAAAGCATGTGCCAAGATGGCCATAGCACTTACTCAGGTAGCAGGGACCGCCAATGGTGGAAGAGCCCGGCCCTGACACATTAGGAAGGAACACTTCCCATCTGCCTGCGAAGACATGCCTGCAATGAGGTGCCTCAATCAGGCTGGCCTGACCCATCGACAGCTGGCCACTGTCCGTCACGGCCGCCCATCCCTGTGCCTGTATCCATTGCAGGGGCGCTTGCGCAGCCCAACGGGCAGCTGCAGCCCGGCGTCTATGTGATCCAGCTGCAATCGCGTCCCTCCTGCCCCGCTGACAAGAATGGTGGGTTGCAACCAGCCCTGAGGCAAGCGCACCTGTATGTGAATGGCACCACATGTGCACATACCCGTTGGTTGCTGGCCTGTTCACCGATGCTTGTCGAAGCCCAGCATCCACTCCCGACAGCCGCTCCATCGCGGCTTTCAACCACAGGTTTCCTGACTGGCTACGCCGGCACAAACATGCTAGGCCTGACGCCCAGCTACCCCACAAACTGGTTTGGCTTCTGGACCGTGCGGGATGGCGATGCCTTCAATGTGCTCAACGTGCCCATCAACATCCAGGCACGTCATTCGAAGCTGTTTCGCACCGGATGCATGGCCATAGAGGGGCTGGGCCGCTGTGTTCACCGAAGGAATGGGTCTCAGGCAGCGTGCCTCCTTCGCAACGCTTCACACAGAGACGCCTGCGCCCCCGCACGCCAAGCCCTGCGGCAAGCTTCATCTGCGAGGGTCTTGCTTGGCTAACCCTGGCTGCCCTTGCTATCGCTGCAGAACTACGGCAAGGCGCAGACGCGGGGGGCGTCCTGGCTGTCCAACTTCAACCCCAGCAACCCCGTCTGCAAGCCCAATGTGACGGCCACCCTGTCCCACGTGGCGCCAACGGTGCGTGCCTGCGCTCCTTGCCGCATGCCGCAGGGCCAGAATGCCAATGATGGCCACTGCCCGTTGCAAGTGCCAAGGGCAGCCATTGCGTGGAGCTTTCTGCCCGACGAGCTGCAAGGCCTACCTTGCACATGCTCGCCATGTGCGTTCTGCATCCTGTATGGTGTGAGCAATGGCAGGGCGCCAGTCAACCATGGATCATGTGTGGTTGGCCCAAGTGGCCCTGCCCGAAAAGTGCGGGTGCTGTGCCCTTGCCCCTCGCTCCCGCAGCTGGACCAGAAGTGGCTCATCACCCCCAAGCCATCTGTGCCCGCCCTGAACGAGTTCTACATCACCAAGAACGTGAGCAGTTGCAAGCTGCCCAGCTCAGCAACTGCACCCTGTATGCCCTGCGAAAAGAGCCGCTGGCACGAGAACTCCTGCAGCATCACTGGCTAGCAGGCCGATCCGCTCCGTGCCAAAGCTCATGCGTGGCCAAGCTGCTGTCCGCCCCTCTCCCCCTGCAGTCCCAGAGCTGCCCCTACCGCTTCCTGGGCTTCAGCCGCACAGACTGCTCGGCGCAGCCCTTCACTGCATTTGACGGCATCCCCGTGGCGCCCACCTTCATCTTTACCATTGTGTCCCCCACCGCGCCTGCGGTGCAGGTGAGAAGGGGCCAGACGTGGCTGTGTTTGCTTCGGTCGTGCTCTCTTCCACAACAATGGGGCCCCCGCTGCATCAAATTTGCCTGAACGTTGAGTGTGCAGTGATAGGGGCCTGCAGGACAGTTTGAGCCGGCCAGTGCCGCCGCTCTGCTTCCTCTGCAGGGCGGCTTTGTTGAGGCCGGCGCACTCAAGGTGTTTGTTCAGCTGCCCCAGGGCCAGCGTGAGTAGCAGCAGCTGCACCAGGCAGCTTTGGCAGCCGTCTCAAGCCTCCATCCAGAGTGACATGCTGATGCACTCGCAAATGCAAGCATGCACACTTGCCACACATGCGGCTGCTCAACTAATGCCGCCACCCTGCTCCCCTTGCAGCGCCCTTCACCTTGGAGCTCCAGGGCCGGCTGAAGGGCAGCACCAGGGTGGTGCTGACGGCCCAGGGGTCCGGAACCCCCGACCCTGAGGACGCATCCCAGGCAAGCCTGTGGCTGTACAGGGATGTGTACCTGCAAGCCTGCTTGCCTGGTTTTGGCTGCCGCAGCCAAGGCTTGTGCAATGTTTGGTGCTGGTTTGACCACTCTGAGACAGCAGCTTGTGGCGCGGCCAATCAATCAACCTCCTCTGCTCAACTACATTGTGTATTGATGCCTTGCCCCCCTCCGCAGCTTGTGTTTAGCTTCACCACTGGCTTTGTGCCGGGCAAGGAGTACGAGTTCCGGGCTCGCGCCCGCAACGCCGTGGTGAGCTGGGCAGGCCGGGTCTAACTGGGGGGTTGTGGCAGATGGGCGGGTGAGTGGGCCAGTAGCAGTGGTGGCCGGGCGCCAGCACAGCCGTCCCGTCCTGACCTGCTTGTGTTTCCCTGGCTGCCTGTGCAGGGCGCCAGCGCATGGGGCCCCTGGGAGGTAAGCTCGCAGCTACCAGGCTGCAAGGGGCTGTTCTGCGCAGGATACTGCTGCCCACGCGTTTACTTGCGGGCAGGTTTCATTGACATGGGCTTTGACTAAAGGTGCCTTCCGATTCCTTCCCCTACTGCAGGCTGTCGTGGCGGGGCCGGCCGCAAAGTAGGCCAGGCTGGCACAGTCAACTTAGGATGGTCCTGATTGCCAGCCCAGCCAACTGCCGAATGCACGATCTCTCAGGCTGCCATCATCCTTTTACGTTTGGCAATATGCATTGTGGCGTAGCAGGTGCAACGCTGCTGCTTCCACCCATCATCTGCATCCATTTCAGCTCGCTGCTGTGCGGCTGCCACGCCTGCCCATTTTCAATGCCATATTCACCTTCACACCCACAAACTTGTTCCAACTCATGTGTAGTTTCACAAAGAAACAGAATGACCGGCAGAGCTGCAGGATTGCATCAGAAAGATGAGCTGGCTTGTCAATCAGTTGATGAGGTGATATAGTGGTACAGGGTACAAGGTACAAGGTAAGCAGCTGAGTAGAGCCACAACCTTCGGCTGGCCGGGCCTGAAGGTCAGCGCCGCCCGCGCCCGCGGCCCCTGCCTCCATGCTGCCGACCGGGGCCCCTGCCCCCATAATGCCGCCGGCCGCGGCCTTGCATGTTCTGTGGTGGCATCATTGGTGGCTGCACCGCAGGCGGGCCGTGGTAGGCTGCCTGCTGGGGCTGTGGCCACTCCATGCCACTCATCTGCTGGCCGTACATGGGCGCATAGGGCTGCTGCGGCAGCATTTGGGCATGGTGAGGAGCATAGCCGTAGGCGCTGTAGACATCTGGGCCAGCGGGTGCGCCGTAGCCAGCGGCAAAGCCCTGCTGCAGGACGCGAAGGCAGCAGCGGAGTCAGTGTAAGGGTGCAATGCACATAGCAGCAGCCATTAGCCTTGGGCAGCCATGCCGCTGACTGCGGCAGTGGCAAGATCATGCCATCTGAAGCACCAGCATGGAGCAAACTGAGCAGCCTTGTCCGGCCATGCAGCCCACCCACCTGCAGGTAGCCGCCTGCGCCAAATGGCTGGTGGTGCATGTGCACCGCCGCCGTGCAGTCCATCAGCTCCTGATGTGGTACTGGCAAGCGCCTCGCCTCGTGCTCAGAAACCTTGACAGAGGGAGCAGGGGCAGGGCATGCAGGATCAACGACCGGGGAGAAAAAGGCCTGGAAGTGCGCAAACATTGGGTCCTGCCCAGCGGCCATCCCGGCAGCTTCCTTGCTCAACCTAGCTGCCCAGCAGCGAGCAGCTAGCTGTGCACCATTATGGTTTGAATTAAACTTCATCCTTACACGGCTCAGGCCACATCAGCGCCCGACAAAGTCTGCTGCTGGCTGACGGCCACTTGATGGGCCATCAGCACTTGCGCACCTGCCGCTCCAGGATGCGCAGCACCGGCCACTCCTTGTTCCAGGACTTGTGGCTCGAGCCGGGCACGTAGAACTCCTCTGGAGGGTGGGCAGGTGAGGCGCGGGGCAGGTCTCAGGCGGAGGAGCAGGAGGGACAGCATGCCGCATAAACAAGCAAGGAGGGAGGCTGCAAGGCGGAGAGCAGCTGAGAAGCAAGCAAGGCACACGGCGCGGCGGTGCGCTGAGTACATGTTGCCTCACTAGAACAGACAGCAAGGTGCACAGTGAGCCAGCCATGCCGCACCTCCGCCACACATCTTGCTGTTCTCCAGCACGACTCGGTAGCCAGGCGGGATGATGGTACGTGGCGGCACGATCAGCACCTGTGCCAAGGTGTGGGAGGAAGGCAGCCATTGGGCCACTGCTTCCTGCCCTCGCTGCTGCTCTGCTGCCAATTTGCCCGGCTGCCCATGTCAACACACCTGCACTAGGCCAGCAGCACACAGCAGCGCACCATGAGGCGCGGCCAGAAGTTGGCCGCCTTGCGCACAAACTTGTCGGCCAGGCTGTTGTTTTTGCCGAATGGCTGCGTGGGGGCAGATTGCGGGGCATCCTACGGATAACGTGCCCCCCTGTTGCGGCAGGACGCCAACAGGGCAGGCAGTGCACCCCAACTGAAATGAGCTTGCTGCTGTCCGTTATGCCTCCAGCTGAGGCACCACGATTTGCAGCGCCCCTGGGCAGCATGCTGCCTGGCACATGGACAACCGCGCTGCACGCGCCGCCGCCCCACCCACCGGGTTCAGCCCGATGACCAGCTGGTGCGGCGGCGCCAGCCCCTCGGTGTCTGGGCGCGCATCGAACCAGGACTTGAGCGAAAAGTCGGTGGAGTCCTTGGCCAGAATGATGTCGTAGGCGCGCCCGCTGATGGGCATGTTGTCCCTGCCAGCCAGGAGCGGAGGGCGGGAACAGGGTGACGGGCAGGGTTCGATGGCACAGTGTGACCAGGAAACACTGTACCGCAGGCCTGAGAAAGGATAGCAGGCACACCGCACACACCCCAGGCAGGCAGGGCTGAGCCACGCCGCGGAGCGCACCGCAGGCAGAGCTGCTTGAGGTGCGGCAGGAAGTAGTTTTCGCCGCAGCTGAAGTCCACCACCTGGTCGCCGCTGCGCAGGTGCTCCCGCAGCCTGAGGCACGGGAGAATGTGGGTGGAGACAGGAAGGCGGCGGCCAGCTGAGCTGCACTGGCGGGTGCCAAGATGTACGGGCTTGCTGGCGAGCCCCTGCTCCCAACCCTTCTGACCCCACCCTGCATGCACACAGCCCATCCCGCCCTACTCGGGGGGTGCCTGCCCCACCTAGCCTGCCCCCGCCCCGGCCCTGTCGCACCGCTCCGCGACATCATGCAGCAGCTTGTGGGAGGTGAAGTGGCGGCCGTAGGAGGAGTAGCGCTCTCCGTGCAGATAGGGCGCCAGCACCATCAGCAGGTCGTCATAGTGCGTCAGCGCGGCCTGCGGGGGTGAAAGGGCCGGGAGGAGAGCAGCGAAAGGCGGCGCAAGCTCAAGGCCACTAGTGGAGTGCACATGCAGCAGCGGCGTGCCGTGAGGGGGCTGACAGTGGGGTGGCAAATGGCAGGGGAGCACAGACACACAGACCAAACGCATCTATGGAGCAGCAGTGGGTTTCAACGCGGAGTGTGTGAATGGATCAAGATTGAGGATATCAGCTGGGGGTCAAGAACAGCGGCACACTGCCCGGTATGCACTCACCCGCACGGTGCCCGAGTCCAGGACCTGCATCAGCTCAGCCTCGCTTAGCCGGCGGTTGCGGAACTCCTCCACAGCGTACCTTCAGGCGCAGGGGAGGAAGTAGGGAGGTTGGTGTGTATGCAGGCAGCAAACACACACTGCCCTAGCTTCATCCCCAAGCAAGGGGGCGGGGCGGGCTGTGGGCTACAAGGCAGCGTAGCACCACTAGGCCTAACGGGCCAAGGCCTCAACACTGCCACCCAAGCTGCCCAGCGGCGCACCCCACGCTGCGCTCCAGCGCCTGCAGCCGGCTCTGCAGCAGCGAGGGGGAGGAGCGTGTGACTGTGAGCCCTTGAGCCCTGCAAGCACCGGCGTGCTTCCTAAAAAGGGGCTGTCTCCACCCCAAGGGCATTCCATCGCCTGAGCCAGCTGCAGAAACAACTGTGAGCCAGCCCGCTGTGCTTGCAACTTGGTGCAGGCTGCCCCTCAAGTCACCTCGTCAATCGTCTTCTTCATGGGGTGCCGGTACGGCTCGGGCCGTCGCGTGGCCATGTGCAGAGAGTCCTTGGTCAGTCGCTGGTCGTCCTGCACACAACGGAGGAGTGAAAGCACCTCCTTCACCAGGCGCCCTGCCCAGTGTGCTTTCTGCCAACAAAGCCTGGCGTCCTGCCCAGTGTGCTTCACTGCCACCAATGTAGGCGGCGTCCTGCCCACCTCCGTTACCACACAATGCAGGCCAACAAGCAGCAGGAGGCCACTGCACCAGCTTCCTGCCCCACCTCAGCCGCCTGCAGCAGGCGCTTGCGGCGGTCCGCGCGCCGCTGCCGGCTGGGCAGGTGCACCAGCCGCTCCAGCGCATCTTCTAGCCGGTCCATGTCTACTGCCGCTGAGCGGCGCGCTGCTGCTGCACTGTCCACCGCTGGCATCACCTGCTGCACCTCGCCATAGTCTTCAAACCCAGCCACACGGGCGTCCTCGGTGACATCACTTGACTCCGGCTGCTCCCCTGCCTCTGCCTGCCGCTCCCCTCCCGGCGCAGACTGCGGCGACGGTTGAGGGATGGCTGACGGAGCTGCTGCTGCGACGCCTGCTGATCGCGCCGCTGCCGCGGCGGCGGGCTGCCGCTGCCTGGGCGACTCCTCTTCCTCTGCGGGTGCCGCCGCTGCAGCTGCCGCCGCCTGCGGTTGTCGCACCTTCTTGGCTTCGCCTGCCTTGATCAGGCGGCGCCGCTTGGTGGCCAGCGGCACGTCCTCCTCGGATGACGCCTCCTCGGCAGCGGCCTCGGCAGCACGCCTGCGCTTGGCGCTCTCCGCCTCCTGCAAGGACAGGCGGAGGAAGCGTGCAATGTCGCTCGGCAGAAGCATGCGGTTCAGGTCAGCGTGCACACCACTGCCTGCCATTCCTGCAGGCTTTGCACAAACCATGGTGCCCGCCGCCATCACCCGCCGTCTCCCGGCCTGGCCCACCTCGGCCAGCAGCTGGCGGGAGGATGCCAGGTGGCGGTACTGCCCCGCGTAGTGCCGCAGGAAGGCGCGGCGCAGGTCCCCGCGGATCAGCAGGTAAGGCACCTCGTGCACCTGGCAACCAAGACAGCGGGGCGGCAGGGATTGAAGATTTGAATCTACTGGATGCGTCTGCTAACCCGCTGCATGGAAAGCAGGAGAGGCATACACCCAGGCACCTGGCGCATGCATTGATGCTACTCTGAACGGCAATAGGCTGTCCCGGCATGTGCACTGCTGCCGCAACTGACCTGGCCCTTGGCCTGCCCGCGCTCCGCCGCCTTGCGCAGCCGCCGCACAAACTTGGCCTGGCCGGTGTCCGGGTCCATGGGGTGCCGCTTGCAGTACAGCAGGGATGTCTCCACGCCGTCCAGCCACGCCTCTGAGGGCAAGAAGCAGACGCAGCAGTGCTTGATCAGTGGTGTGGGCAGCGCCCGTGGGGTGGCCAAGGCGCCAGGGCTCAGCAAGAACCACACCTGCAAGAACCACACCTGCAGAGCACAACAATGGCAGCCGAGCCAAAGGCAGTCAAGCCGCACACCCATTAACCCACCCTGTTGCTCATCGTAGTCGGCCAGCCAAACCCGCGCGCCATCCTGCACTTCCCGATTCAGCGGCAGATCGGGCGGCAGGCAGCGCCGGTGCCATGCCTGCGGGCAGCGCCGGCACGGCACCAGCTCCCCTGCTTTGCTGCCGCGCTCCGCAGGCTGACCGCACTTCTTGCAGGTGTGCAGCTTACTGCAAAGGGAGACATGCAGGGGCTTTGATTCAGCAGCGCAGAGCGCAGTGAGGCCAGCGGGGCCTACAGCTGACCTTTATCTGTGCAAGACAGGCAGAACAGCAGAACACGCTACCGCCGGGCCACAGATCAAAACAGGGTTTAGGCACATACGCAAACGCAAACCACGCACCAGGCAAAAGGGCTGCCGGGGTCCACTTGCGCGCATTTTGGGTGGTAGTGCCGGCCGCACGAAGCGTGAATGCACCTGCGCCGCACAGGGCACGATGCAGGGGCGGGCAGCCCAAACTTCAAGTTGGACCACAATCAAAACTTTGTATCTGGCCAGCCCCAGGTGACAAGAGAGGCCACCAGTTCATGCCACGTTGCCTCATACAACAGAGTTAACACTCCAGCTGCAAGATGCGCTGCCTCTAGCCCCTCGCTCACTTGAACACATCTTTGTTTTCCTCTCCCTCCTTCTTGCAGATGAAGCACTGCGGCGGTGGAGTGGCACGACATGAGGTTGATAGCATGTAGCCTGACATCCGGACCAGAACCACCGCATGCATGTGGCAGTCGGCAGGCGCATGGCGAGTGTCGCAGCTGGGTCTAGCCTGCCAGGGTGCCCTTGCCATCTGGGGCAGCCAGCAGCAGTGGGTCAACCGACGCAGCTGCGCATTTTAAATGCTGGTTCACTTGGCCACACACCACCCCAGTTACCTGCTGCACCCCGGCCAAGCAGTTGGGGCAGCGGAATGTGTCACTCGTGGTGGCGAGCAGCTCAGCTAGGTCACTGGGCAGGCCGAGCAGGTTGCACTCCGCGTTAAAGCCTGCGGCACAGAGGGCAGCAACAGCAGGTGAGACACAGACACCGATTATGGTGCAGTATGCTCAAATGCGCAGCCACGCATGCACGACTTTGAAAAGCAGAAACCATCCAGTTGGGGGGGCTTTGGCTGCGCATGTGTCGCGGGCAGATTCACGCCGCTCACCCGTGTGGAAAGAGCGCATGCAGGGGCCATCGCACGCCAGCAGGTTGCCGCCATCATCACACAGCGCACACCTGCAGGCAGGCAGGCAGGCACATGAGGGCACAGTGTGGTGACAACTCCCTTAGCAGCCGGCCAAGTAGAGAAACTGCATGCAGCCAATGCGGTGATGAGCGCACTTGCCTCACCAGCGCAGGGCAGGCTGCCTGCAGTGTATGGCACCCAAACTCTGTACAACAGCACACCGGCGGTCTCGAACCACCATCTTCACCGGTCAACTCACTGCGTGTCGAACTGCTGCTGCTGCTGTGCCTCGTCAGCATCCTCCCCATCCTCCTCCTCCTCCTCCATGCTGCTGCGCCCCTCACGCCCTCCGGCGCTGCTGCCGCCTGGTCGCGGCGACCTGTCGTCGCCTCCCTCCCCGCCACTGCCAACAGCATCGCCGCCAGCACTGCCGCCTACACTGCCCGTGCCTCCCTCTGCTGCTCTGTCGTGGGCCCCAGCCGCTGCTGTGCATGTGGGGCTGGGCAGGGGAGACGCATCGTCAAGGCTGCCGCTGCCTGCCGCACTCCCCGTGCCCTGCCGGCGCCGCAGCGGTGGGGCGGCCAGGGCAGCAGCCACTGCCGCCTCGGCCATGGCATGAGCTGCCCGGCTGCAAGTTTCGTGTTCGCTGCTGCGCTCTGATGCGGCTTGCACTGCCGCCAGTGCAGGCGCCAGGGCAGCAGACCCCGGGGGTGCGCCGGCTGCTGCGCCTGCCGCAGGAGCCGCTGTCGCTGTCAATCGCGCATCGGCTGCCTCGGACGCATACTCTCCAGCAGGTTGCTGAGCCTGCGGCGCCGCAGGTGGGCTGCCTAACGCCGGCTCGGCTGCGGATCCCACCGCTGCACCGCGGGCGCCGCCCAAGGCGGCGGGTTCGGCTGGCGACATGCCTCGCGCCGCGCTGGGGCTGCCCTGCCCTGCCGATAGCTCCAGGGGCCCAGGATCAGGCCAGTCCCCGAGGCACTGCACCGCCACAGACGCTGGTTCAAGCGGCGGCTTTCGCCGCAGCGGCACCGGCGGCGGCGCGGAGCCGCTGCCGCCAAGGAGCTGCAGCGCCCATCCTCCCTGGTCGTTGTGCACCACCGCTACATTGGCGCGGGCCATGCGGCCCGGCCGGAGGCCTCCCCCGGCGGCTGTGCGGCCAGGAGCTTAGCGGGCTGTGCTGCTGGGTGCAGTAGACGACGTGCAGCGTGGCTAGGCTGATGCAGGGATGAGCGTGGACCCGGGCGATCGAAGGAAGAGGGGGCGGAATGCTGAGGGGGCGTGTTTCATTTGGGCATGTTGCGGAGCAGGCCTCGGCATTCCATGCAACGATGATCAGTGCGTCGTCATCGATCTGGACCAATCGCTTTTTCCGCTAAGTCGCTGCGCAAGCCTGTCCGTGGCAGCCTCGCCTTTGCCGTGCCTGGGGCCCCTCGGCAGTCTTAAAATTTACACCAGGGACCCAAATCGATTAAGGTGAGCGTAGAGGGCATGCGCCGCTCGAGGGCTGCTGCCGCCGTCGCTGCCGCCTCCGCCGCCGGCGGCACTCCCCATCTGTCATTGAGAATCATCCTGTTAAGCTTGCAGGCCTCTAGCGCCCTGTACACTGCACCGATTGTCCCGCTGTTTTTCTCATCGACTTTTGTGATACCTAATCTAGTTCTGAGGGCGGGGAGGTGGTGAAAGGCGCGAAAAACACGCGAAGGGCCGGGCGGCCTTCGCAGCGCGGGCGTTTTCCGGGCCTTGCGGCATTCCAAAAACCGCCAAAAGCTTCAAAACGAAGGTCGTGATCGCAAGAAGCGGCCGCGCTGAACGCCTTAGGCGGGCCCAGGAGGGCGTGCTGCGCCTGCTACCGCCCAACGCCGCTGCTGCTGGTGGGTTTTGCCCAGCTTTTCATTCATGTTTCAGCGCCAGAAGCCTCAATTGAGCATGCAGACTTCGAATTCAAAGCGAAATGGGCGCTAGAGCACCGTTTTCTGGTGCCTCCCCCTTAAGGGGATGATTCTCAATGAGACCCCTCTGCCACTCGCCGCAGTGCTGCAGCTGCTCCATCCCTGCTCGCAGATGGACGCCCGCAAACGGCAGCTGGAGCAGGAGCTCAGCGACTGCGTCTTGAACTCGTCCTGGTTCTTTGTGAGCGTGACAAGGCCAACAAGGCCCAGGTCACCTGTGCCAGCCGCTGTGCACATGCACACAAACATGCCCTGCCTCCTGTTCAAGCACTTGGCGTCCTGCACCTGCCGGCCCATGCCTGCAGTGCGTCGCGGGTGTGGCCCTGGCGGTCCCGCTGGGTGTGAAGAAGAAATCGTACTGGCCAGTGGTGTACCTGGGTTTGGGAGGTAGGATCTGAAGTTCTTACGCTGCGTTTGGCCTGGTGCAAGCCCCCATCGGTTCTTGCGGCCCTTTTCTGGAACACAAGCACCCACTCCAATATGTGCAGGCACGCTGCTGGATCTGATCAACGGCTATGACAAGTGCAAGGCGCAGCGGCAGGCGCTGGAGAGCTACATGCGCAGCACCGAGGCATTTGGGCAGCAAGGGACGAGCCTGCAGCACTCGCTTGCGGAGCGACAGCAGCGGGACGGCGGTCAGGGGCAGCAAGGCGAATAGGCCCCCAGCTTGCTCACGCATTGTGCCTGTGTTGGTCTTGTCTCACTCTTTACAAGCTCTCAAACGAACGAAGTGGCAGGCAACAGACGAAGCGGCACGGGGTGCAGAAGTGGCAGCATGCACGGCAGCTGGACTTAGTACAAGCAATGCAGGCTGGGAGGACAAAAAGGTGACGCACTGCAACAGAACATTCGTTGCGAGCTCAGTAAAACCCTCCAAACGCACTGCCGGGGTAGCCTCCCGGGAAGCCGCCCCCACGCGGCCCCGCGCCGCCGCCATACCCGCCGCCAAAGCCGCCGCTGTGCCGCCCGCCGCCGCCGCCCGCCTGTGATGCAAACATGTGCGCAAACAGATCCTCCTCATCCATGCCGCCATAACCGCCGCCAA
>VFQQ010001657.1_pt1 | contig 29390 bp, 19 predicted proteins | sample 3512341 | NCBI WGS metagenome assembly VFQQ01 (sample SAMN10412373, study PRJNA504923) | tailings metagenome | isolation source: Relicate 2 Philex TSF1 revegetated site | place: Philippines: Tuba, Benguet | collected 2017-08-29
CCGCGGCCCAGCCTATCCACAGCGCTCCCGCCATCCTCCGCGAACTTCGCGCCTCCGCGCGCTCTGCGTTTTCATCTTCGCTTCATTCGGTTGCGGCGGAGCCGCGCTAGGGGCTCTTTGTGGCCAAATCCTCTTGATCGAGTCTCGGGTGCGGCGGCGCCGCCCCGCCTCCCGAGTTCGTTGTTGCCACACGCTCGGCCGACCGGCTAACACCGACGACCGTGCCGAAGCGCCTCCATCTCATGGTCGTTCTTGCCGCGTGGTTCCTGACCACGGGCGCGCAGTGGGATCTCGTGCAGACGTTCGGCTGGGGTCGGATGATCGTGGAATATAACCGCACCATGCCGCTGACCGAGGCCGTCAAGAAGGCCTTCGGCGGCGAAATGTGCGGCGTCTGCGAAGCGGTCGGCGACGCCAAACAGCAGGAAAACGAAGCCGCTCCGGCCCTGGGCAAACTCGACGTCAAGTACGTCCTGATCCTCTCGCCCGCCGCCGAAGTCTTCGCCGGCACGACCGCGGCCGCGACCTGGCCGCGAGGCGACCGCCTCGGCCTTTCGTACGACCGGCTGGCGCCTCCGCTGCCTCCGCCGCGGGCCTGACGCGCACCTTGTCCTCGTCGACGGGCCTCGTCCCGTCGAAGGCACTCCTGCATCCCGGTGCCGCGCCTTCATGCCGCGCGGCCGTGCCCGGTCTCGAGCAGCCTCCCGGCTTCCCCTCCGCTCCGGCGGAGCTCTCGAACGGCACGCGATACCGCGGATGCGCCTCGTCCCGGCCCGTCCGTCCATGAAACCTTTTCGCACCCTTCGTCCCGTTCTCTTCAGCTCCACTTTCGCCGTCGCGCTTCTGGCCGACGACGCCGTCGAACTCGACCACGTCGTGGTCACCGCCGACAAGGAGAAGCTTTTCTCCCTGCCGCTCGATGCCTTCGCGAGCACCGGCTCCCGGCTCGGCCTCGCCAATCGCGACCTGCCCGCCAGCGTGTCCGTCGTCACCCAGGAGGTGATGCAGCTGCGCGGCTTCCGCACCGCCGTCGAGGCGGTTGAAGGCGCCGTCGGCATGACCGGCGGCACCCAGTTCGGCTCCATTCCCGGCTACGCCACGCGCGGCTTCACCGGCAACAGCGTCTCCGTCCTCCGCGACGGCCTGCGCCAAAACACCGCCTCGCAATCCTCGCGCACGATCGACTCCTTCACGCTCGATCGCGTCGAGGTGCTCAAGGGCCCGGCCTCGCTCCTCTTCGGCGAGGGCGCGATCGGCGGAGCGGTCAACTATCTCTCCAAGTCGCCCGACCGCATCCGCCGTGGCGAGGCGCTCGCCAGCATCGGCTCCTGGAACCACCGCCGCCTCGGCGTCGGCCTCGGCGGCCCGCTCGTCGCCGGAAAACTCTTCTACCGCGCCGACCTCAGCCGCACCGAGCGGGATGGCTACGTCGAACGCAGCCGCCAGCGCTACACCGCCTTCAGCGGCGCCTTGGGCTGGGACGTCTCGCCGTCGCTCCGGTTGACCCTGCACGGCAGCTGGTGCACCGACTGGAACGAGAGCTACTACGGCAACCCCGTGATCTACGACGCCGTCGAGCGCTACGACGCCGCCACGGGGACCTTCACGCGCCTGGTCGCCCGCGCCGTCACCGCCACCGACCGCCTCGTGAATCCACGGGTCGACTCCGCCGCACGCCGCACCAACTACAGCATCCTCGACAACTACGCCGAGACGGAGAACGCGTTCGCGCGCCTGCGCGCCGAGTGGACCCTCGCCGACGGCTGGGAGCTTCGCAACGAGGCCTACGCCGCCACCCAGCTCCTCCGCTGGCGCAACCTGGAATCGAACCTCTGGAACCCGGTCACAAGCCTCGTCGACCGCTCCTCCTTCCTTCACCTCTACCGCGACGACGTGCTGCTCGGAAACCGCCTCGACGTCATCCGTCGCTCCAGACTGTTTGGCCGCGACAACCGCTTTCTCCTCGGTGGCTTCGTCGAGCGAAACGCCCTCCTCCGCGGCGGCACGCCCGCCGGGTACGCGACTACGTTGAGCAGCGTCCCCCTGCACAACCCCGACGTCGGCGTCGGTCCGGGCGATCCGGAGCGCTTCCAGAAGAACAACCGCGTGCGCATCGAGACCGCCGCCTTCTACGCCGAGAACGTCCTCGACGTGTCGTCGCGCCTCAAACTGGTCCTCGGCCTGCGTCACGATCTCATCGATCTCGCACGCCACACCCTCGTCACCCCCACGACCCCGGTCGCCAGCACCTACACGAAGGACTACGCGCCCACGACGGGCCGCGCCGGTCTCGTGTGGTCGGTCAACCGCGACGTCAACGTATACGCCAGCTACAGCCGCGCGGCCGAGCCGGTCACCCAACTCGTCAGCTTCAGCGCCACGCAGAACGACTTCGCCCTGCAATCCGGCCGTCAGTTCGAACTCGGCGCCAAGGGTTCGCTGGCCGCAGGCAAGGTCGACTTCACCTTTGCGCTCTTCGACCTCGAGAAAAACAACATGCTCACCTCCACGCTCGATCCCGACACGGGCCTGCGCCTCAGCCAGCAGATCGGCGCGCAGGTCTCCCAGGGGACCGAGCTCGCGCTCGCCTGGCTGCCGTCGCGCGCCTGGCGGCTCGAGGCCAACCTCGCCTGGACGTGGACCGCCGAGTTCAAGGACTTCAACGAGAATCTCGGCACCGGCGTGATCTCCCGCGCAGGCCACCGCCCCGGCAACGTGCCCGAGGTGGTCGCGAACGTCCACCTCTCCCGCACGCTCGGGCGGCACTGGCGCCTCGCCGGCGGCCCGCGCTACGTCGGCGAACGCGCGGTCAACAACGCCAACCTGATCTGGACGCCCGCCTACACCGCCGTCGATGCGTCCCTCGCCTACGAGCGCGACGCCTGGTCCGTCACCGTCCGCGGCCGCAACCTGCTCGACAAGGAGTACGAGGAATGGGCCGCCGGTCTGATGCGCCGCCTCGCCGATCCGCGCAACGTCGAGGTCAGCGCCCGCTGGCGCTTCTAGCCCGCAAGTTTCACCATAGAAACAGTCAAGATTGGTTTCACGGAGAACACTGAGCTCCGACACAGAGTCAGCGGGAGGCCACACGGTGTGCGGGAGATTTACGGCGGATGAAAATCAAACCAACTCTACGTCGAACGTTCGGATCGGAAGGCTTCTCATCTGTGACATTATCCCAAAGAATGTTGTTTTCCTGCGTGCATTTTTTTGGTCCGTCACTTCTGAGGATCGTGTGGGTTCAAGACGATAGTTTCAGGGATGGCGAGCGAAGCGCAGTGGCTTGTCTACTCGCTACCCGCTACTCGCTACTTTGCTTCCGGCTTCGCCGACCTGGGGCCTCTGTGTCGGAGCTCCGTGCGCTCTGTGACCCAAAAACGTTGTCGATGATGTGAAATATGCGGGCCAGCAATCCGCCCCTCCGATGAAACCACTCCCTTCCTCCCCCCTCCTCCTTCCTCCGGTCCGTGCAGCGCTCGCGCTGGCCCTCGCCGGCGGCCTCGCCTGGACGTGTATCCACGCTTCGATTACCGGTACGACGCCGACCCCGCCGGCGGCCGCGCGCGAGCTGCCGTCGCCCGCTGCGCCCGACAGCGGCGAGTCCAACCTGCACACCGGGCCCGACGGCACCGTCTATCTGACCTGGTCCGGCCCGGGCGACCGGGCGGGCGAACGCGCCCTGCGCCTCGCACGGCTCCCGCCGGGTGGCCGCGCGTGGAGCGCACCGCAGACAATCGTGAGCACGCCCTTGCTCATGGAGAACTGGGCCGACTTCGCCTCGCTGACGGTCGGCACGGACGGCACGCTCTGGGCGCAATGGTTCCAGCGGCCGCCGGATCAGGATCGCGGCTACAGCGGGTGGCTGGCACGGTCCTCCGACCGCGGTGCGACCTGGAGCGAGCCGGTCCCGCTGGGACACGAATTCGTCAGCCTCGCCCCCTTGAGCGGAGGCCGCGTGCTGGCCGTCTGGCTGGAGAGCTCCCGTGTGCCGCGCAGCGAGCGCAAGCCCGGCGACCCCAGCATGCTCCTGCTCTCCCGGCTCCTCGCCCGCGACGGCACGACGCTGCGCGATTGGGTGGTCGATCCCGACGTCTGCAACTGTTGCCAGACCACGCTCGCCACCCTCGGCAACGACCGCGTCCTCGTCGCCTATCGCGGACGCACGCCGGCGGAGATCCGCGACCACCGCCACGCCGTCTTCGATGGCGAAACGTGGGGCGCGCCCGCGTCGCTGCACGACGACGGCTGGCAGATCGCCGGCTGCCCCGTGAACGGACCGGCCGTCGACGCGCAGGAACGCTCCGTGGCCGCAGTCTGGTTCACCGCCGCCGGGGGGAAGGCCCGGGTCCAGGCCAAGCGATCGACCGACGGCGGAGCCACCTTCGGCCCGGCCGTCGCCGTGGACCTCGGTCGCCCGATGGGACGCCTCGACCTGGCGATGCTCTCCGACGCCAGCGCCGTGATCACCTGGATGGAAATGAAGGCGGACGACAACGAGGCCGGCATCTACGCACGCCGGCTGTTTCCGGACGGCACCCTGTCTCCGGCGATGCTCGTCGCGCCTTCCACGCAGGCCCGGGCGAGCGGCTTCCCGCGCATCGCGGTGCGCCCCGACGACCGGCTTGTGATGAGCTGGACCCACGAGCCCGGGACGCGCCAGGTGCGCGTGATGGAGTTCGCTCCTCCCCCGGCCGCGGTGGACGGCGCCGGCGCCGGCAGCGGGACCCGCACCGTCCTGCACGAGTCGCCATCGCCCGGTCTCGAACTCTGCGGCGCCGCCCTCGTCTCGCACGGACACTGAGATCCCGGGGGCGGCTTCCGGCAGCCCTCGCGCAGGAGCGGCTTTACGCCGCGATGAACACCGTCCGCCAGCCAGCACCAAACGGAGAAGGAATCTTCACAGGAGATCGCAGAGGACGCTGAGCTGGGAGCGGCGACACTCCTGTCGCCGGGTTTGCCTGTCGGGCGACTGTTCGCATGCCGGTTGCCCAACGATCCGGCGACAAGAGTGTCGGCGCTGCGCTCTCTACGACCACTGCGCGGTTGCCTCGCCGCCCGCAGGCGCCAACCTTGAAGGCACCCCGATGACCCACGCCCACGTCCGCACCTTCCGCCTTGCGTCGTTCATGGCTGCCGCGTCCTTCGTCGCGGCCGAACCGCCCGCCCCGGTCTTTCGTACCCAGGATATCGATACGAAGATCGGCATCGGCTACGGGCTGGCGATCGCCGACGTGGACGGCGACGGCCGGCCCGACATCCTGCTCGCGGACAAAACCACCATCCAGTGGTACCGGAACCCCGACTGGACGAAGTTCGTGATGGCCGAGAACCTCACGCCGCAGGACAACGTGTGCATCGCCGCGCAGGACCTCGATGGCGACGGCAAGTGCGAGGTCGCCGTGGGCGCCGGGTGGAATCCGGGCGAGACCACCGATACCACCAAGAGCGGCGCCGTGTTTTATCTCGTCGCTCCGGAGGACCGCACCCAGCGCTGGGAGGCCATCCCACTCCACCACGAACCGACCGTGCACCGCATGCACTGGGTCCAGGCCCCTGGCGGGGCTTGGGAGCTGGTCGTCAAACCGCTGCATGGCCGCGGCAACCGCAACAACGCCGGCGAAGGCGCCAGGGTCTACGCCTACGCGAAGCCCGCCGATCCGCGCTCGCCGTGGACACTCTCGCTCGTCAGCGACTTCACGCACGCCAGCCACAATTTTCATCCGGTGAACTGGAACGGGCGTCCCGAACACGAACTGCTCACCGGCTCGAAGGAGGGCATCTTCTGGTTCGAGCGCGACGGCGGCTCCTGGAAATATCGCCAGCTCTCCGAACACTGGACCGGAGAAGTCCGCGACGGACGCCTGCCGGGCGGCGGGCGTTTTCTCGCCACGATCGAGCCCATGCACGGCAACGTCGCCGCCCTCTACACCGAACCCGCGAACGCCCGCGACCTCTGGCCCCGCCGCGTGCTCGACGAGACCCTCCAGGACGGCCACGCCGTCGTCGTGGCGGATCTTCTCGGCACAGGCAGCGACCAGATCGTTGTCGGCTGGCGCGCCGTGCCGCCGCGCGGTTTGCCTGGTGTGCGGATGTTCACCCCACTCGACGCGGAAGGTCGGGAATGGCGTAAATCAGAACTCTCCGGACTCGAAGTGGCCGTCGAGGATATGAAGGGCGCCGACCTCGACGGCGACGGCCGCATCGACCTTATCCTCGCCGGCCGCGCGACCAAGAACCTGCGCATTCTCTGGAACGAAACGCCGAGGTAGCCGGACCGCGGGACCGCGCTTGCGCGGTCAGTCACAGGTCAAAGGTCTGAATGTCCAAAGTCGCCACCGGCCCGCCGCAGCGGGCCACATGAGACGAGGATCTGCTCCGCGACACGGAGCCGCTGACAACCTTGGACCTGCGACTTGGGACGCGTGACCGGCCACGAGAGCTCAGCCGCCTGTTGGCGGTCGAGCAAGGCCGCGCCCTCAACTACGCTCCTTGCGCGCATGCCCGAGCGACGCCTAGGAAACGTTCGGCAAGCGGGGCGATGCCCGCCGACGTCCACGCCGCGCCGACCACCAGCGGAGGCGGCTCCGGCATGAGTGGAATCAGTTTGATTCTCGCCCCGGTGGTGTGAGCCAGACTCTGCGGAAGGATCGCCACGCCCGCACCGGTCTCCAGGGCCGTCACCAGCGCCACACCATCATCATGCTCCTCGACGATCCGTAGGCGGCGGTTTTTCCCGCCCATCAGCGTCGAGAGGTAGTCATGATATTCCGGGTATTCCTTCCGGCTGTAGGTGACCAAGGGCAGGCTGCCAACCTCCTTAACCGCTATCGAGCGCCGCCTCGCCAGCGGGTGGGTGCTGCCGACCGCCAGCCGCATCCGGTCCCGGCCGAACTCCTCGAAACGCAAGCCCCGCAGCATCGCACGCGTGGGCCGGACCAGAAAGGCGAGTTGGAGCCTGCCCTCGTGAAGTCCGCGCAGCATCGATTCGGGCGAAAGGTCATAGAGCTTTACCCGGACGTTGACGACGTGCTTCCGAAAGGAGCGCAGCGCCCGGGGAAGGAAGGTCACCGTCGGCATGGGCGCATATCCCACGTTGAGTTCGCCACGCTGGCCTAAGGCGACGGTGGCAGCCGCCTTGACGGCGTCGTTCACACGGTCCAGCACCGCCTCCGACTCGACGAGGAATGCCCGTCCCGCGTCGGTCAAACGCACCGACTTCGCGCTCCGTTCGAGCAGAAGGAAACCCAACTCGTCCTCCAGATCGCGAATCTGGCGGCTCAAGGCGGGCTGGGAGACATGCAGCTTCAGGGCCGCCCGCGACACATTTTCCTCTTTCGCAACGGCCACGAAGTAGCGGAGGTGGCGCAGTTCCATGTAGCACGAGCATGCCTTGCGGTTATGCTGAGGCAAGAATCATGGTCTTTCCCAAAGGGAACCGATCCGTGGCATACTTCGAACGTATGAAAACCATCGCCATCATCGGTTCAGGAAACATCGGCGCCAACCTGGCCCGTCTCTTCGCCACCAGGCACAAGGTCGTCGTGGGTTCGCGCAATCCCGACCAAGCCCGCGTCAAAGTTCCGGGCCTTATTGTTACTACCTACGCCGAGGCCGTCCAGAGCTCCGACATCGTCGTGCTCGCGATCCCCTTCTCCGAGATCACCACCGTCGCCGCCACAATCGGGGAACTGGCCGGCAAGACGCTGATCGACGTCACCAACCCGCTCACGCCCGACTTCATGGCCCTGACGGTTGGCCACACCACGTCCGCCGGCGAAGCCGTCCAGGCCGCGTTCCCGCAGGCCCGCGTCGTGAAGGCCTTCAACACGATTCTCGCCCAAGTCCTCGTGAAGGCTGTTTCGGGGGCAAAATCGCTGCCTTCAGTTCTTGTCGCCGGCAACCATGCCGCGGCCAACGCCGAGGTTGTCCGGCTGGCGGAAGACACCGGCTTCCGGGCCTTCGACACCGGACCGCTCGCGAACGCGCGTTATCTCGAACCGCTCGCCGAACTGGGAATCCAACTTGCGTACGCGAAGGGCCACGGTGGCGAGGTCGGATTCACGTTCGCGACGGCCGCCTGAACGATCATGAAACCCGGACTCATCCTCCTCCTCAGCTCGATCACTCTGGCAGCCGCCGGCGGCGCCCAAGCGGTCGACCTGACGACGACTCCTCTACAACCGGTCGACGTCTCGCACACGGTGATAAAGTTCGACGGCCGCAGCGTCGTCCGCGTCACGAAAAGCCCCGCCATCGAGGCATTCGACGAACCGACGTTCGTCAAACTCGCTGGAACGACCTTCCAGGATGGGATCATCGAGGTGGACGTCTTGAGCCGGCTGCTCGCGGATGCACCACCGTTCGCCCGCGGGTTCATTGGCCTCGCCTTTCGCATCAACGAGGACAACTCCCGCTTCGAAAGCATTTATATCCGTCCCACCAACGGGCGGGCTGACGAACAGGTCAGGCGAAACCGCTCCACGCAGTATTTCTCATATCCGGACTTCAAGTTCGACCGCCTGAGGAAGGAATCACCGGAGCGTTATGAGTCCTATGCCGACATGACGCTCGATGCGTGGATCTCGCTCAAGATCGTGGTCCAAGGCGACAAGGCACAGTTGTATGTGAACGGAAGCGCTCAGCCGGTCCTGATCGTCAACGATCTCAAGCACGGCGCCGGCACAAGCGGTGCGATCGGCCTGTGGGTCGATGTCGGCACGGAGGGCTATTTCTCCAACCTCCGGATCCATCCGCAGTGACGGGATGCGCAAGCGTAAAGGTGGAGCCGCGGCCATGTCGGCCGCGCTCCCCATGTAGCGGTGCCAGTCCCCTGGCACCTGCTCGAAAGCGCCTGAGACAGGCGCCTCTACACGGACGTCGCCACACTGACGCGACCGACACGGTCGCGGCTGCACCTATTCCACCACATCGATGATCACCCGCGCGTACCGCGTGAGCCGCGGCGTGCCGTGGTCGGTCACCGCGAGGATGATGTGCATCGTGCCGGTGCCGGGAGGCATGACCCGCGACGTCTTCACCACAAGGTGGGCGCGCGCCTGGTCGAAGCCGACGATGTCGTGCTTGATGCCGGAACGCGAATTCGACATCCGCCGCGTGCCGGGTTCCTCGTAGCAGAACCAGTGAAACGACAGCGCGTCGCCATCCGGATCCGTCGACGCCGTTGCGCTCAGGTCCACGCGTTCGCCCTGCCGGGCGGTGAGCCGGGCCGGATGGTCGAGCTTCACCACGGGCGGATGGTTGGCCTCGGCGTAGGGCTTGATCGTCCAGTCCATCCGCGCGGCAAAGTCGTTCTGGTACGCCTCGCGCCAGCGCCAGATGGTCGCATGGTTGGTGGTGTGCCACTCGCCGTCGCGCCCGAGGACCTCGTCCTGCACATTGGTCCAGATCGGCCGCGTCTCGGGCTCGAGAAACCACTTCTCCGTCTTCGGCGTGTAGAGTTCGTAACGGCCGCCCCACCCGCCCCAGTCGGGGCGCTCGGGGACGTTGAGGCCGTTGTCGATCAGGCCAAGAAAGCTCGGCGTGTCGCCCTCCATCATGAATTCCCAGTGTGGATACACCGCGCCGAGCGGACCCTTGCTGCGCACGTTGCGGTCGAGCCACTCGTTGGTCACGAGCTCGAAGTCCGCCCCGCCGAAGCGGCCGTGAAACTTGTCGCCACCGATGGCGATCCAGGTGGCATGATGAAACCCGCCGCCGGCATTCACGCCCGGCGTGACGATGTAGAACAACCCCGGGAAGTTTTTTCGGATCCACGGGCCGCTGTTGTCCTGATCGGAGATCGCATAAACGCGGAGCTTGGCCACGAAGGCCGCCAGCTGGGCCGGCGAACGCGTCTCGCGCACCTTCCACAACGCTTGCGCGAGCACGTTGGGGCCGCCCCAGATGGACACCCAGAGCGGGCGCGGGTCGTCGCGATCGGCCGCGCGGATGAGCAGTTCCGAGCCCGGCGAGTCCTTGCCCTGCCCGACGGCATCCATGTGGCCGATCGGCAGACCGGACGCGATGCGTTCCTGGAGATACTTTTCCGAGGGAAACCCCGGCTCGTGCAGCTCCAGGTTGTCGCGCACTTTTCCATACGCCGCCACGATCTGGTGAAGATACTGCGGATTGACAGGAACCGTTTCCCCGCCCGGCGGCGTGGCCACCAGCCCCTCGATCTCGAAGTGGTTCGCGTAGGTCAGCAGGCGCACCAGCGACATCTGGTCGTCGGGGTCGCCGCCAATATCGGTGAGGACGAAGAGGCGCGGTTTGCCGGCCGCCGCGAGTTGCAAAGAAGCCCCGAGCGTCAGCAAGAGGAGGACCGTGAGGAAACGAGGGATGTGCATAAGGTCAGCGAAGAATCAGTCTGCAGATTTGCCCACAAGAAGAGTCCGGACCGGTTTCACAGCGCGGCGCCGCTGCAAGCAAAGCTCGATCATAGGGATTTGGCCACAAAGAGGCTCAAAAGGCTCAAGAGTTCCGGAGATCCCGACCGCTTGTTTTTGCGCTTTTTGAGCCTTTTTGTGGCAGAAAGCGCGGATTGGAAGGTTTCTCCTCGGTGGACTCTGTGTCGGAGCTTGGTGTCCTTGCCTGCGCCGGCCGGTGAGTCTCAGAGACCGGGCGGCCGGTTGCCGGCCGCCAGCCAGTTCAGGTAATCTTCAAGGTTGGTGTAGCCGTCGCCATCCGTGTCCATGGCTCCGTCCGCCGGGTTGTCAGGATTCAGGCCGTGTTGGCGCTCCCACCAGTCGGGCAGGCCGTCGCCGTCCGTGTCCCAGTCGGCCGGACGGTGGATCTCGGGATAGTCTTCCCAGCCGCCGACGTCGGCTTGCGAATCCGGAAGTCCGGGCAAGCCAGACCGGCTGCCCTTGTAGGTCGCGGTTCCCTCGCGCACCTCCCGGATCACGCGCTTGTCGTGGTCGTCGAGCATGGGGACGTTGGCGCCGACATCGGCCAGCACGTTTTCGTAGGCTTCTTTAGCGCTGTGCGTCGTGACGTAGGATTCGAAGAAGGGCCTGGGTACGGTCGTGGGCGCGTCCTGCCTGCCCTGGACGCGCATCCCCTTGAACGGTCCCGTCGGGCCTTCCGGTCCGGCGACGCCTTCCATGATATTGCCCGCAACATAATATTGCTGCGGACCGAAGGCGGGGTTCTCGAACTGCGGGTTGAGGTAGGTCAGTAGCTGCGTGGCCGGACCCGGCTTATAGTAGTTGTTGACGAAGTTGACCTCCCGGGCGCCGCCATCGGTGGTGCGATTCCGCCAGTTGTAGACGACCATGTTGCGGATATCGAGGCGTCCGGCGTGCCGGTTGGCCTGGTCGAGCGACCCGGCCAGCGACCAGTTGCGGCCGGCGTTGTGCGCGAGGAGGTTGTGGTGAAAGCTCCCCACATCACCGCCGATCGAGCCCGCGTAACCGTGGCCTCTCGTATTGTCGTAGTGCGAATGCCCGGCGATGTTGAGGGCCTCGGAGATCAGGTTGCGCTGAAACGTGATGTTCCTGGCGCCGCGGGAACTGAACGCTTCGTCGATGCTCCAGGAGATCGAGCAATGATCGATGATGCAGTGGTCGCTGCCGGCGAGGCCCATCCCGTCCATCGTGCCGTTCAGATCGCCGAGCCGCAGCCGGATGAAGCGGATGATCGTGTCGCGGGCGCCGACGCCGCCGAAAGTGAAACCGCGGATGCAGATGCCCTTTCCGGGCGCCGTCTGGCCGGCGATGGTCAGGAACTCGTTCGCCGGGCCGAAGACGAGTTTCGATTTCAGGGTGATGATTCCGGACACGTCGAAGACGACGGTGCGCGGCCCCGTGGCTTCGACGGCCTCGCGCAGCGAGCCCGGTCCCGAATCGTTGAGATTGGTGACGCGCATCACGCGACCGCCGCGGCCGCCGAGGGCGAAGCGGCCGTAGCCCTCCGCGGTGGGAAAGGCGAGGTGACGGACCCGAAAGCGCCACGGCTCACCGCGCGTGACCTTGCCCCCGGCGTCAACGGAGTCCACGCGCCACGCATAATGCAGCAGCGAGTTGCGCGGAACGATCGGTGCGGCCAGGGAACTCCCCTCGACGGAGACCACGAACCCTTCCGCGTGCCCGTCGGCCGCGGCGAGTTTGTGCATGGCCGCGTCGCCATCGTGGTCATGGACAAGGTGGACGCGGTGCCGGACCGCCGATGCGGACGGCGTCCACGACAGGGTCACCGTGCCGTCGTCGCCATCGACGTGCCGGTCGCCGCTGGCGGGCAGCGGCTTGCGCGCGATCATGGCCGGGTTGGGCACGTCCAGCGCGAAACCACTGAGCAGTGCGCGGCCTCCGACCGCGGACGCGATGCGAACCACCACCGGCTCGCCCGCCCTGGCCACGAAATCGAGGAAGGACGTGGCGACGTCGTCGTTGTGGCGGACCTCCCGCGAGGGCTGGACCACCCCGGCGGTGCGATCGCCCGACGACACGGTGAGGGCGCCGTCCGTCATTCCGAGGGCGTGATGATAACCCACCCACGTGTGCGGACCGGGCGCCAGGCCGTCGAGCTGGACTTCCAACACGGACGGATGTCCCCCGGTAACCACAGCCGCGTCGGCTCCGAGTGTGACCCCGTGGACCACGATCCCCTTGTTGCCATCGAGTCCGAGGGTGCCGGCGCCACGAGCCGCCCGCACGGTCACGGTCACGCCGCCGAAGGTCCGACTCGGGTCGCGTCCCGCCGGCTCCCAGTTTTCCCAGCCCTCGGTGCGCATGTCGGCGCGGTTTATGGCGTTGAGATCCACGCGCAAGGCCTCCGCGGCGGCAGGAGCCGCCGTCAGCAGCGGGAGGGCGAACAAGGTCGCGAGCGAGAAGGCTTTTAGAATCATCATGAGGGAAGCCGGGCGGAGCAGGTAGGGTTGACAGGCACATTTCACCAGATGAATGGTGCGCGCGTAGGAGCGGCTTTACGCCGCGATGGCTGGCGGACAGTGTTCATCGCGGCGTAAAGCCGCTCCTACGCAATCCTTGCGAAACGCAACGTCTGGGCTGGTGAGACATGCAGGGTTAAGGATGGGAGCCCGCCTGTCGTGCGCGCCACGCGGGATACTCGTCGCTCAGCAGCGAGGCCGGCCACGTTCCGTGGTAGGCATAGCCGCTGCGGCGTTCGTAGCCGACTTGATTGAAGTCGTAGCGGAAGATCGAGTCGCGGTCGAGGTAGAGCGGCCGGTTGGTGCGGAGTTCGTAGAACCGCGCCCAGAGCGGCGGCGCGGACTCGTCCGCGACAAGGACGCGCTCGCGGCGGCCGTCCTCGCGACGCACCTGATCGATGCGATAACCGCTGATCGGCACCGACCCGAGCCAGGCAACCGCACCCTCGATCGCGGCGACGACCTCCGGAGTCGGCCGCTCGATCTCCATGAGGAAACGCACGATGCCCACGCTTTCTCCGCCTGAAAGGGAGGGCGGTTCGTACGTGCGCGCCCAGGCGGGTGCGAGCGTCACCTCGTCGTGCTGGGCGCACCACGCGGTGAGCCGGCCGTCCTGCATGATCTGCGTGCGCAGGATGCACTCGATGCCCTTGGCGAGCGCAGCCCGGGCGCGCGCGCGCCGCTGCTCGTCCACGAACCCGTAGGGCGCACGTCCTTCCGCGACTTCCCGCAACACGGTCAGCGCGTCGATCATGGCGCCGTCGTTGTACGTGATCCGCGAGTAGTAGCCGCGCCGCAGGGGAAAGAACTGGGGGAATCCACCGTTCGGATACTGGGAGGCCAGCAGGTAGTCGATGCTGCGCTCGACCGCCTTCCGGTAGTGTCCCTCGCCGGTCGCCTCCACCATCCGCGCGAGGAACAGCAGGGGAAGGCGCAGGGCGCCGTTGTCGAGGCTGTTGCTCTCGGCTCCGCCGAGCTCGGCGGGCGCGAGGGGCGGGGTCGTAAGATTGCGGTTCTTGGGCCAGCCGCCCTCGGCCGACTGATACAGCAGCACGGTGTCGGCAACAGCACGGGCTTCATCGGTCGCATACCATTCGGCCGGGCGGCGAAGGTAGTCCGCACCCCAGCGGGCGACGGGAGCCGCCTGGTTGCGGGCGAAGGGATCGCCCAGAAAGCGTTCCATCATGCGGGCGAGGTTCGCGTGATCGCGGTCTGCCGAGGCGAAGCCGATCACGCAGACGTGGTCGTTGCCGCTCATGCCGCGGATCGCGTAGTTCCGCTCCCGCCCTGCCCGGCCGAAGCTGTAGAGATCCATGTTGTGCAGGCCGCTGGCACGGATCTGGCGGTGATTCTCGTTCGGCGCCTCGTCGTCGGGCGTCTTGCCGAAGAACATCACGTGCCTCGCCTGCGGATCGCCAATGTAGATCCACTTAGGCTTGAACTGCGCCAGTGCGCCGCTGGGCGTGTGCCGGGTGCCATCGGCCGTCACGAAGTAGTCCGCCTCGTCGGCAGAGCCTCCCGCCACGCACTCCAGCAGGAAGCAGTAATCGCCCTTGGAGCGGAGCACTTTCACCGCGATGCGGTCGGCGAAGAACCAGTACTGAAACGTGAAGTCGGCGTTGGACGATTCAAGGATGACGACCTCGCCCTCGGTGACACCATCGACGACCATTGTGGTCGACCCGCTGTCGCGCCCCGCGTGGCCGAAGTTGCCGGGGCTGTTGGGAAACCCGCGGAAGTCGCCGTTGGGGCCGGGCGGCAGATACGAGGCGATCCAGTCGTTGCCGTCGGGATCGATGAAGCTCTTGAAGCCCGAAACGCCGTTGTCCTTCTCGAAGTACACCGTGCCCATCGGCATCTCGATCTTGTAGCACCCGGTGCCGTGCCATTGGACCTCGGTGAGTTTCACCGGCCGGGCCTGGGCACTGGCGGCCATTCCAATCAGTATCACGAAAGGTAATACGAAACGTCCCATGCTTCTCATAATGTTCAATTCTCCATGGACCCTTACCTTGAGGATTCCCGCACCGCGGGAATCCTGTTCATACGCTCGGCAAAGTCGCGCAGGTAGGCCTCGCGCCACTGGTTCACGGTCTTAGTTCCATGATGAGGGCCGTCGGCCAGGGCCGGCGACGGATCGTCGGTCCACCAGTTCGGCCGGCGGGCGTCGGGGACGATCGCGGCGTCGGGTGGCGGCGAAACGGAAAGGATTTCGCCCGTCGCGCCGTCGAGCGACGCCACGTTGCTGCGGATCTCGTAGCGGTAGAGTTTCGCGTCCTTCGAGCAGAAGCGGAAACGGAGGTTGCCCTCGCCGTCGACATGGCCAAGCAGCGCCTGGTTTTCGACGATCATGCGACCTTCCGGCTGCGCGGGCGGGTTCGCCCCGAGCGGGAGCACGAGTTCGAGAATGCCGAAGTGTTCCATGCGGTCGGCCGCCGTGGTCAGCCGGCGGTAAACCGAGTGCGGCCGCTCCCACGCACGCACATAGCGACCGCCCCAGCCGGGCTGCGCCGGATTGGCCGGCGTGCCGCGCAGGAGCCAGCTCACCGTGGGCGTGTCGCCCATCTTGATGATGCCTTCGAGGTGATGCGTGAAGTAGTCGCCGAGGGCGCCGCGGCCGGCGATGTGCGTTTCGACAAAGCTGCGGTTGCCCCACTCGCCTTCCTGGTTGCCACCCACGAACCACCCGCGATACGTCGCGTTGGATTCGATGATCCAGAGGTCCTTGTGGTGGGTCGCGAGGTAGTGGTAGGCGTCCGGACTCCACTTCTTGTTCGGCCCACCCACCCAGTGCACGCGCAGCTTCGGGAGGATGTCGGGCGCATCGTGCAGCGCCTGCGCGAGGTCCTCGATGCCGCCCCACACCAGCACGTGCAGGGGACGCGGATCGTCCCGGCGCGCGCACTGGACGATCCATTCCGATCCTTCCGTCGGCCGGCGCACACCCGCGTACGGCGCCACTTCGGTTTCGCCCTGCTTCGTCAGCGCGCGCAATGCGGCCGGCGTCGGGTAACGGTCGGAGTGGGCGCGCAGCCGGGGGAAGTCCTTCTCATACTCGGCGATCACCTCGAGAAGGTGCTCTTTCCGTCCGGGGCCGAAGGGCGAGGAGACGAGCCCCTCCAGATCGAAGACATCCGCGTACAGCAGGAGGTGCACCATCGACTGAAAGTCGTCGGGGTCGGTGCCGCCGATGTCGGTGGAGACGAGCACCCGGTGCCGCACGCCGTCGAGGGCGCCACCCTCGGCGAAGGAGCCGGGCGGGGCGGTCCGGAAGGCCGAGGCGAGGTCGGGCGCCAATTCGCCGAGGGCCGAAACCACGAGGCGGGCAAACCTCCGGCTGCCGGCCGGATCGAGGTGGGTGCGGTCGGGCGTGCCGTCCGCATTCGCCGGGTTGAGCTTCGCCGTTTCCTCCGGGCCCAGCCGCTCGCACAAGGCGATGCTCAAGGTGTGCAGGTCAATCGCCGGCACGCCGCGTTCGCGCGCGACGCGCTTCGTCGCTTCCGCGTAGGGACCGAGCGTCGACGCAATCCGGCCAGGTTCGGTATTCGAGAAATGGCGACGCGTCAGCGAGGTCACCAGCACGGGGCGGGCGCCGATCGCGCGGACCTCGTCGACGTAGCGGGCGAGGTTCGCGGCGAAGGTCGTGTCCGGATCCGTCTCGCGCTCCGGCCCCTTCCCCGGCTGGTCGTTGTGCCCGAATTGGATCAGGTAAACGTCACCCCTCGCCGCCAGCGCCGCCTCCCAATGCCCCTCGTCGCGGTAGCTCTTCGAACTCCGCCCGCCGCGCGCCATGTTCGTAATACGAACATCGGGGGCGGCGAGTTCGCGGAAGCCATGGCCCCAGCCGGACTGCTCCGTGACGGTGGAGTCGCCGACGAGGACGAAGTGCGGCCGGGAGTCCGCGGCGTAGGCGGCCGCGGACAAGACGAGCAACGAGATAGCAGTAGACAGACGGACAACGTTCATCGGGAAGGGGCGGGAACCGAACCGGCGCCATGGCATTCGCACGTGTGCTTAGACGGCCGGAGGTTCCAAGGTTACAGGAGCCCGCGCACGAAATCTACCTGCCTTCGGCGAAAGACTGCCGGGATCATAGCGCCGGCCGCACTGACAGCGCCGATTCCTTCCGACAATCTGCCGGCCCCGAGAAGTCCCCGGGCCGGCAGAACTCCTGCACAGGAATCCGACTCAGAAGTCGTAGTTGGCTCCGAAGAGCCACTGGATGCCCGTGGCCTGCTGCTTGTTGGTCACGATGCCCAGTTCCGTGAAGGTCGGGCGCTCGCTGTCGAGGTTGCGGGCGGTGCAGGTGAGGCGGAGTTTGTCGTTCACCCGGTAGCTGGCCTCCAGATCCCAGAAACGGTAATCCAGCTGGCGCGGATCGCGCTGGTTGGACGGACCGGTCTCGAGGAGGTTTGCCGTCGGACGCTCCTTCTGGAAGTTGGTCTTCAGGTGGACGTAGACCTTGCCGCGCGGCGAGCGGTAGCTGATGCCGGCATTGTACTGGGAATCCACCACGCCGGAGAGGTGGGTGATCTTCGCGCCGGAGGCGCCACCGCCGAAGGTGCCCTCCATCTCGTAGATGCGGGTGTGGTTGGCCCAGAGCTCGACCCCGTGCAGGAACGCAGGCACGAAGGCCCAGTCGCGCAACTTCTGCCGCACGCTCAATTCGAACCCGCTCCAGTTGGCGTTGCCGAGATTCTGGCTCGTGGAGAGGCGGTAGTTGGCGAACTCGGGGCCGAGGTTCAATTCGGCGAGCAGCTCGGGCGTCATGGCCACGGTGGTCGAGGAGATGTAGTCGTCGATGTCGCGCCGGAACCAGGCGGCCGTCCACTCACCCGCGGTCTTCGTGTAGTACTCGACGCTGAAGTCGTAGTTCTTCGAGCGCTGCGGGAGCAGGCCGGCGCGGTTGGAGGTGACCGTGCCCTGGAAACCGCCCGCCGGGGTGTCGTCCTGCGTGAGGGAGGGCAGGATCTGCGCGAAGTTGGGGCGGCCGATGCCCTCGGTGTAGCTGGCCCGGACCTGCAAGTCGGGCCGGATCTCGTATTTGAGATGCAGATACGGGAACGGGTCGGAGCGGTAGCTGGAACGGGTCGTCTGGAAGCGGTACTTCGCGATCACGCCCTCGAGCGAGTTCGCATGCACGCCCGGCGGAAGGACGCTGTTCGGGCCCGAGGTGGGCAGCACGCGGCTGCCGAGGGCCTCGATGTCGGTCTCCTCCACGCGGACGCCGGCGAGCACATTGAGGTCGCGCAGGGTCACGTTGCCCATCAGGTAGTAGCCGGTGATCCTTTCGTTGACCTTGCGGCGACCGGCGAACTTCTGCTCCTCGGCGTAGGCGAGGTTCTCCACCATGACCTGGGGATTGGCCCGCCAGTACTCGTAGAGGCGCACCGTGTTGAGGTACTCGGGTTCGCGCAGGGTGAAGCCGGGTATCTGCGAGGTCACGGGGATCGGCTCGGCAAAGCGTCCGAGCCGCGCACCGGCGGCGGTGGTATCGTCGGCCGTGCCCGCCACGCCATCCTCGCCCACCCAGTACCAGCGCCGCTGGGGGTTGTAGCGGTCGCGGATGGTCTCGTTGTAGGCGAAGCCGGCCTTGACGTAGGCCGGGAAGGCCAGCCGCAGGTCGCGCTGCACGTCGAGGCGGCCGGACCAGCGCGTCTCGGAGGAGTCGCGGACGTTGTTGGAAACGAAGCCGCCGTGGTTGCTGCGCTGGCCCTCGGCCGCGAGGTTGCCCTGGTTGGGCCGGTAGCTGTCGAGCAGATACATGTCCGGCCCGCTGTTCTGCACGATCGAGCCAGGATGGTCGGAGTCCCGCGCGTGATCCCGGAAGCTGATGCCGAGATTGGCGTCGGTGAAGATGGCGAGCCCGGTGAAGTTGTTGCCGTTCTCGTAGTGGTTGGTGGATTTCGAGACGCCGCCGACGAGGTCGACGGTCCAGTCCCCGGACCGGTACTTCAGGCCGGGGTTGATCTGCCACGACTTCGTGTACTTGTCGAAGACGCTGACCGACTGGTTGGCCTGGCCGGTCGTGGTCGTGTAGTTCTCGATCGTGGAATCGGGGGTGTAGCTCGCGAGGCTGTTGGAAGGGCGGAAGGCGACCGCGTGGTTGCGGTTGGTGCTGTGGTACTTCGTGTACGTCGTCTTGAGGAAGAGGGTGACCTCTTCGGAGAAGCGGAGGTCGGTGTTGAGCGAGTAGTCGGTGCGCGTGCGCAGCTGGCGGTTGGGCGCGATGGCGACGCCGTTGCGGCGCACGGTGGCGTTCTCGAGCGTGAAGGGCGTCGGGGCCGCCGGGCCGTTGAAGACGTTGAAGCCGGTGGAGGCGCTCGAGCCCAGCATGTTGGTGTGGTCGCGGCCGACGGAGAAGACGACGCCGAGGCGGTTGTTGAAGAACGCGTCCGAGAAATTGAAGCGTCCCACCGGGTAAAGCGACCGCTCCTCGCCGACTTCGTTGTGACCGGGGCTCACGTACTTGCCGAAGAAGTCGTTGGAGTCGGTCATGACGCCGAGCTGCAGGCCGACGCGGCGACCCTTCTGGTCGAAGGCGCTCTTCGTAACGAGGTTGACCGCGCCGCCGATGGCGTTGGCCGACATCGAGGGGATCGGCGCCTTGTAGACCTCGACGCTCTGGATGGCGGCCATGGAGAGCTGGTCGATCTCGAGCTGGCGGTTGAGACCGCTGGAGGCGGCGGAGGCGATCTCATTGCCGTCCATGGTGACGGACGTGAGCGTCGGGTCCTGGCCGCGGAGGCGGATGCGGTTGGGCTCGTTCTGCGAGTAGTCCATCTGGATGCCCTGGATGTTGCGCAGGAACTCGCCCGGGTTGCCGGTCGACTGGTCGATGAAGGCGTCGATCGAGGCCACCGTGCGCGCGGTCTCGGCGCGCTTCTGCTGGTTGATCGCGAAGGCGTTGCCTTCGACCGTCGAGGTGATGACGAGCGCATCGAGTTGATACACGTCGGCCGTGAGCTCGAAGTCGAGGCGGGCGGTGCCGTCCTCGCTCACGGTGACAGTGCGGGTCTCGTCATCGAGTCCGGCATAGCTGACAATGACGGTGTGTGTGCCGGCAGGTATCCCGGCGAGGCGGAAGCTGCCATCGCGATCCGTCGCCGTACGGAAGGCGGTGCCCTCGACCTGGACGACAGCCCGCTCGAGGTAGCGCTGGGTGTTCTTGTTGAGAACGGAGCCGGAAATGACCGCGGCGTCCGCGAGGTTTGCGAGGGCGCCCGCCGAGGCGGCGACGAAGGCGAGACGATGCAGGAGACGGCCCATCGCGGGGCGGAGGGTGGATTCAGGCGCAAAGCTCCGCCGGAACCCTTTAGGGAGGGCTTTCATAGGGGGTTGGTTGTCAGGGGTGGAAACGGCCTTGCACGCGGGCCGCGGCGCAATCGAAGAGACTGCGCCGGGAACACGCCCAAGGATTTCGATTACGCGCTCACTCTACCCTAGAAAAGCCCCGGTCTTCTACCGGGCTTCCGCGAAAAACCACCGGGATTCTAGGCTCGCCCTCGCCGCAGCGTAAAACCGCAGACAGGGTTGTTCGTATCCCGGATTAAAGGAGCGGCGACACTCTTGTCGCCGTTGTTGGGCTCCGAACGGCCTCCGCGTACGAGTTCGGGGACAGGAGCGTCGCCGCTCCGTCCAAGCGGACCGTGAAAATCGTGGACTCGCGCGCGTTCGGCGACGGGAGTGCGCTCCTTTCCCAGCACCCGAAGCATCGTTGCGCCCGCGCCGGCGAGGCAGGATCAACCCTCGGTGCGATGCTGCCGGCGATAGTCGCGCGGGGAACAGCCGCACTCTCGCCGGAACGCCTCGTTGAAACGACTGATCGAGCTGAAGCCGGAACGGTAGGCGACATCGACAATCTTTTCGTCCGACGTCGCCAGGAGCCGTTGCGCATGAGAGACCCGGTGATGCGTGAGGTACTCGATGAGCGTGGCGCCAAAGGTGTTTTGAAACAGGCTCATCGCATAATTCGGATGCAGACCGACATGACGACCGATGTCCTCGACAGAAAGCTTCTCCAGATAGTTCTGGGCAATATAGCACGCCATCCTCTCCACCTTTGACAGTGCGCCATCGGACAACGGCACCTTGCGCGTGTGCGCCGGGGCCGATCCTTCGGGCAACGCCGGCAAGCCCCGCGCAAGACGCAAGAGGCGCGCCTCCAGCTCGAGGAGCACCAGCCTTTTGGAGTCGTCCTGACTCTCCGCCAGATCTCGTTCCCACTGGGAGAAGAGGGCGTAATCGTAGTGCGCGCGATCGCCCCGCGGTTCACTGATGACGTTTCCGTGGAGGAGCGGCTGCACCAGCCTGTCCGGCAACTTGCACTGCAGGAACCACGCAAAGGGAATCGTCGCCACGAAGTAGTCCGGCTCGTTGCCGTAGTCGATGATCTGGTGGGGAATCGCCGCCCAGAAAATGTGCAGCCGGCCCGCCTCGATCCGCACCTTGCGCCCGCCGAGCAGGTAGGTCACCCAGCCGCTCTGCAGGAAATTCAGCTCGATCTCGTTGTGATGATCCGGCCGGCGCATGGGCGACGGCGACCAGCGGACGCAGGTGAATCCGTAGGGCTCGAAGTCCGGGCGCGTGGGGTCGAACGACACCATTTAGGGCGAACACGTGTCGTTATCCCGTCGTACGTGTCAACAACGACCGGTGGTATAACACGCGCCCGGGCGTCTCTTCGTTTCCTGCACGTTGGAAAGCGGCTCGGCCTCTCTCCCGTGGACGTCGTTCCGCACCGCCGGCGTGGGCGCGGGAAAACTTGCATCGCCGCGATTTCGGGGTGTCGGCCCCCAGCGATTTGTGTTTCAAACGCTGCCGAACGTGAACTGCGCCTTCCCCTCCGTCCGTCACTGCCAGCTTCTTGGGCTGCTCCTGCTTCCGCTGCTCGCCGCCGCCCAGCCCGTGCCCTCAGGCAATCCCGACGTGGTCACTGCCATGCCCGGACTGGTGGCCTTCTGGACGTTCGGCGAGGAGGCCGGACAACCGCGACGGTCCTTGGGAACCGCCCACCCCCACCCCTTGGTCGAAGTCGGCGGACCCGTCGCGCGCGTCGAAGGCGGCCCCTTCTCCGGCTATTCCGCCGAGCTGGCCGGACATCATTTCCTAAAAATCCCCTACGCAGAGACCCGCGATCTCAACCTCTCAGGACCGCACGCCCAGGTGAGCATGTTCGCCGTGGTGCGCCTGAAGGACCTCGAGGTCAGCCGCACCATCGCCGGCATGTGGAGCGAGGGTCTGGGACGCAACGACGACAGCGGCACGCGCCAGTACGCGCTGCTGCTCAACATGCCGGCCTACGGCGGCCCGCGGAAACTCGTGCCGCACATCTCGTCCGAAGGCGGCGTCACCCGGCGGGCCGACGGTTCGCCGTTCCCCTGGTGCGCCGATTATGCCGTATCCGCCCGGGAAGTACCGGAGGACCGGTGGATCACCGTAGGCTTCACCTACGACGGCGAGTGGCTGTGCGCCTACCTCGACGGCGTGCTCGACCGTCACGAACTCGACCCGGTCCGGCACAAGCGCACCGACCGCTACTTCACGCAGGAGGGACCGGACGGCGGCAGCCGCGGGCTCAATCCGTACTACCATGGCCGCGGCATTTTCGCCTACGACCCGGCGAAACACGCCGAGTCCAAGCCGATGGGAGGCTCCGACTTCATCGTCGGCGCCCGCTTCGCCGTCGGCTCGCTCTTCGCCGAGGGCAAGGCGACGATCGGTCGTTTCGGCGGCCTCGCGGTCTTCAATCGCGCGTTGAGCGAGGCCGAGATGAGGGCGCTGCACGAGGCGGCCAACCTTCCCGCCCTGCCCTGATTGCGGCGCGACCCCGGCCGCCGTATCCGCCATGTCACACGATGCCGACCGGCTCGCGATGGAGTCGTTCGCGTTCCTCGTCGAGTTCGCCGGCGCACCCGGCGGCATCGTGTCGGCCGGATTTCAAGCGTGCGTCCTCGGCCCCTCCGCGGCGGACACGGTCGATTTTCGGAAAGCCGGAGGTGCCGCAACCAAGCCACCAGGGCTGCACCAAGGGTCAGACGTCATCTTGCGTCGCGGCCTCGCGCCCGCGCCCGGTCTCGCCGACTGGGCGCGAACGCCGGCCGCAGAGGGACGCACGGTGACGATCCGGCTTCGCGACGAATCCAGGGCCATTGTGCAATCCTGGGAGTTGCACGGAGTCCGCGTAACCGGACTCGTCGGCCTCCCGGCCCCGGACGGCCGCACCCTCGCCATCGAGGAACTCACGCTGCACGTCGAAGCCCTCAGCCCGCTTGTTTCACAAGACAGCAGGCTTGAGGAGTAGGAGCGGCTTTATGCCGCGATGGCTGTCGGACGGTGTTCATCGCGGCGTAAAGCCGCATACTTCACCACAACTAAGGCCAAGACCGGTTTCACAGAGTACACTGAGCCCAGACACAGAGGCGGCGGGAGGCCACACGGTGTGCGTGGAGTTTACAGCGGACGACATCCGGCCCAACGCCGCGCCCAAAATTCGGATTGGAGGCTTTCTCCTCTGTGGCCTCTGTGTCGGAGCTCAGTGTTCTCTGTGGCCCAAGAAAAATCATTGTCGATGATGTGAAATATGCGGTCAGATCTTCAGGAAGAGCTTCCGCCGCCACATCCACCAGAGGATCAGCCACATGATCGCCAGCGTGGCGGCGCCGTGCAGCAGGGGTTCATAGGCCGGACCGAACACGCGAAACACGTCCGTGCCGAGATGCGTGGTCAGGTTCTTCGCGATGAAGGCGCGGAAGAGGTGGGCGATCAGATAGGCGGCGATCGAGTTCATGCCGACGACGACGAACACGAAGGACCAGCGCCGGCCGTTGCAGAGATCGACGAGCTTGTAGAACGCGCCCAGCAGGAGGAAGCACCAGCCGCCGCTGTAGAGCACCCAGCTCGGGGTCCAGATGCGCTTCACCACCGGGCAGAGCCCGAGCCAGCCGAGCAGGGCGCCCGCCGCAATGCAGGCGACGCCCGCGAAGGCAAACCACCGCAGGCGCGCCGCCGGATCGCGGTCGCTCTTGAGGATGTTTCCGGCAAGCAGGCCGAGGATCATCGTGGCAAGTGTGGGGACGAAGCTCAACGTGGCGTAACCACCGGGGTGATACACGAAGGGGCGTTCGCGCGGAAAGAGGTTGAGGAACCACGTGTCGAAGGCCGCTGCGAGGTTCGTGCCCTTCTGCCAGTGAGCCGCGAAGCCCGTGTGCCCGTGCGCCGCCAGCCACTCCGCCGACACGCCGACGCTGGCATAGTCGAAACCCGCCGCGGGCAGCGGCCACAGCGCAAAGGCCGCCCAGGTCGCGACGAGGATCCCCCCGAGTGCGAGCCACTGGTCCCGCACCGGACGGAACCCGAGCACGAAGAGGAAGCCGTAACCGAGGCCGATCTGCGTCAGCGTGTCCTCGAAGGTCCAGTTCGTGGTCGTACGCGACAGCGAGCGCAGGAAGACACCGAGCAGGACGAGCAGCAATGCCCGCCAGAAGGCATGCAGCGCCAGGGCCGTGCGGTCCTGTCCGCGCCCGAGACGATTCGCGATCGAGAAGGGCAGCGCCACGCCGACGAGGAACGAGAACCCGGGCTGGATGAGATCGTGCAACGAGGCGCCGACCCATTCCACGTGGGTCTGCTGCCGCGCGAGAAAGGCCCAGAGGCCGCTCTCCGGCAGCGCCTCCGCCACGCGGCGCAGCCGCAGGACCTCGGCCATCATCAGCAGCATGACGAAGCCGCGAAACGCATCAACGGAAGCCAGGCGCGCCGGGGCCGGCGCCGCCGCAGGCGGGGTGGGGTTCATGCCGGCAGTGTGACGATGAACGTCCGCGAGACGAGAGAGAAGCCGCGGCAAACGCTTGTCGCTGGCCTGATGTAGCGGCGGCCGTGTCGGCCGCCTGGAAGGCACGAGGCGGCTGAGACGCCGCCGCTACATTCGTCACCTTTGCACCGACGCGCCCGTCTCAGGCGCCGCTACATCCCGCAAACCGTCTGCGCGCAAAGTACTCCCCCTCCCCGCGTCCTCTGTCATAGTCTCCCGAGCCTTCACCCACCTCATGTCCTTCCGCCCCACTCTCCTCGCCGGCCTCGCGGCCGCCGCCCTCACCTCGTTCGCGCCCGCCGCCGACTCCGACCTGCCGCCGGGCTTCGCCGACCTGCTGAAGATCGACGCCCACTCCCACATCTTCGAGGACATCCCCGCGCTGAATGCGATGCTGCGCGAGCTCAACATCCGCACGGTGAACGTCTGCAACAACGGCACCGACGAGTACCTCGAGCTGATGCATCGCATCGCCTACGACCTCGCGGAGAAACACCCGGACCTCTATCCTTTCGAATCGACCTTCGACCTGCGCCGGCGCGACGAACCGGGCTACACGGAGGGCGTCATCGCCTGGCTCGACGACACCTTCCGGCGCGGTGCGGTGGGCGTGAAGATCTGGAAGGAGATCGGCATCGACATCAAGGACCGCAACGGCGCCTTCATTTTACCCGACGATCCGCGCTTCGACCCGGTCTACGCGTTCATCGCCGCACGCGGCAAGGTGCTCCACGCCCACCTCGCCGAGCCGATCGATGCCTGGCTGCCGCTGGATCCCGACAGCAACCACTACCACTACTACTCCACCAACCCCGAATGGCATCTGTACGGGAAACCTGAATACCCTTCACACGCCGCCATCATCGCGGCGCGCGACCGTATTCTGGAAAAGCATCCGAACCTCGTCGTGCTCGGCGCGCACCTCGGGAGCATGGAGCACGACCTCGACGCGATCGCCGACCGGCTGGAGCGTTACCCGAACTTCCACATCGAGGTCTCCGCACGCACGCGCAACCTCACGCGCCATCCGCCGGAGAAGGTGCGCGCCCTCTTCCTGAAGTACCCCGACCGCATTCTTTACGGCCTCGACGCCGGCTGGAAACCCTACCGCAGCGCGCAGGTGACGGACATCATGCGCCGCGCCCACGTCACGCGCCTGCGCGAGCGCTACGTCGCCGATTACCGCTACTACGCCGGGACGGGCGAAATGACCTACAACGGCCGCCAGGTGCAGGCCCTTGGCCTGCCGCCGGAGGTGCTCGCCAAGTTCTACCACGCCAACGCCCAGCGCCTCTTCGGCCTGCCGCAACCGTAGCTCCTGGGAGGACGGACACTCCTGTCCGTCCGGATGCCGGCCACGTAGGAGCGGCTTTACGCCGCGATGGAAACCGTCCGCCTGCCATCGCGGCGTAAAGCCGCTCCTACGCCAAGGCCATCGATTGGTGGGAGAAACAGGCTGCAACCGTAGCCTCAAAAGAGCGTGAAGGCCACGTTCACGCCGGCCGTGACGATTGAGACCATGCTCATCAGCTTGACGAGGATGTTGAGGCTCGGGCCGGCGGTGTCCTTGAAGGGATCGCCCACCGTGTCGCCGATGACGGCCGCCTTGTGCGCAGCCGAGCCCTTGCCGCCGAGGTGCCCCTCCTCGATGTACTTCTTGGCGTTGTCCCACGCGCCGCCCGAGTTGGCCATGAAGACGGCGAGCACGAATCCAGCCGCGAGCCCGCCGGCGAGCAGCCCGAAGGTTCCGGGCACGCCGAAGATCACACCCACGCCGATGGGCACCGCCACGGCCAGCACGGACGGGACGATCATCTCGCGCTGGGCGCCGGCCGTGGAGATGGCCACGCAGCGCGCGTAGTCGGGGGTGTCCGCGCCGGTCATGATGCCGGGCTTTTCCTTAAACTGACGCCGCACTTCCTCGACCATGCGACCGGCGGCGCGTCCGACGGCGTTGATGGTGAGGCCGCAGAAGAGGAAGGCCATCATCGCGCCGATGAACAGGCCGAGGATGACCTTGGGGTTCATCAACGTGACCTCGAAATACGCCATGAACTGCGCGAGGGTCGCCGTCATCACGGGCACCGCCTCGCCCGCCACCTCGAGCGTCGTCCGCCCCGTGTGCAGCAGGGCGATCTTCAACTCCTCCACGTAGGAGGCGAGCAGGGCGAGCGCGGTGAGCGCGGCCGAGCCGATGGCGAAGCCCTTGCCGGTTGCGGCGGTGGTGTTGCCGAGCGAATCGAGCGCGTCGGTGCGCTTGCGCACTTCCGGACCGAGGCCCGCCATCTCCGCGTTGCCGCCCGCATTGTCCGCGATCGGCCCGTAGGCGTCGGTCGCAAGGGTGAGCCCGAGGGTCGAGAGCATGCCGACCGCGGCTATGCCGATGCCGTAGAGGCCCATCGCCATCGTTCCGGAGTTGAACTGCCAACTACCGGCCGCCAGCCCGTAGGCGAGCGTCGTGGCGACCACGACGGCCATGACCGGAATGACCGTTGACAGCATGCCGGTACCGAGACCGGAGATGATGACGGTGGCCGGACCCGTGCGCGCGCTGCCGGCGATCTCCCGCGTCGGCGCGTACTCCTGTGAGGTGTAGTATTCGGTGGCCTTGCCGATCACGATGCCGGCGGCCAACCCGACCGCGATCGCCCCCCAGATCCCAGCGGCATTGGGCAGGCCGAGCGCCTGGAGCGCGAAGTAAGCGGCCAGGAGGACCAGCAGCGAACTGAGGTTGATGCCGCGGCCGAGGGCGCGGAGCAGGTCGCGCTGCGTCGAGCCAGACTTCACGCGCACGGCGAAGATGCCGATGACGGAGCAGACGGTGCCGACCGCCGCGACCACCATCGGCGCGATCACCGCCTTGTAGGCGGAGTCGGCGTCGCCCGCCTGGGCAAACGCCGCCGCGCCCAGCGCGGCCGTGGCGAGGATGGAGCCGACGTAGGACTCGTAGAGGTCGGCGCCCATGCCGGCCACGTCGCCGACGTTGTCGCCCACGTTGTCGGCGATCGTCGCCGGATTGCGCGGATCGTCCTCGGGGATGCCGGCCTCGACCTTGCCCACGAGGTCGGCGCCGACGTCGGCGGCCTTCGTGAAGATGCCGCCGCCGACGCGGGCAAAGAGGGCCTGCAGCGAAGCACCCATGCCGAAGGTCAGCATCGTCGTCGTAACGATCACGAGCTGGTGCGCCGGGTCGGGATCGTCGACGAAGCGCGTGAGCACGAGGAACCACACGGAGATGTCGAGCAAGGCGAGCCCGACAACCACCAGGCCCATGACGGCCCCGCTGCGGAAGGCCAGGCGGAGTCCCGCGTCGAGCGACCGGCTGGCGGCGTGGGCCACGCGGGCGGCGGCGTGCGTCGCGGTCTTCATGCCGAAGAAGCCGGCCAGTCCCGAGAAGAGGCCGCCCGTAAGGAAGGCGAAGGGCACCCAGGGATTCTGGAGGCCGAGTCCGTAGGCCAGCCAGGCGAAGACCGCCGTGAGCGCGACGAAGAAGAAGCCGACCACCTTGTATTGTTGACGCAGATACGCCATGGCGCCGATGCGCACGTGCCGGGCGATCTCCGCCATGCGTGCGGTGCCCTCGGGCTGGGCCTTCATCCGGGCGTAGAACCAGGCCGCGAACCCAAGGGCCAGCAGCGAAGCGCACGGCGCGAGCCAGAAGAGGGGGACATGCATGGCGAAAGGTCGGAGGCGAGCACGCTCAGGCACCGAAGGTGGAGAGCGCGGAGCGCCACCACGGATAGTACGTCGTTTCGAGTTCGTGCCGCGTCGGCATCGGGAAGAACGCGAAGGCCCCGCCAGCCGCGGCCGCGAAGAAGCCGCGTTCGATCGTGCGGAAGAGCACGTCCTGCTGGAGGTAGCGGATGACGGTCTTCGTCGGCTTCCCGCGCTTGGCCCGCAGTTCGCGCAGGCAGTCGCGGAGGTGTTCGAGATTCGGATACGGCAGGTTGTCCACCCCGTTGGCCTCCGGATCGTCGGCCAGCCGCTCGAGGCGGAGCTGTGAGAAGACCAGGGCGGGCAGCGAGACGGGGCGGCTCAGGTCCGTGATTTGCAGGGAGAACTCCCGCGGCTCCAGCGAACTGACGATGCGCGGGGTGACCGGGCAATATTCCTGATAGAGGAAGAAACGCGGCCCGGGTTCGGGCCGGTAGGGGCGCGGCTCCAGCGCCAGCACGCGGCCGTCGTCTGTCACGAGGTGGAGCGATTTCAAGGCGTCGATCGGCGTCCGCTCAAGCACCCCATAGATGGAAAGGTACAGCGAGCGCCGCGGCGTGCGCGTGGCGAGGCGCGCAGCGACGTCGCTGGTGAGCACGGTGGCCGCGTAACTGTCGCTCAACCGGAAGAAAAGCGCCTGGCCACGAGAGTGCTTGCTGGATCCGATGGCAAGATAGGCCCCATACTCGTCTGGCGGGAGGTGCGACACGACCAAGGCCTCCGGCAGCAGGGACAGGTAAAGGTAGGTCTTCATGGCTCCGGAACGTCGTTCGGAAAGCTCTCCAGAATGCCGAACATCGTAGCCGATGAACCCTCCTTCCGACTGCGCGCCCTTTGGCGAAGCCTGCGCGCGGATTGAACGCGCGGGGCCCATCCTCGGCGGCCGGGGCACCGGCCCCTGATTGGGTAGGCGGCGGGATAAAACCGCCGCCTCCCACCGAACCGGACAGGCGGAACTACCGCATCCGGCTCTCCCAA
>VFQQ010001658.1_pt1 | contig 29381 bp, 43 predicted proteins | sample 3512341 | NCBI WGS metagenome assembly VFQQ01 (sample SAMN10412373, study PRJNA504923) | tailings metagenome | isolation source: Relicate 2 Philex TSF1 revegetated site | place: Philippines: Tuba, Benguet | collected 2017-08-29
TACTACAGGAGGTGGACCGGCTGCTGGGCGACATCTGCACTGGTGCCCCATGGTCTGCATAACTTGCATTGGACTGAGCTGAGTGTGCACCTGTGTTGATTTACCGCAGGAGGTGGATCGGCTGCTGGGCGACATCTGCGGGCGGGTGCACGACGCGCTGCCGCCGCGCCTTGGTCGTGCTGTGTGCGCTGCGCTGTCGGCCGCGGTGCAGAGCGTGCTGCTGGACGGGGGGCCGTACAGGTGGGCGGGGTGGCGGTTGTTGGGTCATTGGGCTGGTTTGGGAGCAGGAAGGGGGTGCGTTTGTGCATGCAGGTGCGTTTATTCCATGCTCCGTTTGGTGGTCTGCGACTGCTGCATCTATCCCAAGTGCAGATCAGCGCTGGGTGTGCGAAACAAGGTGCCCAGCGCTACCCTTCCTGACCTTCCTGTTTGTACCCTGGCGCTGCAGGCTGTTCACGCCGCAGGACGTGGACTTGTTGGAGGCGGACCTTGCGCAGGTGAAAAACAGTTAATCCATACCACAGTCAGTTCAGCTCGCTGCAGCAGGCGGGCTGCAGGGCTGTGTTGCAAGTGGCTTCACTGCAGGGATCAACTGCCCTCCCCACGATTTCCGCCTGTCGAGCATTGCGAGCCTGGAATCCAAGACCCACCTGCTTGCAAATCTGGTTTGGCCGCAGATGCGAGCCATGTTCTATGCCGATGGCGACGGCATCAGCTTGGAAGAGGTGCGTCTGCATCTCTTGCCTGCCTGTTGTGCACTACCCAGATCGCTCCTGCACCATGCCTGCTGCTGTGCCTTAATTCTGTGGACATACAGTTATGTTTTCACAGTACAGCAATGCCTTTGTTTGAGACGCAGCCATAGCAGCACTTGCACGTCAATGCCGCAGGTGGACGCGCTGTGCCGGCCGCTGAGCGAGGTGGTGGACGCCATGCAGCTGGACACGGGGCTGGTCATACAAAACCTGAAGCAGGCAAGGAGAATGCTGAGGCCGCCGCCGCCGCTGCTGTGCTGCAATGCAACTGCTGAGCTGCGTGGGGCAGTGCTAATCGTAGTGCTGGTTCCGTGCTGCTGGTGCATGGGTGCATGTTGCACTGGATGTGCATCGCAGTGCATGCTGCTGCGGCGTCTGAGCGTGGTTTGGCTGCTGGCGTGTCCGCATTCGTTGCACACACCTCCTGAGGCTGTGTCATTCCTGCCCTCCCTGCTTCCCGCAGGCGCAGGCCAGCGGCGGGCGGGGCGGTCCCTCGCCGCGCGGCGTGCCTGCCGCCATGAACCCAGAAGTGCTGCTGCGTATCCTGTGCCACCGCGCCGACCACGCCGCCAGCAAGTTCCTGAAAAAGGCAAGCGGGCTGGGGGTGGGTGGGGCCTTGGGAGTGCACTGCCTGCAGATGGGCAGGGTGTCTGGCTAGCCGGTGCAGCCGCTTCATGTGCCAGCACATGTCGTGCAATCTGGCGAGACAGTTATTCTCGTCTGCCGTGATGCATCCCCGTCCTACTTGTATCCCGTGTCCTGCTTGTCTAACCAACCCCTGCTGCCACTCCACCCCCCACCGCAGGACTACAAGATCCCCAAGAAGATCCCCGGCAGCCTGTCCGCCTCAGTAAGCGACGTGGCGTCAAAGGCGGGCGGCCTGCTGCGGCGCAGCAAGACGAGCCCACGCACGTGACGTGGGCATGGCTTGATGCCGTTGGTCGAGCGTGTGCGGCAAGTTGCAGCGGCACAGCGGAGAACTTCTGCACACTGGAACAGCGGTTGCAGGTTTGCCGCCATACGGCCTGAGGCGGCACGTGGGAGCGAGCCCTGCCGTGCCGCTCCTCAGTTGAATGGCACTAGACTATTGACTGTACTTATTTATTTGACTCCATTTGACGGATATGGTCAGCAAGACAAGCAAGCAATCGTTTGCATCCAGCAGGTTGGCTGTGGTGCATGCAGACAGGCGGAGCGGCAGCAGGTCAGGTTCTGCTCCGGAGGGCTGTCCACTGCAACTGTGTTGTTGGCCTGATTCGTGTTTTTTGTGGCGCTTGCTGAGCAGTTACAGAGATGGTACCGCTGCTAAACACACGGAGCATGCAGGCATTCGACACACTCTTTACACACAGGCATGGCTGGCTAACATTGTATCAACACGGGCTGGGGATTCGTTTCACTTGCAGCAGCTGGGGCAGTGGGCCATGGCCCAGCGCAGCGTGCCAGTGCTGGCATGCAGCAGGCCGTCGCAGGAATGTTCATTGCAAGGGACTGCCAGCCGAGTGACGACTGCTAGGTGCTTCAGAGCTCCGCCTTCTTGGCGGTGTCAGCCAGCTCATCAACCTGCAGTAGTGCAGCGCCAACAGCGCCGCAGTCTCAGTGGCCGTGCAGCGCCAGTCAACGTCCAATGTTGGCTGCGGGCACCCGAAAAGGCATGGCATGCCCAGAGAACAACGGCAGATGGCAGGCAGCCGGCAGTCTGCCAGTCTTCCGTTGAAAGCTCTCTCACCTTGCGGTGCGTCTCCCGGCGAACATCCTCAGCAGCCCTGCCTGCGCCGCCAGCGGGGTGCTGCAGGGACAAGGCATGGCATTGCGCACTCCAGTTCAAAACTGCATCGCCATTGCAGCTGCACCTGACTAAGTGCTGCCCTTTGCTCAAGCAATTCGGGGAACTGCAATCTGCCCAATGCCCAAAGCACCAACTTTCTCACCGCGGACAGCCCCAGCGACTCCTTAACGCGGCACTTGGTGGCGTCCCAGGCACAGGCCACTCGGTCGGAGAAGGAGTCCCACCTGTGGGCAAGCATGGAGTTGGGGGAAAGGAGGAAGGCCATGAGGCACTCGAAACACACCAGGCAGCTGCCAGGCACCTTACTTAGCTAACTCAGTTTGACTGCGAACAGCAGTGCTGCCCCCTACACGTAGCGCTCACCAGCCCTCTCCGGCAGCGGCCTCGTCGTACGCCGCACGCATCTGCGGGTCGGCTGGGGCAATGTGACAGTTGTGCTGAGCGCCAGATGCAGCTGCAGAGCATCCATGCCATGCGCGCATGCTGCCCTCTTGAGTCCACGCACCGCACGCACGTTCAGCGCACTGTTCTGCAAGCGCGCAGCTGCGCTGGCTACAGTGGCATCGCAGATGCGACTTTCATCACAATCGACCATGGCAATACCAAATTGCAAGGGCAACCTTGCCTGCTTGGACCAGTCGTCGTAGGTCTTGCCAGTGGCGCCCTTGGTGGCGTCGTAGCGCTCCTTCAGGGACGACTGCAAAAGTGAAGGGCACACACCCATTGAGAGCAAAGTAGTTGCGAAGCATCGTGGTGGCGTCGTAGCGCTCCTTCAGGGACGACTGCAGCAGAGCAGGGCAACGACACATAGTGAGAGCGGAAAACTGCTTTTTTTGGGGGGGGTTCTCATGCATCGTCCTGCCGATTGCACGCAGGCATGACAGGAAGACGAGCAGCCTCAGTGCGAGAGCAAGCAGCACCTCTGCCTCACCTGCAGCACAAGTAGCACAGGGTCTGCTCAGCCAAACAATGGATCAGCTGCGGCAAAGAGAACCGGCACCCTCTTCCCACCTGCAGCTCGTCCCACGAAGCGCCGGAGGAGGCGCGAGCGCGCAGCCAGTTGGTCCATGCCGTGTCGGCGGCCTGCATGCGAGGCAGAATGGGGCATGGGGACCATCGGTGGTTCAACAAGGTGTGCGGGAATCAATTTCCGCAGGATGCACTGCCTGGCAAGGCCAGGGCAGCGGCAGTGGTTGAGCACCGGTGGGGCCGAAGCCAGCCCTGCCTGCATCAACTGCCCGCAAGCATCGACAGCTGGCCATAGCAGCAGCAGTCCCGCATAGCAGCCAGCAGGCGATTGCAATTAGTGTAAAGTGGGCGCATCCACCCACATTGTCCCAGGTGTCCTTGGTGGTGGCCTTGGTGGCCCCCCAGTAGTCACGGGCAGCGCGCTGCAGGCAAGAAGCAGACGAGGCACATGTGGTACGGGAAAGAAGTGCAGACTGTGTGCAATTGCACTCACCGCCACGCTCACTTGCCCAGCTGCCACCCTGCCAGGTGCTCGGTTCCAGCGCACGCCTGTTCAACGGCGGCACGAGTCACACCTGCCCCAACCCACCTGCGCCTCAGCCCAGGTCGAGCCTTAAATGTGAGTAACTTGTAACAAGCTGCTGACCACAACTTGCACCTTCCACCACACCCCACCTGCGCCTCGTCCCAGGTCCAGCCAGCCGAGTCGCGGGCACGGGCATAGGTGTCCCACACCCCGCTCATGAAGTCAGAGTAGCCCTCCTGGGTGCGGCCTGTGATGAGAACAGGAGGTGACACAAGAAGCACAATCGCGCGAGTCATGCGACTGCAGCTTTCCAACCAAGCAGCTCAAGACAAGCTCCAGCCAAAATGCTGTCATAATCTGCATACCACACGACGCACCCTTGGTGTCGCGCCAGTAGTGCTCCGCCTGCTTCTGGGCATCCTTCCAGTTGCCGCCGGTGTAGGCGCGGGCGTTCATCCAGCTGTCCCAGGCGGCGCGAGAGGCGTCGTCCCAGGTCTGCAGGGCAAATTTTTAAGCAAGGGCTTGAAGAACCGTTAGACGACAGCAGGCAACTCGTGCACGCCTGCACAGCAAGCTCAACCCCAGGTCTTGCCCTCGGTTGCCTCCCAAGTGCAGCGCATCCAATACACTCCAACAGAGCAAGTGTGCCCAGTTGCAATTCAGACAACCAACATACCTCCCCGGTCTTGTCCTTGGTTGCCTCCCAGTTGTCGCGGGCCTTGGCCTTGGCCTGGTCCCACGTCTCTCGGGAGGAGGAGGTCACGGCGTCGTAGGCACTGCGGAAGATAAAGAGAACGAAAGGCCGCCGCCCTGTCAATTGCAAGCTGACTTTGCAGGCAGCAGACTCCATCCTGGGCCTTGCTACTTCAGGATGCTCTACCAACCGCTCCACAGCTAGCTGCCGACTCTCCCAGCTGGCTGCACCCAACAACGCTCACCGGTACGCCTGGTCCTTGGCGGAATGCCAGCTGTCGCACCTGATTCCCCAAGCCAGATTGCGTAGCTGCAACTTCCCATGGGCAACAACGCTCACCGGTACGCCTGGTCCTTGGCGGAGTCCCAGCTGTCACCCGCGGCGTCCTTGGTGCGGTTCCAGCGGCGCCAGGCGGAGCGCATCCAGCCCTCCCACCCAGAGGTGGCGGTGTCAGCAGCCTGCAGGATAAGATTCGGCGGGAGAAAACACTTTATGCGATCAGAGTTGCAGAGAGGCGGAGCGCATCCAGCCCTCCCAGCCGGAGGCAGCAGTGTCGGCGGCCTGCAAAAGTGGAGAGGTTTAGAGCAAGTGCGTTGTTCAAAGGCCACGGCGGAGCGCATCCAGCTCTCCCAGTCGGCGGCGGCAGGATCGGCGGCCTGCACAGAGTGTGTGTGTGTGGCGGGAAGCTGAACTGTGTGCAACCAGGCATCAGAAGCAACATGTGACCAGCCCTCACACCCACCGCCCGCACTGTCACGAGAACGGCACAACAGGTGAGGGGCCAAAGCTGCTGCTATGCTGAGCAGGGGGTACCTGCCCCCACCTGCTGCGCCGCCCCGCTGCCCGCCTTCCACTGGTCGTACGCCTGCTTCTTGGCCTCGTCCCAGGTCTGCAGAATAAGGGTGGAAAATGCCAGAGGTGCAAGGGCATGCCAAGTTGCAGTTGCAAACAAGGCGTTGCTGTGCAGCAACGCGGTGCTGCGGTGGAGCTTCAGTGCAGGAAGGGCACCCCGGCATCAAGGTGGCAAGGGTGCCCGCTCACATTCTCCGCCGCTGCCGACCCGGCCAACCAGCCAAAACCGATTTCGAACCAGCGATTCTGCAGGCAACTCACCTCTCCGGTCTTGTCCTTGGTGGCCTGCATCAAATCAGGAGCGACACAGTGCGGCAAGTCAGTGGTCAGCACGGCAGCCGGCTCAGCGACAGGCAGCGCAGCAAATGCTCACAAACGATGACCACCCAACACACCTGCCGCCGGCTGTAAGTATGCCAAGCACACATGCAACCTTTGCAGCCCGCCCGGCCTCTGCTTCCCACCCTCCCAGCAGCTGCTCTGCCTACCTGCCAGCGCTCCCAGGCGGAGGACATGGCATCGTCCCACGAGCGGTGGGTGGAGGCCCAGTTGGCTAGGAAGGAGTCACGAGCGGCATCCCACGTCTCCCCAGTCTTATCCTTGGCGGCCTGTGCAAGTAAATTGAGCATAGGGGAGTGCAGAGTGGAGGCCCAGTTGGCGAGGAAGGAGTCGCGAGCGGCGTCCCACGTCTCCCCCGTCTTGTCGCGGCCTGGCAGGTAGGAGGAGCAGAGTGAACACTACCTGAATACCTCTCGACTAACGAGGCTTGTGGGCGCCAGCCTAGTCGCAAGGAATGCACCGCAAATGCCATGTGCCAGCAGAAAGACGGACAATACCCGCCTGCAACAAGATGCACAGCACAGTGACTCAAACTGCTGCCCACCTGCCAGCTGTCATAGGCGGAGTGGAGCGCGGAGTCGTAGGAGGAGGAGGTGGCGTCCTTGGCATAGTCGTAGCCGGAGTAGGCCTTGCCCTCGGCAGCCTGCATGCAGAGAGCAACCCAAGTAGTCAGTCAGACACACATCGAGAAAGAACGAGGAGGAGGAGGTGGCGTCCTTGGCGTAATCGTAGCCGGAGTAGGCCTTGCCCTCGGCGACCTGCAGATTGACATCAGCGGTTGCCTGCAAGCCAGCTGAGCTGCCGCAGCTGCCCGCCAATGGTGCATTGATCCAATAAGCATCGCTGCCTTTGCACATAGCCGTGCGATTACAAGTGTGCTTGCTCACCCGCCAGGTGTTCCACGCGGCGCGCTTGGCATCGTCCCAGGTCTGCAAGAGGAGAGCCAAACCGCCAGGAGAGCGGGTTGGTAGATCACAAACTTGCCAAGGCCTGATGTCTAGAACTGGGTGTTGTGCAAAGTCTGCAGCCCTGGCTGAGCTAGCGTGATGCCATCACGTATGCCATCTGATACGGCGTACCGGAGTCCGCGGGCAGGCCGCGGCGGCGTGCAAGCAGGGGTAGCGCCTGCCTGGCTGGTAGACCGGGCCTGTGTTGCAAGGCGCAGACTGCCCAGCCAGCCTGGTGCTACCCCTGCTTGCTTAGCCAACCAGGCCGAGGGCAAACTTTTCAAGTTTGTTCAACTGCTTGCGAGGCAGTGGGTTCGTCAGAACGCTGCCGCGCAAGCCCGTGGCCAAAGCTCTTCCGGATGAAAGGGATGCAATGCGTCCCATCGTGCTCTTGACCGCCGCAGCTGAGGCAGACATGCGTGCTGCAGCTGCCGTGCAGTCACACAGCAAAATACTGGCAGGTGGAGCTTGGTCTTGTTGGCATGCATGCTGTGGGGCACTCGATTGTGTAGAGAGTCCTCTACCCCCCACGCATCCCAGCCAAGCTTTGCCCGACAGAAGCATGTCCGATGGGTTGTCCAGTTCAGGTGCATTGAGTTGCGAACCGTGCGGGTCCGGCAGGCTGGGCCTCTGCAGAAAGGCCCCGTATGCCGGCACCCAAACTCGGCCAATAAATGCACTTGAAGTGGAGCTCTCAATGTATGCAAACGATAATCCCAACGCTACGTCAGATTCTGGTTGAACCTGTGCAAAAAGCGGAGCATCCCCCACCAGCAGGGCAGCCAGGAGAGCAACCGCGCAACCCAAAACCCAAACCCAAAGCTGAGAGGCGAGCAGCTTGCTGGCGCTGACGCAAGCCGCAAGCTTATAGCAAGCCTGCGGTTTGCGCCAATGTCAGCAGCTGACGCCTCTCTCGAGCAGAATGCATTGCTTAGCTGACCGGCAGCTCATGTTCAGCCAGCTGAGTGCTGTTCCCCACCCAGCCGGTGAGGCGCAGGTTAGCATGCATCCGATACAGGAGTCACAGCATGCACCTCACACATGCAGGACTGTAGCATTACTGCAACAGACCGAGAAATGCTACACCCCAACCTGCTTGCTCTTGTCCTTGGCGGTGCACCCACATGGCATGCACCTCACCATGCGGCGATAGAAATGCTACAGACCGAGAAATGCCACCACCACCCTGCATGGTCTTGTCCCTGGTGGCACACCGATCTCGCATGCACTACACCAGCCAGACTGTAGCATTGCCGAGAAATGCTACACACCCACCTGCTTGCTCTTGTCCTTGGTGGCGTACCAGTTGGCATAGGCGCGGGCAAGGGTTCCTGCATTGAGAGTGGATGCCAAAGGGGCTTTTAAGCCAGAATTATGAGAGCCCACAGCGTCGCACATTTCGCTCCAATCTTGGCGGGAGCCCCACCAAGTGAATGCCGCGACCGGAACTGCGGGAGTCCTTCATGCATCATGCGCATGATATCACACCCGCTGCTCACCATACCAGCTCTCGCGGGCCTTGTCAGCAGCCCAGCCGGCAACGCCAGCGGCGGCGCCGGCGGCGGAACCAACCGCTCCCTGGGCAGCGCCCACAGCGGCGCCTGCCACATCAGAGGCAGCGCCGACGGCGCCGCGGGCAGCGTCCCCCATTGCGCCCTGTTGGGGGAGGAAACGGTTGTGATGCCACGTGGTTTAATGTGTTAAAAGGAAGACATGTGAGCACCTGGACATGTGCAAACGCAGCTGCTGAAAGCTACCTGCTGCTGCATGTGCATGCACATCACCAGCAGCACTGCCGCTCACCGTGGTTGCCTTCAGTGTGCGGGCGGGCCAGGAGACGGTTGCGCTCCACTGGTCCCAGGCTGCGCGCTTGGCCTGCAGACATGGCCAGTTGATGTGGGGAGGTCATGGGCTCATTTTGGTCTATGGCAAGGCATGCTGCTTGCAACCACAAAGTGCTGTGGCGGCAGCGAGTGCCCTGCGTTCTGCCTCAAATAGTGCTGAGCCTCACATCGTCCCAGGTGTCCTTGCTGGTCTTCTTGGTGGACTGCAAGTGGGGAGTAGAAGAGCAGAAGAAAGGGGTGGGCACATCTCGACCCGCATGCCATGCTTCAGCACAAGCAGCCCTGCCATTCAATGCATGCCACACTCATTCAATGAAGTTCCAACCTCCGTCCACAAGCAGCCCACCTCCCAGCGCTTGTAGGCCTCGTTCATGGCATCATCCCACGACTGGCCAGCCGAGTTGGTCAGCCCCGCAGCCGTGTCGTAGGCGTAGCGGCGGGCGCCTTCGGCCGTATCCGCCACCTGCATCAGTAGCAGTTGCGAAGGCAGCCGTAAAAGCCATTGGTCAGATTGGCGGCAAGGGAGAGTGTTAGGCTGACGGCAGAGGCAGATGTTGACTTGCCAGCGCTGGGGCATAACCGCAGGCAGTCACGCTCACCTGCTGCCCGGCACGATCCGCGGCGCCTCCCTTTGCAAAGCCCAGGCTGGACTTGACGGAATCCCACGTGCGGCTCAGGACGTTGCCCCTGCATTATGGGTGGGAAAGGAAGATAACATGTTTGACACCATCAGATGAGCAGTGTAATCAAATAGAGCTGGCGCGTAGCTTCCTACACTTGGCAGCGCAAGGCAGCATTCGCATTGCCAGGGCCAAACCGAGAGCACAGCAATGCTACAGGGTGCTGGGTAAAACCAGCAGGGGGCAGCTCGTGAAACCATGAAGCCCAGCAGGCGCCCGCTGCTGGGGATACAGCTGCAGCGCCTGCAGTCCCCAGCAGGCAGCGCCTGCAGACGAGCATGGAATACGAGTGCTCGCGCACTTGCACCCATGGCGTACTCCCTCCCAGCCCACTCGGCTGCGCAGCTCACGTTTCCGAGGGCCGCCCCGCTGTGCCCCGTTCAAAAGCGGCCTCATTGCGGCGGTCCCAGTCGCGGGGATCCTGCATGTCTGCCCTCATGTGCCGCCACGCCTCTCGAGGTCCCTCGGCATGCTGCTCGGAATCACCACTGCCGCCGGCCTGCTGGATTTTTCCCGCGTGTGCGGCGCTCTCACTGCCGTCTGGATGCGCCTTGCGCCTGTACAGCAGCAAGGGCGCCGCCACACAGCCGATGATAAGCGGGTGCCCTGGCTCGCAACTTAAAACAGATCGCAACGTAGCTTGGGGGCAGCCATGTTGCCCAAAGCCGCTGGCCTTGCTGGTCGGCATGGGCAGCTTGAAAAGCTGATTGGTGCCAGGCACGGTTTCTGATTCGCGACGCCCAAACAGCAGGGGCGCTCTTTCCACGGCTCCTGGCATTACACACAGTGCCCATGCCGCAGGGCAGCCACGCTGGCAAGGCAAACGTGGGTTCCCCGCGACATCACACACTTTTAGCAATGCCCGGCTAGTGAACTGAAGCAAAACATGCGGCTCCATCCAAGGCACCCACAACGTGTATGGAGCTAAGCTGCCCTCCATCAGCAATGTATCAGGCCTTCACGTGTATCAGGCCTTCGCGAGTTAATGTGAAACTGAGCCTGCTGCGCCAAGGCGCCTCGTCTGGGCATGCTTAGTCAGCAGGGTGGGCAGACCCAGCCGGTGTTTGCTTGGGACAGCAGCCAGTTTCTACGTCACGCGTTTGCCCAATGCCGCTGTAAGAGCCTCAGTGCTGCTCATAGGACATGCTCATACAGCCTGGGAAACATTGGGTTCTGCTCTGCTGCGAGCTGATCCAGCAACCCTGCATTCAGCACAGCTGCAGGCGGCGCCGACCGCCCAAACCTGGGCTTGCAGGGATAGCAGGCCCAGCTTGGCTCCCCCGCAGGCCTTGTTCCCTTGGCAACGTCCCAACAGACATGAGGCAGGGTGAGTTCCGGTATATGGCTTCCCTGCCCCCATGTCCCGCATGTGGCTTTTGCGCCCTGAGAGCTACCCCTTAAAGGGCTGCTCTGGACAGCGGGCACTGCTCATCGGCTTGGCGCAACCAGCGGCCTTGCTTTTCAGGACATTGTAAGTGATGCAGCAACGGCTCCGGGTGCAAGAGCTGCACCCCGAGCCATTGTTCATCACGTACAAGAGTCCTGATAGCGCTGGGGAGGGCGCTGGAATGATCTGGCCACTGGCAGTTCAGGGGCCACGTGTCCCTCTTTCTTTGGTGTTCACACCGCTCAATTCGAAACTTGCCGAGGCGAAAACAGGTGGCGTTCCATGTGAGTGCAACGCCCTCACCTGGGTGGGGGCGCCGCCTCATGATTTCACGGTTGGCCTCTCAGCATCTCTCAACAAGAGCAGCACCCTGAGAAGCTCTACGAGGCCGGAGCAGCAGCATGCACTATTGCCACTCACGCGCACGGGTGCGCCGCTTCCCAGCCGCCACACTCATGTCCAACGAATCCCATCAACATGCAATGGCAATATTTTGTTGAGCGAAATGAGCCTGCCACTCACGTGTCTGGGTGCGCCGCCTCCCAGCCGCCCTCGCCCTCCTTGGCGCCCGCGGCCCGCACACGCACGTACTCAATCTCTCCTGCGGATGGAATTGGAATGGGGGGGGGGGGGGGGGGGGGGGGGGGGGGGGACGGGGCGATGCGATTCAGGCAGCAGGTCGGCTGGAAGTAAGGAGGGGCCGAGATTTGCGATCATCTGGCATGCACGCGGTGTGGGGCTTGCCGCCGGCTGTGCCGCCGCCGCCTGCCGACCAGGCAGACCAGGCCCGGCAGCTTTCAAAGCAGTGCTCAAGTTGGCGGCCACAGCCAGCCCACACATTACGGCGCATCCACACACAGTTGTGCATCACCCTTCCGTGAGCTGTGGGATCGCACTCACCTGCGCCGCCGGGCATGACCATCTCGGCCTCTCCCTCGAGGGACCTTCAAATAAAAGGCTGGAAACAGCATGTAGAAATGCAGTCGACCGCCCTGCCCACCTGCGCCGCCGGGCATGACCATCTCAGCCTCCTCAACCTTCTTGCCGCCCCACTCTGCAAGGGGCGCATTCAGCAGAGGAAGGGGAGCATGAGGGGGCGAGATGGCCTGCATACTGGCGGTGGTGCACGAAGCAGCGGTGCCCCACATGTGTGCATGATTCGCCTTAATTGAGCGTGACACCACTGATGTGCCCGCCCCTCACCCGAGCCAATCTTGTCCTTCACGCCTCGTGCCACCTCCTGGGCCTTCTCGCTGGCCCAGCCCGCCATGCCGCGCGCCTCCTGCTCGTCCGCCTGCAAGGAGCGGGGCGTGTGGCATTGCGGGGAATGCGCATATGTGATGGAAAGGTCACTTGTCTGCGGTAAGTTGAGCAGGCATGACGCCAGCAAATGGCATTGGTGCAGAATGGATGCCGCGGCGAGCAGGGCGGCAGCTGATCCAGCGGGCATGGCGGTGGCAGCAGCGGCGGCTACCGCCCGGCTGCGCCACCACGCCCCAGCCTCGGCAGCGCTCAGCCCCTCACCCAGCGCACCTTCTGTGCTGCTAGGGCGCTGCCGGCTAGCAGGCCAAGGAGTAGGAGGGCTGCTGGTGCGGCCCTCATTGCTGCGGGCTGCTGGGGAGCGTTGCTACGACTGCTGCCTGCCTTGGACGTGTGTGAATGACCTGCTGGGTCAAGGAGGCAGGCATGCAAAGAAGGCCGTGCGCTGGAGGGGCGGCCTCATCAGCGCTGCGGGGCGGCGGCGCCGGCGTGAAGCTGGGTGATGGTCGGTCCATGCAGGGCTTTGATAGCAGGCAAATCGCCCTCCCACCCACTCCTAGCACCTCCCTGCAGCCGATCCAGCACCAGACAGCAAACATGGTGGCGCCCCAGCTCTCCCTCACCCGGCCAGCCCCCGGCGTGGCTGCCCCACGGCCTGCCGCCTTTGCCCGGCGCCAGCGGCTGCACCGTGCGGCCCCACTCGTGGTTCGAGCCGTCGGGGTGAGCCCTCCGAGGCTGGGGTAGGGAGAGCGGCGGCTGTGGCCGCCGGCGGCGGCAGCGGCGACGGCAGCGGCGGCACTGGCGCATTTGGGCGCTGCCGCCAGCAATCGGTGCCATCACATACAGCTGCGCACGCTGCCCAGTGCCGCTGCACTGCTTGCAAGCACCCTTGCTCTGTTTGCCAGCAGCAGCAAACCTCGACGCCGTGCCCGCTCAGCTTCTGCCGCCATCCCTACCACTGCCCGCTCACCGCCCGCTCTTGCCTGCAACAGAGCTTTGTTGTGTGAACCACCAATGGTGGCCATGCTGCAACAATCAAGCATCTGCTGTCGCATTGCATCGTGACTCAACCCTTCTGCTTGTCAATCGATTTCGATTTTTGCGTCAATCGATTTTTGCACTGCAGGATGAGTCGCTGACGGACAAGGCCAAGAGCGCCCTGGAGACCGCCAAGCACGCAGTCAGGTGGGTTGCTCTCCATGCAAATGTATTAGTGCTGCGGGATGGAACATGAGTTGCCTCTACCTTGCTCAGTGAGAGCGCTGGAGACCGCCAAGCACGCCGTTAGGTGGGCTGAAGCTCTGTTAATGTGGGGTGGCACATGCTCTTGCGCCTGCTTGTACATAAGCTGTCGTGGGACAACTGAGCAGACATCTAGACCACCAAGCGCTCGAGCTCCCTGACGGTCAGGCGGGCATGGCGGCTGCCTTTCAATTCAGCAGCAGCTTGTCCTCCGTTTCCTGCATGCGCTGGCATGTCTTGGGAGAGTCCGTGCCGCCGCTCGGCACTGTTAGGTGGGCTGTGCCACCAGCGTCGCTTGGGCACCTAGTGATGCTGTAGCCAGAGTGTGGCGTGGCAAGCACCCAAATGTCAGGTGATTGGGAGTCCCAACCACCTGGCAACATGGGGATGCAGCCCCGCTGCGCTCTGCTTGCCCGCCGCATGTGGCGCACCAGTCGCAGGGTCAGGCCTGTATCAACAAAAGGGCCCATTTCTAGGCAGATCCCGGGTGCAGACGTGCATTCTGTTGGTGATCAGCCTCATTGCGCTGGGCGACTTACCACACTACAGGGGCACGTTTGTGTGCTCGAGCCGTTGAGGTGAAAAGGATCCAGCCCGAGTAAGCTAGCTGCCTGACGCGGGCAGCCGCACCTCTGTGCCTTTCCCAGCACGTTGCCAGGCCCCTTCAACAGGTCCATCTCAGTCGCCGTGCAATGCTTGCTCACCTGCGGCGAGCGTTGCACGGTGGCGCTGGACTTGCTTCTGGGGCCTGGCAACGGAGGCTTGGTTGGGCTTGCAAGCAAAAGTATCGGCCCCTGCTCTGAAGAACCGTGCGTCCGCCATGCAATGCTGGTCGCTGCTGCCAGCGCTGCATGGCTGCTGCTGGGGTTCCGTGAGCGTTGGGCCTCGCCTCCTGCGACAAAGTGTGGTTTTCGGGACCGCTTTTTACATAGGTTGCTAAGTGGCGAAGTTTATCTAGATAGGGGTCCCAGCACCGCCGCATGGGCTTGCACCTGCAAGCTAAGCAGCACTGGGAGGCAGTCGGGCGATTTACCTGAATCGCCGGCCTGGGCAGGCTCCCTTGCGATGGCCGTCAGCTGACGTGCAACTGCTTGCTGCTCTACTCGACGAGTAGAACGGTTGGGTGCTGCACAGCGGCTGCCCATTGCCAGGGAGTGCAGCTCTGTTCACATCGCAGCCAAAGGCTGTACAGCGGCTTTCCCCTCAAGGAGACTGCGCAGCATGTCGCTCGGATCCGCTCTGATCAAATTTAAACTTGTACGCTCGGCCGCCTCCCCGCCTGCAGCGAGGCCGCCCAGAAGGTGAAGGAGACCGCGCGCATGTCACTTGGCTTTGCCTTCAAGATCACTTTAAGTCATAACTCTGTGCACAAGCTCCCTTCCGCACAGCGAGGCTGCCCAGAAGGTCAATGAGACTGTGCGGCTTCTCACCTGGCTCCGCTCTCACATTAAACTTGTACACAAGCTCCCTTCCCTCTTGCAGCGAGGCTGCGCAGAAGGTGAAGCAGAGTGTGACGGGCGCGGCCGCCGACGTGCAGGAGACTGCGCGCGAGGTGTCTGAGGTGAGGAGGCTTACGCTTTGGTCTGGCTTGAGCACCCTGGTAGGCTTGATGTTGATGCAGCTCGACACCTTGTCGGTTATGTTTGCCAGCCAGCGAAAGCAGCTTGATGCTGAATGCAAGGGTCTGGCCCATTCTGGGGCAGCCTAACAGTTCGCCAATATCAACAAACATGCCTGCAGGATCAGCGCCAGAACGTGGGGTACGTGGAGCAGAAGGCATCGGATGCGCTGGGCGATGTGAAGGCTGCTGCCCAGGTGGGTGTGCATGCTATTTGTGTGGGCAGTTTTGTTTGTGCATGCGCATGTCCTCACATGCATATGCCAGGCCGCCCACATCCCTTAAAGAGCCTTGAGCAGCACCACCCACTTGCATCAAGCTGAACACCACTCAATCCCCTGCATCTCCTGTCACCATCAAGCAGCGCCGCCACCGCAACCAATGTGTGTCTGCCGGCCATTTCTAAAACCCCCTTCCAACCCCGCACCACAGGACGCATACGAATCCGCCAAGCAGCGTGCCGCCACCGCAACCAACTTGTGCTTGCCGATCATTTGTAAGCCCCCTTCCAACCCTGCCCCGCAGGACGCCTACGAATCCGCCAAGCAGCGCGCCTCGGAGGCCACCGAGGGCGCCAAGTCCAAGGCCGGCGAGCTGGGCGGCTCTGCTGAGCGCGCTGTGCGCGACGCGGCGGGCGGCGCTGAGGGCGCTGCGCGCGAGGCGCAGGACGCGGCTCGCGAGGGCCTGGCAGGGGCGGAGGGAGCGGTGAAGGAGGCGGCGGCTGGGGCTGAGGGCAAGGCGCGCGAGGTGGGGCAGGCCATGGAGGTAAGGCATGGCTTTGCAAAGGCGGGTGGGCTGTTTCGAGGGGCATCTGGCGGTTTGTGTCGTGCAGCTTGCAGCAGGGCAGGTGGTGGCGGGGATTTGGCGGCTACTGGCTCACTAAATGATTTGCTAGTGATTCTGTCCGCCTCAAACTCTGCATCTCAGGGATGTGCTTGCCTGCCTTGCTGCTCCCCTCTTGCACCTCGTTGACTTGGCAAATCCTCGCCTGGCTGCTCCCCTTCCACCCCTGCAGGGAGCCACCGATGAGGCGCGCCGCCATGCTGAGGACGTGGCTGACACCGCCAAGGAGAAGTACAGCGAGCTCAAGGTAGGCTTTGGCTGTTCCTGCAAACTTGTGAAGCTCTGTTCCGCTGCTGTGCTGTGTGGGTTTCCCAGCATGCTCGGCATGGCCAGCGTGGTGTGGCAGAGTTGCGCATTGCTGGCAGTCCAGGCGCCCACCCCGGCCAGGGTGAGCCCGCGCCTCGCAGGACCCCCACCCGGGCTACCGCACCTCCTGAGCAGAGGCAAATGCGGGCTTGTTATGGGGGCTGGGCCGCTGTTCGTTGCAAGTTGCAACCTCTTGCTCCACTTCCTTGTTCTGCTAGGCACACCTCCCAACCACTTCTGCTTACCGCCTGCCTTTCCCGCTCACTCTCTGCCTACCTGCCCTGCAGGGAGACGCCAAGGAGGGCCTGGGCGCGGCTCAGGCCAAGGGCGAGGACCTGGCTGGAGATGCCTCCAAGGCGGCCAAGGATGCCGCCGACCGGCTGAAGCCCTGAGCGCAGTGGTCCTGCTGAGGCAGCCCGGCAGCAATGGCCGTCGTCAGGCGGATTGCCTTGGGCAGTTGCTGGATCAAAGGCAGGCTTCAGCTCCAAAGCTGCTCCCCAGCTAAACCCAACTTGCGGCTTGGCTCCCGCTGTCTCGTTTGCCACACATGCGTTGATTGATAGCGCCAATGGTTTATCCCACCACTTGCGTCCAGCTACAGCTGTGCTGTGTCCTTCGCACTGCTCAACTGGCCTGTTGCACAGCTATCTGCTGCCCCGCCTATGTTGCCTGGTTGTAATCACTGAGCCTTACAGCTTTTGGAACAGCAGTGGATGCACAGCACAGCGCGGGCGTGCCGCAGCTTGCTACCATGCGATGTGAAAAGGGGCAGCCGTGTTAGTCGGCCTTGAGATCGGCGGCAGGGGCGTGGCTGGTGACGTCTGCTTCAATGAAGCGGTAGAAGAGCAGGACTAGGGGAGCAGTGGCAGCGTGCCACATGGCATGTGCATCCAGCACTTGCATCAGCGGCGGGAAGTCCAAAATCTCCAGCAGCATGCAGGCGTTGACGGCGGCGATAAAGCCCAGCAAGTAGCGGCGGCCGGGGTGCGGCGGGCGGGCCGCCAGCGCCCAACCCAGCCACAGCAGCGACTGAGCGGTACCGGCGGCGATGCACACTTTGACGTGGTAGCCATAGTCAAACAGAACCAGCAGCATGAAGCGGAAGTGGGCAGCCAGAAAGGCCAGCAGGGGGGCAGCCACCGCCGCCAGCGCCAGCGGCGAGCGCAGGCGGGCGGTGCGCACGATGCACAGGAAGAGGTTGAAGAAGATGAGCAGGGCGGCGGCAAAGTAATCCAGGCGCTCGGTCAGGTGTGTGTCGCGGCCGTGGAAGACGGCTGACCACAGCCAGGCATTGATGGAGAGCACCATGTAGCCCTGCATGTTGACGAAAATGGGGAGGGAATGCGGACGAAAGTCAATACGTGCCCAGCCATAGAAGACAGCCGATCATGGACTGGTTTTGATGGAGAGCACCATGTAGCCCTGCGTGGCAGAGAAGGGGTGGGGAGGGGTTGCCTTCAGCAAAGGGGACCAGGGTTGACGAGGCGAGCGCAGGTACACTGCTGTGCCCAGGTCAACATTCGCATGGTTGACGAGCGCCGGCAGAGTGCAGAATCACAGGGAAAGCCAGCAAACCGGAGCCAATCACCCATCAGCCCACCTGCCACAGCCAGGCGTAAGGATAGCCTGAGGCCCCAGCCTCCCCGCCCTGCTCCTTGCCACCTCCGCCCGTGCTGTTGCGCCTGCTGCGCGTGACACGGCCGGCCGCCGCGCTGCGCTGCCCGCCGGCTGCCGCAGCGTTCCGCAGGCGGGTGAAGCGCAGCAGGCACAGCGCATGTGCCGCCAGATTGGCCAGGCTGAACAGCACAGACGCTGGCTCCTGCATGCCTGCCCACCGCACAAAGGGCCACTTGCCAAAGTACTTCCACACGGGGGGCTGCCTGCCGGTCCCTGCTGCCGTGGCTGCCCGGCTGGCCTCCACCCGCCACATGCAGAGGTAGCTGCAGTCGGCTGCGCAGTCCCAGCGCCACAGCTGGAGTGACAGCGGCACCGCCCCACTGCTGCCGTCACCATCGCCGCCGTCAGTGCTGTTGCTGGCGCTGCACAGCGGGCTGCACAGCCGGGGCGTGCGAGAAGACCTGCCTCCCCTGCCGGGCACCGACATTTGCGGCAGGCTGGTGCAGCCGGTGCGCAGGCACTGTGTGTGGCAGCGCCGGAAGGCAAAGCTCTGGTCGCCGGGGCTGCCGGATGCCGCAGAGAGGAGGCCCAAAGTGAGTGCTAGCAGCAGGGCGCGCCGAGCCGCAGAGCGACTGGCACGCACCAGCAGCGGCAGCTGCTGCCCGCTGTGCTGACCTGCTGACCCGGGTGCTGCTGCTGCGCTTGCTGCCCGCTGCGCCGTGCCGCCATGACTAAGGGGCATAGCGGCGACGGCCACATGGGTGCTGGCACTGCTGGTAGTGCTGACGAGTCTGCCGCTGCCGTTCCCCGGGTGCTGCAGGCTCAGGCGGCCGCCTCCATTTCTGCCTCCATGTCCGCCTCCTGCAGCAGCCGCTGCAGCTCCTGCACCTCGCTGCTCCACATCACCGCCCGCTGGCCCGCGCTGCCCCCGCATCCGCCGCCGAGGTTGAGTAGCTGCAGGGCGGGAGTGGGCACGGAAGGTTGGGCAGGATAAGGCGCTGGTTCTGCTCAAGCATGTGCTGCCTGGTTCAGTGGCTCAGCTGCTGTCAAGCTTAGGCTGAGCAGTCGGTGCTTGGCCAGCAGCCACACAGCAGGAAGCACCCACCAACCTTGAGACGGACCTTCCAAGTGGGCTGGAGCACACATCAATCCCCTGACACAACTCCAGATCCATCACCCACCTTCTGGGCCTTGATGAACAGCTGCTGGCGGTCGCCGCCTGCCGCCTTGGCCAGCACTTTGCCTTGCACCAGCACGTACGCCCCAGGAGCGCAGCGGTCAATCTCCAAGCCTGGCTGGTCCTTCACGCCGCACAGGCAGTCAACCGCGCCGGTGCCGTCGTCCAGGCGCAGCGTGCCCGCCAGCTTCTGTTTGACGGTGCCCTGCAGAGACGGCAGCACGGAGGTTGGAGGCGGCCACCGGCGAGAGCGGCGGCGGCGGCGGCGAGCGGCGGCGGCGGAGTGGGGTACCACGGGCGGCCAGCAGCTTGGGGCAGCCAGGATCACACAGTCAAGGCGCTCCGGTGCTCGCACCTGCACCCAGACGCGCTCAAACGCAGGGAGGCCCGGAAGCTTGAATTGGCCGCCCTTGGTGCGCTGCACGTCGCTAAGCTGCTGCGCCAGGAGCTTGATCGCTGGCAGGGTGCCGGCCACCTCCATGCCGATCGGGAGAATGCCTGCAGGCCGAGCTGGCGGCAAGGGTCATGCTGGGCGGCAGCGTACCAAATGTTGCAGCCTGCACCGCACAGAGATTGTGATGAATTGGATTAAGTCCATCCGTGTGGCAGAGAGTAGTGGTGCTGCAGATTTTTGAGGCGCCAGCGTGCATGCCGAAAGTCGACACCCCCAAAGAGCGTGTGCCCGTCGCAAGCGGAGCTCCCCTGGCTTTGGGCTTGGTATGCTGTGTCGTTGAGACGCGTCGCATGTGTATTCTTCTTCATTTGTTGCTGCTATGTCTCAGCATAGTGCACCGCTTAGATATATTGTGCGAAACACACATGAGCGGCTAATTGGTAATCTGCTGCCCGCCGCGCCGCTGGCCTCCCCGGGCCCGTTCCCAGCATGCAACGAGAGCTCAAGCGCTGTTACTGTGTGTTGCATTTTCAGTCCAACAGCTACGTTAATCTAGGAGTTGTTGAGGAGCGCTAGCACACTACCAGCAAGGCCCCTGGTGCGCAAAACTCGGGCCAGGTGGCATCGCCGCTGGGCCCCGCTGCCGCCGCCGCCGCCCGGCAGCTGGCGCCCATTTGTTGCCCCATTGCGCTTGCTTTGTGCTGCTGTCACACCTGGAAACCCGCGCGCCCCTGCCAGAATCGCATAGGGCCCACGGCGTGGGTGCTTGTGGCCCATGGTCGCGGCTGCGGCGCCCGGCCCCCCAGCAGCCGCCCAGATGGTGCGTCACGTCAGTTCGACATGCAGTTTGGCGGACGCCGCGCCGGGCAGCCAGGAGGAGGAGCAGCTGCGAGCCATGGAGGCCGCCGTCAAGCAGCTGCTCGTCAATGTGGGGGAGGACCCCCTGCGCGAGGGCCTCGTGGACACGCCGCGGGTGAGCCGGATTGGGCGCTGGCGGGGATGAGGAGGCCGCCACCGCCGCCGCCGCCGCTCGGCCCTCCCGCCTGCATGCTCTCTTGTTTTTGCTGCCTCGCCTGCTTCGGCTGAGCCCTGAAGTCTGCCTGCTCAATAACTTGCAGCGTGTGGCCAAGGCCTGGCTGGACATGACCCGCGGCTACCGCCAGGACCACAAGAGGTGCGCCTTGGGCCCGGCCCGTTTTGGCGCGACTGGTGTGCCGCCGCCGCTGCCCAGCAAGCCTGCCTGCACCTCGCTCACATAAAGCGGCGGTTGCTCAATTCGCCTGCACCGTTCACTGTTGCTGTCCCACACGCCATTTGCCCTGCCTGCAGCGCCTTTGGCACCGCGCTCTTCCATGAGCCGATTGTGTCGGCCGGCAGTGATGGCCTGGTGATTGTGCGAGACATCACTTTTGCAGCGCTCAGCGAGCACACGCTGCTGCCGTTCCACGGGCGCTGCCACATCGCGTACGTGCCGCGCCATGGCGTGGTGCTGGGCCTGTCCAAGCTGGCACGCGTCACCAAGTGCCTGGCGGCGCGCCTGCAGACGCAGCAGGCCTTCACAGAGCGCCTGATTGCGGCGGTGGCTGAGGAGGTGCGCTTTTCATTGCTTGTTGTGTGTGTTGGTTGGACTTAGTCGAGGCTGTTCATGCTTTGCAGCGGAGGAATGCAGGTGGGGCATGACAGGCATGCGCAGTTGCCTGCTGTGCTGCATGCCGCCAGCAGGCACATGAATGCTGAATCACAAGTGGTTGACTTGCTGGGCGTTTGGGCAGCAGCACAGGCACCTCCTTCCTCCTGCCACGCAGCAGCATACAGATGGTCACTATGCCCCCCGCTGCCCTCATGGCTCTAATCCTGTGCAGGTGCAAGCCAAGGGCGTGGCAGCCGTGGTGCAGGCGGTGCACCTTGGTGACGGCCCAGCACCTGCAGCCCAGCTGTCCAGCGGAGCCACCGGCGTCTTCTCTGACCCCGCTTCCGGCCGGCTGCACGAGTTTGTGACGCTGCTGCGCCTCAGCGGCCGCGCGGCGCCGCCCGCCGCCTGCTTTGCGGAGCAGCAGCCGGTGGCAGCGGAGGAAGCAGCGGCAGGCGGGGAGCAGGGCGGGGCGGCGGCGGCCAGCAGCAGCCTGGTGCAGGCCACCGACACGCTGCTGCAGAATGTTGGGGAGGACCCAGGGCGCAAGGTGCGCTGTGTACCTGCCCGCCTGCTGTGGGCACGTGTGCAAAGTGCCTGTGGCTGTGGGTGTGTGTGCCTGGCCGCAGGGCTCAGCTGCGTGATTGGTGGCCTGCAGCACAGATTGCGCACCAGTCCGCTGCAGCTGTGACGCTGCAGCTGGTTACCAGCCTCTGTGCAATGTGTTGCTCATGCAGACGAGCAGGGTATGAGCCACTCACCCCCGATGCATGTGCCATCATGCCTTTTCGCTGCTTGCAGGGGCTGAAGGGCAGCGCGGCTCGATATGCCTCCTGGCTGGCAGGCGCCACGGCTGGCTACCGCATGCAGCTGCCCTGTGGCTGCTCCGACGCCGGCTGCAGCGGCGCCGCAGACGGCAGCAGCGGCGGCGGCGGCGGCAGCGGCGGTGGATCGCCAGTAGCGGCAGAGCTGGGGCCTGCCACCCCTGATGACCACTCACCGGATCCTTCAGATGCCTCATCTGATGACATGTCCGCTGAGCTGCCCTGCTACCTAGGCATGGCAGAGGCAGCAGCAGCCGACGCAGCAGCCCGCAGCAGCGCCTCCGCCGAAGCGGCGGCGGGTGCGGCCGGCGGCGCGCGGCAGCAGCAGGCGGCGGCGGGGCTGCGGACGTTCAGCGCTCACTTTAGCTCCCAGTGCGAGCACCACCTGCTGCCATTCTACGGCAAGCTCAAGCTGGCCTACCTGCCCGCCGCCGGCAGCAGCGGCAGCAGCAGCAGTGACCGAGCGGCACTGCGCCGCATAGTCCAGATGTTTTCCAAGCGGCTGCAGGTGCAGGAGCGGCTGACGCACCAGGTGGCGGATGCAGGTGCGGGCGGGTGGGAGGCTGCATGAGGGATGAGGGCAGTATCAGTGCTGGGAGGACTTTAGTGCGGTGTGTAGTGGCAGCTGTGACGTGTGCACAATGCGGTATGTACGAAAGATTACAACAAGGGAATGGCGCACCCATCTGCAGGCTGCTGGGCATCTGTGCTTGCCTGATTGCGCCTGTCTGCTTACCTGCCATCCCGCCCCACCCCCTGCCGCCCTGCCCCCCTTGCAGTCGCCTCTGCGCTGGGCGCCGCCGCGGTTCTGGTTGTGGTCGAGTCGGCCCACATGTGCATGGTGGCCCGAGGCGTGGAGAAGCATGCTAGTACCACGCTGACCACCGCAGCGCGCGGCGCATGGGCGGACGACACCGCAGCGCGCGCAGCGGCGCTCGAAGCGCTGCTGGACCAGCAGCCGCACTCGCCCCGCAAGCTGTAGTGGCCCCTTGAGCTCTGCTGGTGGTGCTGGGTGCCTGGCTGGCCAGCTGGTTGGCTCCTCCTTCAGCTCCAGTGCCTTTGCTGCCTCCAGTTCCGCCGCCCCTTCAGTTGTGTTGAAACGAACGACGCCTGTCCCACCGCCTACTTGACTTCAACCCATATGTGAATCTCTCTCTCTCCTCCTTTCTCTCCTCCGTTTTTGCCTCACTGCAGCACCCTTTGTTGCCGCCACTGTTGCACGCGCTGAGTTTTGTTCCCTGTTTGTGCCTGCACCTTTCTGGCTGTGGGTGAGCTGGGCCAGTGGCAGCCCCAGCTATTTATCACTCCTGCTTTCGCTTTCTCCCTCTCTTCGTGCTTCCACTTTCCGGCCCACCGCTGCATGTAAGTTGCAGCATCGCGCAGGTTGCAGTCACGCAGAGAAAGAGGAGGTGCATGATCGATTGATGGGACATGAAAATCAGAGGGGCAGTTCACAGAAAGGTCGGTTGGTCTGGAAGGCAGATCAGCAGGGAAGCAGAGCATCAAAGCAAGTTGGAACAGATGAACAGAGGAGGGCAAGCCAGCAATCCTCAACAACGACGTGGTCACAAAGTCAGGGGTGCACTTCAGGCACAGGCGAAAGGTGAATCTCTCAACAACAGCAGAGCTAGCAACAACAGCAGAGCTAGCTTCTTCGCATTGCAGGCCTGCACATGAATCCTGCCTGGTACAACACAGTTGCTTCGCAAGCTCAGGACAGCGGGTCTGCGCCCGTCCAGTCAAACCCAAGCGCATCCAGCGCCTCCACTCGCTCCTCCGGCATGACGCCGCACCGCCGCATGATGCGCTGCACGCTGCACCAGTTGATCAGCAGGAAGTCTGCAACGGAGCAGAGGCAAGGAGTGTGGGCCAGCAGGTGAGTGGGGGAATCATAAAGCAGAATGGGTGCGCTGCACACTACACCAGTTGATGAGCAGGAAGTCTGCAGAAGGAAATTGAGAAGCGCAGGTGAGTAGGCGCAGGCAATGGCGAGTTGCAGCAAGGATGCGATGCACGCTGCACCAGTTGATGAGCAGGAAGTCTGCTGGGAACAGTGGGGCACATGCATGGCAGGTCGGTGCTATGTCAACTCATAGCCCTGCAGCATTGCAGACCATCGTCCCAGCTGCTCAGCTGAACCCTGCCCTGCCGCTGAGTGCAACAAAGCCACCGCTAGCCCAACCCAGCCATTCAGCCTCACCGTTTGGGTGCGCAAGCGGGTGCGGCTGGCAGTGCCCGTGCCGCTCGCTAAACGTCCGGATCTCGTTGAACCAGCGCAGCCACTCGGCTCGCTCGCCGTCAAACTCAAACCCAGCCGCCGCCAGCTGCTGCTGCTTGCCCTCTGCCAGCTGCCCAGCCTTGTGCTCGCTGCGCTGCTTCGAGGCCCAGCGGGCCAGCTCTGCATCGTCGCCGTCGCGGCAGCCCACGTGTGCGTCGCCGTGCCTGTGAGAGAGAGGGTGGCGGGGTGCGAGCAAGCTGGTTGGGGGGCTGTGTGTGGGAGGCAGCAGGCGGGGTGGGGAAATGCTGGACAGGCGGAGTCCCCCGCAGCGCAGACAATCACAAACTGCTGCAGCTCCATACAGCCGCTCTAGCCCCAAGGCGGCGACAGTGTCACAACTGACGCGCCCTGCCGCCCGCAGCTACTCACGTCTGCACATACTGCTGCAGCTGACCGAAGCGGCGGGCCCACTCGGTTGAGTTGTCGCTCACCAGGCCGTGCTGCCAGGCCTGCAGGGAAAAAATAAACCAGTTCAGGCCAGCCAGGCCAGCCATTGAGGACAAACGCAGGCCAGAACAGATGCATATCAGCACACCACCCCTAATCTGCAGCCGCAGCTGCCACTTGCACCCGCCCTTCTTGTCAGCAGCCTGCATCCCAGCAACCGCACAACGTGAAACAAAGCAATAAAAAAAGCTGGCCCCTACCTGCAGCCGCTCGGCCGCCGTCTCCTCTTCATCGCTGGAAACTGGCGTGTCTGCCTGCAGCAGCAGCGCCGGCTGCTGCTCCACCAGGGCGATTATGTCCAGTCCCTCAGAGCCCTGCGCCACCCGCATGTCAAACAGCCGCTGCGCGATGCTGCAGGCGGGTGGTGGCAGTGTGCATGGGGTGGAACGGTTGGTTAGGCTGTGCGCTGGCATTGCTGCGCCACGGGCCAGCAGCAAGGCCCCTCGCACGCAGCAGGCCGATGCCAAGCCGAGCCCTCATTTGATGGCGTAAATCAGTGCCTCGGCACCCAGCTACAGGAGACGCGCAGCAGCACTGCACACGTGTGCCCACTCGTCATCACCTGCGGAAGTCGGCGCTGAGCAGGCGCGGCTCCCGCACCAGCATCCACACCACGTCAACATCGCCGCCGCCCAGCAGCTGCTGCAGGGCCAGGATGCGGCGGGAGGCCGCGGCGACCTGTGACAGGGAAGGGAATGGGGAGAGAGGACAAGATGAGAAACACAGACAGGAGCGGCCGCCCAGCAGCTGCTGCAGCGCCAGGATGCGGCGGGAGGCCGCGGCCACCTGGCGCAACGGCGGAGAATGGATGGGAGGGGGCACAGTCAGGGAAGCCTCGGCATGAACCAAGCGAGCAGACGGAATCGAGAAGAGATGCGAAACGGCATGTGTGCCGTGCTGCATGGCGTGCTGCTGCTCCAGTTTGTTCCCTCTCAACGCACCTGCGGGCTGGAGCCCTGCTCCTCCAGGAACCAGGCCGCGCTCAGCGAGGGCAGCTGCAGGCCCAGCTGCTGCTGCGAGCTCTCAAAGGCTTCAGCGTCCAACTCGGCGCGGATGGCGCCCGCCGCTGACACCAGCTGCCTGCGAGAGGGTGGCAGGCAGGTGGGCAGACAGAGGCCAGGTTGGCTTGCACGCCACGATTGCGCCTGTGCCAAATTGCACATGCCAGGGTTGCTGGCGCCTGCGTTGCTCCACTGCAACCTAGCTCGGACGTGCACACACCCCAACCGACTGGAGGCCATTCCGCACCTGCGCTGCTGCTCGTCCACCACTCCCCGTGCCAGCCAAAACTGGTCCAGGAGGGCTGCCGCCTCTGGGCTGGCTGCCGTGCTCCTGCTGCTGCTTCTGCTGCTGCTGGAGAGGTTGGCGCTGGGGCAGGCGATTGGTCGCCGCCGGTGCCGCTGCTGCCGCCGCCAGGCGCTGCTGGCCGCCGGCGCTGCCTCTGGCCGCCTGGTAGCTTGCATCACGTGCTGCTTGTGGCCCACCAATGCTGCTGGTGGGCAGGCAGCCCAGACTTGCGCCATGGCTGCAGAGCGCTGGGTGGTGGGTGGCAAGTCTACGTGCTTGTTAGAGCGCAGGGAGTCTCCTGGATAATCCGCAGGGCTGGCAGATTGCTCACAAACCTCCGCTGCCGCCAGCAAGGCGCCGATCAGACAGCAGGACAGCAGGGCGGAGGCACCCACACCCGCTACAGCTCCTGGCACGGATTCATTCGCAATTGCATTGCGATCTGTGCTTGCAGATATCACGGGCAAACGCGCAGTCGCTTACAAACAAACATGCGCCGCGCCCTGCTCGGGTTTGCGCGCCAGGCGGCGCCCAGCAGCACCCAAGCGGTGCAGGCAGCAGCCATCGATGCAGCCCCCGCCTGGGAATGCAGGACGGCGTGGCTGCGGCAGCCGCCGCTGCCTGCCGCCGCCGCCGCCTGCGCCACAAGGCCCGCAGCATCGGCAGCAGTGCCAGCAGCAGCAGCGTGCCGCAGCCCATCCCTCGCAGCAACCCGCAGCTTCCACACCAGCAGCCTAGCCGCACACACAGCGGACCCAGCACCCGCAGAGGCGGTCAGCAGCAGGCGGCCGGCAGAGCGAGAGCGCACGTGCTGGCAGTGCGGCACTCCGATGGCGGAGCAGGATTTGTTCTTCTGCCCCAGCTGCAACTCGGTGCAGCCAGCCAACATGGACACGGCTTCCGACCAGTACTTTCAAATGTTTGGCATGTGAGCCAGCGGGCTGGCGGTTGGATGTGGCTGATCTGCTGCTGCAGTTCGTGGTGGGTTGTGGCTTGCTGGTGGGCATGGCGTCCCCTGCAGATGGTGCCATCTGCCTGCCTAGCTTGTTGGCTGCTTGCTAGCCTGAGGGAAGAGCCTGTGTTCGACCTGGACCCGCAGCAGCTGGAGCTGAATGCTCTCTTACAACATGCCCCTTTCTGCTCACTGTCGCTGCTTTGTTTTGTTGCTGTTTTACAGCGAGGAGCCGGTGTTTGACCTGGACCCGCAGCAGCTGGAGCTTGATGTTCATTCCTACACCTCTAATCACTGACGCTGCTTTTTTGTTTTGTTTCACAGGGATGAGCCTGTGTTCGACCTGGACCCGCAGCAGCTGGAGCAGCGGTACAAGGGCCTGCAGCGGCTGCTGCACCCCGACAAGTACTCCACAGGTGGGCAGATGGGCATTCTTTTTAGCCATGTGACGACGCAGTGTGTACTGGATATGCACTGCAGTGGCAGCAGCGGCAGCTATGCCTGGGCAATTATTGGGCAGCCGCACAGACGAGCATCCAGTAGCATGTACTGTGCGGCAGAGTACGGGTTTGGGGTTGCAGGGGCGGATGCTGATCAGATATGCACACATGCTCCTGCCCGCCGCAGCATCGCCGCTCGAGAAGGAGTATGCGCACCAGCAGGCGGCGGTGGTGAATGCTGCCTATGACGTGCTGAAGAAGCCGCTGCGCCGGGCGCACTACATCGTGAGTGGTCATTTCTCGCCTTGGTGGCGTTAGTGCAGAAGCGATGCATTCGCCCATTGTGTTCACGCTGCCGGAGCCCGGACAATGACACCCGTGTGACACGTCTTGTTTGGGTTGCAAACAGTGTGTGTTCCTTCTTGATCCTCGGTGTCCACAGCTCAACCACCAGGGCTTCGGCGCCTGCGAGGGCATGACCATCACGGACCCAGAGCTGCTCATGCCTTGCATCTGCTTGACACTCCAGTTCCTTTATGGCTGCTCCATTCCTTGGTCCCCCTACATACAGCTGAACCACCAGGGCTTCGGCGCCTGTGAGGGAATGACCATCACGGACCCGGAGCTGCTCATGTCGGTCATGGAAGCGAGGGAGGAGGTGGAGGAGGCGGGCAGCGATCGGGCCGCGCTGCAGCCACTGCTGGACCGAATGCAGGGGCTGGAGGCCAGCTGCGTGCAGGTGAGCGAGAGGTGTCTATTTAGGTGTTTGTGATTGCACTGCATGTGGTGCGGCTGGGCTGATCCATGTGCAATATGCTGCGCCCTGCTCTTCCAAAGGTGGTTCTGCCCGCTCTGCGCAACCAACCTCAATCTCCACCCCACGTTTGAATCTGCCTGCAGGAGCTGGCGCAGGCGTTTGCGGCGGGGGACCTGTCCCATGCGGCGGAGCTGACCACGCAGCTGCGCTACGTGTGCCGCATCAAGGAGGCAATCCTGGACAAGATGTGAAAGCATGCTAATTTCTCTCGCAATAGCGCACTATCGGGCCTCTGTAACAGATGGCGCATGTGCCGCATCAAGGAAAGCAATTCTGAACAATCAAGGAAAGCAATTCTGAACAGATGTAGGCAGCTGCTGCATGTGCTTATGTTTGTGGCGCACTGTTAGACCTTTGTGACACATGCTCATGGCCCAAGGAGCGGTGCAGAGCTGCGGGGCTGCTTGCGAGCGAACCAGGGCATCTGAGGCTCTGAGGCCTTACAAAATGAGCGGCTGCAGAAGGTCCAAAAGTTGCCTGCCACAGTCAGTGGCTGGGCCAAGGTGTGCAAGGTACAGAAAGGCGGCGGCAGAGGACAGACGGGGGTTGAAGAGAAAGGCAGTACAAGAGAGCATTGGGTACGGAGCGTGCGGCTGCAGGGGCTGCCAAAAGTGCGGCTGCGATGCATTTTTCCAAGCGCATGCGGTGCTGAAGTTGCTACACTAGGTCGCAGGAACAAGACAGCAGCACCGCCGGGAAAAAATGCTGGCCGCATCAGCGGTGCCGCCGCCAGCTAGCAATTAGGAACCAGGCGTTAAAAACACAGAGCGACGCCTGCGTGCCCATCACTGCCGCCGTCTCCCACCACGCGTAGCCGCCGCTCTGCAGAAGGAGCGGGCAATTGCGTAAGGTAAGGAGTCTGCATTCGCACGCCACATTATCCGCCACATGTGACCGGCCGCTAGATGCACCGCGGCAAGCGGCACAAAAAAGTCAAGTGCCCAGCGATCCTCCGCCCAACCGGCTGCCACGCATACTGCTCACCGTCATTTCCCGCCAGAAGAAGGGCAAGAGGACAGGGAAGAGCACGAGGCGCATGGGGTAGAATGTGGCCCAGTCTGCGGGGGAGCATTGGAAGCGAAGGGCACACAGTTGAGCGTCTGGCTGTCTTGCAAGCCAAGCCCAGTCCAGCCCCAACTCTGCCCAGCCCAGCTCACACAGCCAGTTGAGCTGCTGGTAGTAGCGCGGGAACTGGCGGCGGGCGATGAGGAAGAGTGTGTTCCACTCGATCAGCCCATCCTGCAAGAGAGGAATTGAGGTGGGGAAGGAATGGCTGGTGACAGCTCAGCAGCAGCAGTGCAGGCAGGCAGCCGGCAGGCACACGATGCTGCCGTCCCAGTGCTGATTTTACCAAACACGCCGTGCCAGGGGGCTGCGAAACTGAGGTGCTGCTGGTGACCAACATTCGTCTCGCTCACATAGCAGGTGTACACGCCCAGGGAGGGGTGCTTCAGCGGGATTTGCAGC
>VFQQ010001659.1_pt1 | contig 29377 bp, 46 predicted proteins | sample 3512341 | NCBI WGS metagenome assembly VFQQ01 (sample SAMN10412373, study PRJNA504923) | tailings metagenome | isolation source: Relicate 2 Philex TSF1 revegetated site | place: Philippines: Tuba, Benguet | collected 2017-08-29
CTGTCCGCAGCTGGGCAAGCTGCTCACGCTCTACTTCATCGTGGCGTTTGGAAGCTCCATGGACATTGCGGCCATACAGGTGGTGGGGCTGGGGTGGGGCTGTGCAGTGTGCTGGTCTGTTTTGGGTTGGCATGAAGAGCCACCCGTCTTTGGCCCAACCCTTCTGCCCATCCATGCCCACCCACCATGCCCTGCAGGCGGACACCCCCCGCGACCTCGACTACAACTCAGAGCTGGTCACAGTGGGTAAGTGCCGGTGGTGCTGGTGCTGGTTAGCTGGAGCTTCGCTCCTGGCATGCCCATCTCAAATGGAATAGCGCTTTGGCCACAGCATGCATGGCGTGACCGGGTGTCTGTTGCCACTCCCAAGCAGGCCTGTCCAACACCCTCACGGCTGTCTGCGGAGTGGGGTACACAGGTGAGCTCGGCAAGACAGGTTGCAAACCATCCCAGCCATGTCTGCTTGTGCGTAGTGCACGCCTCAAGTACAGCCATCTAGTCTCGGGCTGGCAACATGACACATGTATGTGTGCATCACTCAAGTCGTTACTCCACTTTGGTGGCTGCAGGCTCCTACATTTTTAGCCAGACGCTGTTCGGCAGCCGCATGGGGGTGGACTCACGCCTCATGGGGGCCATCCTCACAGGTAAGGCTTGCTTCAATCGGAGGAAACCAGGAAACCAGCTGTGATGCATGCATGCCACACACAGCCCTTAGCAGCGTATTGGCGGTGCCTGGGTCGCGCCACCTTGCACCTTGTATGCTTCTTAACCACTGTGCACCTGCCTCGCTCCTTGCACAGTTGCTGAGCTGTTGGTTTTCATGCTGCCCTTCAACGTGATGACCTACTTGCCCAGCTTCTACTTTGGGGGCGTGATTGCCTGGATTGGCCAGGACATCCTGAAGGCAAGCCTGAGGGCTGCTGCCACACCTGCTGGCCTGCCGGCATGAAACTGGCCGCCTCAGCCGCTCATCCTGCCCTGCGCTTAGCAGCTGGGGGCAAGCGGAACGCTCCTGCACTGCTCACCCAAGCACATGTGAACGTCAAGGCTCGACCTTATACTCTTTACCTGCAGGATTGGCTGTTCATCGCCGCCAAGCGTGTATCAGCAGTGGAGTACTGCCTGCTGCTGGCCACCTTTGGGCTGGTCATGGCCTTTGGGCTGGAGGCGGGCATCGCGGCCGGCATCGTGCTGGCTGCGCTGCATTTTGCATACAGGTGGGCGGGCGGTTGGTTGGGTGGGTGGGGTGAAACGGATGGGCCGGGCAAGGGTTCTCGGTGCCCGGCGTTCGGCATGCCTGGCTGTGCCCGGCGTTCGGCATGCCTGGCTGTGCCACAGCCTGCCATGCCCGCATCCGCTCGGCTGCACACCCTCTGATTGGCTACCCTCACCACCCACCCGCCCACCACAACCCTCACTGCACCGCAGCTACTCCAAGGTCACCATGACCGCCTTCACAGTGGTGCCCAGCCGCAGCGGCGCAGGTGTGTCGGGAGTGTGCGGGGACAGAATAGGGGGCATGAATGCGTAATTGCACAGCATGGCACCGATGGGCATGGTATGGCACAGCACGGCATCGCATGACGACATGACATGGCATGAGTGGCACATGGTATCGACTTAACATGAACTGTGCTTGCCTCCATACGAATTGCCATGTCTGCACCGCCCTAGCCCTGCTTTTACACCTCCCTCCCTGCCCCCCCCCTTCAGTGCGCACCTTTGACCAGCGCACGGTGCTGGACATGTTCAGCGGGCGCATCACCGCCGTCTCGCTCTCCGGCTACCTCTTCTTTGGCAGGTGGGTGTGAGAGGGTGGGGCGAGCGGATGGTCGGAGCGGTGCCACCGAGCCTCTCGGCAAATGGCTGACTGCTCTCAAGGTGTAATGTTTCCCCAGGGGGTGGGATTGGGGCCCTCCCACCACTGCCACGCTCCGGCCCCATTCTCACTGATCCTGCAGTTCAGTCAACGTGGTGGATCGAGTGCTTGAGATCGCCAGAACCACGCTGGATAGCCAGCCGCACATGAACGCTGCCGCCATTGAAGAGGCAGAGGGGCAGCGGCGTGCCGGCCGCCTGCCTCGCCTGCCCTCTGTGGCCACCCTAAGAAAGACGTACGATGGTGTGCAGCAGCTGATGGATGGGCAGCCAGGTGAGTGCAGGTGCAGGCCGCTGGAAAGCCCATGCTCCCGTCCACCTATGACAGTTGGCTGGCTGGCCAGGTGCCAAAGTTGCTGCGCCACACAGTCCGCCGTCCCAAACCAGCAGGGTCTGGTGCGGCGCAGCTGAGCAAGATCGCATCGGCTTTGGCCGAGTCACCACGCTTCCTGATTCTGGACTTTAGGCAAGTTGTGAGGTGCTGCTCCACTTTTGCGCTGCTTGTTGTCATTGTCTGTGGGGACAGCGTATTCGCAGCCTGAGCATGCCTGCCTGCTTCCCCTGCCCTCTCGACCGCTGCAGGCGGGTGCAGGGCCTGGACGCCACCGCCGCCCGCTCCTTTGTCACCCTGCACAACAAGCTGCACCGCATGGGCATCCAGGCGAGCCGCTGAGCAGGGCCCATGTTGTGGGTTATTATTGCCGCACTGCTTGGTGTCATGGCGGGATCTTGCCAGAAGAAGCTACTGCGCAGGAGCTGCATTGTGATCCTGCGCAAGAACGCGATGCCGCCCCATGTCCGCAGCTCATCATCACTCACATCACCGCCCGCAACGCCAATGTGCGTGAGCTGCTGGCGGCCCAGGGCCTGGTGCTGCAGCAGCCAGGCGCTGACTGGCAGGAGGACGCAGGCACGTTGCCACCTGCCCCTCACACCTGCTGGTTCCACTTGGATGCTTGCGACTGTGTCCGTTTGATGCTACCCGGTTGCGCATTCAGCAACCCTTTGTGTTCGTACCTCTTCTCAGCATGGCTGCATTTGCTGGGCTTCCCTCCTCCCCTCACTCCCCAGGCCCCGTGTGCGCCTGGTTCCCCACCATGGACGCCGGCTGCCAGCACTGCGAGGAGCGCTTCCTGGCGGTGGCGGTGGCGCATGGGCTGTGCCCGCCCTCCGCCCCCGCCATGACCCTGGCGCAGGTCGGGCAATTTTGGGGCAAGGCTGGGAAGGGCGTCTTGTTGAAATGCTGCCTTGCAGCACAGGATGCAACCGGCTGCAACCAGCAGGTGTGGTGCTGGCTTGGCCGTAATCATTGACTCAACCTCCAACTGCCCAACTGCCCGCAGGTGCTGCAAGCCAACCTGGACATCCCCCGCTGCATGCTGGGCGAGGAAGCGGCGGATTACAACTTGTCAGCCGCCCTGCTGCAGCGTTTTGCCCGAAAGCATGAGCTACGGTGAGGGAGGTTGAGGGCTGGGCAGAGGGGCAGCTGAGCGAGGGTGGGGCAGAGCAGGCGAGCAGGGTTATGTCCCCAAGCAGGGCAGGCCATGACTTGCTCGCTGTGTGCTTTTCGGGCATGCATTCAGCTGCACCTTCCCACGCCTGCCGCCATGCCTGCAGGGCGGGTAGTGAGCTATTCCGGCTGGATGACCCTGCGGACGCGCTCTACATCATTGAGCGCGGCACAGGTGCGGAACATCTACACATGCAAGGCATGTGCAGCAGAGCAAGCGCATTGACGGCAGCTGCTGCCGGCCATTGACGGATGGCGCCTATTCAGACGCCGATTTTGGAGTGTGCTCGCATGCCATCTGCTCTGCACGAGCCTCCACTCTCTGCTCCCACAATCGCTGACATGCCCCTGCCCCTCTGCCCCACCCCTGACACGTGTACAGTGGCCTGCCACATCGACTTTGGGATGTCTTCGGTGGCCAGCCGCGCACAGCTGCCCTCGCTGCCGCCCGACCTGCAGCCGCAGCACAGCGAGCGCACCGTGCGCTGTGGTCCCGGCAGCGTGGTGGGCGAGGTGGACTTCATGCTGCAGCGGCCGTGCAGGTGGGGCATCGGGGGCTGCAGCAGAGGTGGAGCATGCCTGGGCATCAGATCGTGTGGTGGTGGGTCACAGCAGCTATTGCTGCTGGGCATCAGCAGCGCGAGTCGCCACTTTGCCACTCCTCAACCTGCCGCTCTTCTTATGACAACGTCTGCTCTGCCCTGGTCCTCCTCTGTGGCAGCTTCTCTGCCGTTGTGGAGGCCAGCGGCAGCGCGTGGCGCATCGACCGGCAGGCCTTTGCGGCGCTGGCGACCAAGGACCCCTTCTCATTGGCGCTGCTTCAGCAGGTGGTCCTGAGATCCACGTGTCTCAGTGCAGCACACGCTCGGGAGGCGCTGGAGCGCGCCTCACACGCCAACTGAGTGGCTTGCTTCTTCTCCCGCGTATCTGCTGTGGCGACAGCCAGGGCAATGATATGTATGTGCAGCCCTGGTCTGCAGCCAAGTCCTTTGAGATGTATGTTTTCATATGAGCTATCCTGCTGCCCAGTTCATCCATTACACACTTAGATTGCACAGCTACATGTAACAGCATCCTTGCTAGGGCACGGCGCGCTGCACTGCTGTTGGCACAAAGAACACGGCCCGCCCGCTCGCCAGCCCCGTGTTGAGCTGCCCAGCAGCCCGCAGGCACGCCCGTGCATCCTGCTGCTCCAGCCCCGCCGGTGGGCCGCCCGGCTTCAGCGAGCTGCTGGCTGCCACATCCAGCAGGGCCATGGCCTGGCGCCACAGCGGCAGCAGCTGAGCCTGATGGGAGATGCCTGCCGCCGCCAGCTGGCCAGACGCCTGCAGGCTGCCCAGGGCCACGGCAAGGCGCGCCAGGTGGCGGGCGGAGCCGGCAGGCAGGCTGCCTGCTTGGGCCGCTCGGTCCAGCTCATCCATGGCTGCACCCACTGCCGGCAGCAGCGCGTTTAGCAGGCGCGGCAGGCTGAGCTCCAGTGCGGCCACAGCGCACAGCAGCTTGGCGCCCTGCAGCCAGGAAGCATGGGGGCAGGCAGTGGGTTAACCTGACTGTGGTCATGGAGGCAGGTTGTTTGCGGGAGTGCAGCAGACAGATTGCGGGAGTGCAGCAGACAGGGAACGCAACCCACACATGAACTGCCTTCCTAGGCTACTCATCATGCAACGCCCGAATGAAGCAGTGCTTTCAAGCACTCACAGCTCCCAGGGTGAAGCCCTGCTGCGGGCAGAGCGGCGCATCTGCCCATTGCGCCTGCTGCTGCCGCGCCGCTGCCGCCTGCTGCGCCAGGATGTCTAGTGCCCTGGCCTCCACCGCCGCCACCGCCTCTGCTCCCAGCAGCGCATCAGAGTGGGCGCAGGCGTCGAGCAGGTTGGCCAGAGCGCTGCCACTGTAGGAGGGTGCAAAGGCCGCCACATGGCGCTCCAGCGCGCGCAGCGTCTCTGCCCTGCAGATGGGTGGGTGCATGGGTGGGTGCGGCTCAGACTCGGGTGACTGAAGCAGCGAGCAGCCTGATCTCTGCAGCAAAGCACACTTGAGTTCACCCTTTGAGATGGACACAGCCACACCACACGCAGCCCTCACGTGAGCACTGCGCCCGGGATGCCAGCCAGCGCCCAGCACAGCGCAGACACGTGGGCGGGCGTGAGCGCCAGCTCAGCGCGCTGCGGCGCCTGCCGCAGCTGTGGGGAGGCTGTGATGCGCAGCGCCATGCGGGCGCGGGCCCCCAGCAGCGTGTCAAATGCGTCCAGGAAGGAGCCGAGCACCGCAGGCGGCAGCAAGGTGGGTGAGTAGCGCCCAGCCTGCAGGATGCGCCGCAGCGAGCCCAGCTGCGGTGAAAGGGTGGTTGGGCAGGGAGCGGACGCCTTCAGCTGAAATGGCTTCCCATTGGACCAGCAGCCTGGGTAAGGTCGAGCAAACGTAACAACCAGGAATGGCAGTGCGAACCAGCTGTCGCAGCAAACCAGCAGTCGGCACTCCATATGCTCACCAGCTCCACCAGCTCAGCACAGCTGTACTTCTCCAGCTCCAGCTGCAGCCGGGCGCCCTGCTGGTGCGCCGGTACCGCCGGGTCGCCACCGCCAGCAAGGCCATCTTGCAGAGTGGCGGCAGCTGCTGCCTCGCCGCCGTTGCTGCTGCTGGAGGCTGAGCTGGCAGGCTGGGGCAGCCGCTGCTGCGCGGCGGCATCAGGAGCAGGCGCCAGGTGCGTCCAGGCGAGCTGCGGAAGCGAAGGATTGGCGAGGTTGAGGTAGCGCAAGGAGCAGACGGCACACTGCACAGGGCAGTCATGTCATGTAGCAAGAAGATGGAAGGCAACAAGCAGCTGCGCTCACGTGGCCCAGGAGCTTGCACAGCGCCACCGGCTGCGGTACATAGGCCAGCAGGCCCAGGCCGCTCAGGCAGGCGCAGATATCCTGCAGCGGCGGAGGGGAGACAGAGTGAGAGGAAACAAAGCAAATCCAGGGGCTGACGAAGCAGGTTGAGCACAGCCGAGCCGACCGCCCTTGACCTGCATCCCTGAGCGCTTTAGATTCTGCACTCATTACCTGTGGGCTGGCCTGCGGCAGCTCATCTACCAGCACGGTAAACAGGCCATCCAGCACATTGACAAACTGTCCTTGCTGAGTGTCCCACTGGCAGGGCGGCTTGAAGTCGAGGCGGCCCAGGGCCTGCACCATCATGCCCACGGCTTGGGGGGAGGGCCGCTCTGTGCCATCGCGCAGCCTGCACAAAGGAGTGTGATTCGCCGCTTTCAAGCCAGGCACCTTCAAAGGAGATGCATGGGCCAACTTCAGTACATCCATTTGACAATCTGGCATGTACGCGTGCAGCACAGTGTGGCCTGCCTACACAAGGCCCACCTGCGCGTTGCAGCGCTGCACAGCGCAGTCAGCAGGGCATCATCATTGTAGGGCTGCGGCTGCATCTTGGTGCAGGCATGCAGCACCTGTGCATGGAAGGACGGAGCGGTGCTTGCCTTGCTTTGAGCCATGGCATGATTCCAGCCAACACCACATCAAATGCGGAGCGCAGCAGTGCAATACACACCACCCACCCACCCACCTCTGCTAGGCCTTGGAAAGTCATGCTGGGTGCCACAGACCGTGCCGCCGCAGCCAAACGGGGCAGCAGCTCCGGCGGGCCCCTGCCTAGCGGTGCATCTTCGTGAGCGCTACGGACCGAGATGCAGCCCAATGCATGCCAGGCAGTGGCCACGGCCTGGGGTGCAAGTGGGTTCAGGGGCAGGCTGATTTACGTCGTTCGCAGGCACGCCAGGCCGGTTGCGCAACAGTCTGCAACACATGGGTGCATACTTAGCACTGCTTGATCATGCAATCTTGGCAAACGCCCGCCCCCTTACACCTCACCCTGCTGCCAGCACCCACCTGGGCATCCAGCGAGGGCGCCGCCACCCACAGCGCCTGCAGCAGCTGGGGCTGGAGCGCCAGCAGCAGCGGCTGCGTGGCAGGGTCAGCACCCAGCACGCTCAGCACTTGGGTGAGGCCGCGTTCGCTGAGGCGGGTGGGCGGCGGGCCGCTGCCAGCGGCCGTCGCGGCCAACGCTCGTGCCAGCGGCGTGCGCAGCGCCTCCAGCCGGGCACAGTCCAGGGCATCCAGCTTGTGCAGCGCCCAGAGCGCGTTGGCAGCGCAGCGTGGTCCAAACTGTGGGTCCTGCTGCGCCGCCGCCGCAACGCAGTCGAGCAGCCAGGCCCACATGCCGCCAAAGGCCTGCACATCGGCACGCACAGCGGCGGCGCCGCCAGGTGCGCCCTCCGCCAGCTGGGCCAGGCGGTGGAAGGTGGCGGTCAGGTTGATGCTGTCCAGCTGCTGCCAGCCCTCGGTGGCCGCCAGCACAACCTCCTGCGCAGCGAGCGAAGAAGGCGGAGGGGCACCATTGGGCGTCATGGTTGGGTTGCGACCAAAGTTGCGCCAGGGAATTCCGACGCTTGCTTGAAATCGCAACAGCAGCACTGCCAATCACTCAACTCCACTGAGGTGGCGCGCGTGATGCGGCGGTTGAGGGCGCGCAGGGCGGCCATGCGAGCGGAGCTGGCTTCGGCGGCCGCCGACCCCGCGCCCCGCGCCTTGGTCGCTGCTGCAAGTGCGCCGCGGCCGCTGGCATACTGCCCCTGCTGCGGACATGCGGCAGGTGCTGCTGGACCGCCAACCCGGTGCTGCGGGTGGCCCGGCCAAGCCCACATCGCGCTGCCGAATGCAGCTGATGTCTCAGGCGGCGGCGGCGGCCGTGGCGGCGGTGGCGGTGGTGGCGACGGCACTGGCGGTGCTGCTGCACCCCACCCTGGCGCTGGCTGAGGCTGGGGAGCGGCTGCTGGCGGGGGCTGGGCAGCCGCAGGCCACTGGGCAGGCGGTGGGGGGCAGGGCTCCTGGGGCCGCCTGGCCTGGGCCCAGGGCGGGACGTGCAGCATGCTGGAGGGACCCTAATGGTGACCCAAGGCAGGGAGGCAGCTGTGAGGAGCTGGGTGCTGCGAAATGACTTGATTCAAGCGCCCAACAGGCATGGGACCTCTTTGCTCAGTTCGATTTTCCAGCATTCACTCCCAGCTCAAAGATGATGCAGCGGCCCTACGTGCTGGTCCCAGCCAACTCCGTGAGTGAGAACAGAGGGCGGTCAGCGCTCGCCCCCTGCCTCCTCCAACTGCCCCCCAGGCCCCCTGGCCGCATCACTTCGGTCCCTGCCCACATTCCACACCCCTGCAGGCCCGTCAGGGCGGCCCACCCGCCGGCAGAGGCAAGGCGCCGCCGCCGCCGGCCGAGCGCGATGCCGTCTCGCCGCCCTTTGCGCGGCAGGGCCACGCTGAGGATGACATCAGCCCCCTCTCCAAGTTCAAGGCAAGTTTGTTGCAGTGGATGGATCCAAGCGACGCACCGGGCATAGGTCAAAGTGCTCTTGGCACCTATGTGGGTTGCACCCAACATGCCGCACCAACCATGCCTCCCACAGGATTGGCGCGCAGTCGAGGCGCTGAAGGGCAGGGCACCCCCGCCACTGCCGCTGGCGCCTCTGCCGCTGCGTGTGGGAGGGCCGCCTGCGGACCGGGTGCAGGCGGAGGGGCGGGCGCGGCGGCCTGCGCTGGCTGCTGATGTGGCACAGATTGTGGACACCGTGCTTGCCCACACCACTGCCACCAGCAGCACATCTGCTGCAGGCCAACCAGGCCCAGCTGCACCGCCGGGCTGTGTCCCATCAGCTGCAGCTTCCAGGCCAGCCAGCAGCTCCACCGGCCTGGCTGCCTGCCTGGAGGTCCTGGCTGCCCCCGACGCTCTGGCCCTGGCCACAGACACCACCCTGACCACGCTGCTGAATGGCCTGCACCCGCTGCTGCACTACAGCGCCGCTGCCCGCCAGTGGGGCACGCCTAGCCTGGGTGCTCTGCTGGCCGCACTGCAGGCGTCGTGCGAGGTGGGTGCTGACGACTTGTGGCTGATTGGCCGGAAGAATCAAAGCAGGTGGCGCATGCCAGATGTGTGGCCGCCAGTGCCTGCTCAACTTCTACCGCCCTCCGCTTTCCTCACCAGCCCTGCCCTTGTCCTGCCCTTCCGCCCTGCTCAGGAGCGCCTGCGCCGCACCACGCTGCCCTGTGACTCTGCCCTGGCCGCCGCCGCCGCCCGCCTGTTTGTTCATGTGGCCCGCGAGGCCGGCAGCGCCGCCCTGGGCGACGGCCTGCTCACCGCGGCTGCCGGCTTTGTCATGTCGCAGTCGCGCTGCCTGAGCGCCGAGGTGGGTGCTGGGCGGGGGACGTAAAGATGACGGCTGGACGGCACGCTTGCTCCCTCTGCCTTTTGGTATGGTGTTTTTGCGTGACAGCGCACTTACTCTCGCTCTGCCCCCTGGCCTGCAGGTGCTGGCCAGCCTGGCCAGCCTGCTGTCCTGTGCGCGCTTCCAGCCATCCGAGCCGCTGGAGTTTGGCAACCGCGTGGTGGAGCGCCTGCTGCGCCTGGCGCAAGTGCAGAAGGGAGAGGGCCTGCACCTCAAGCCCTTTGCTGACGTGGTGCGCGTGCGGTGGGGCGAGCGAGTTGCATGGGGCAGGGCTGAGAAACGCTTTGCTGGTGGTGCGCAGTTTGTGGTGGGGTTGGAGAGTGCCAATCGACTGCACTGACGAGCAGCATGCCAATGCCCTCCTCTTCTGCCGAGCGCTCTTGGTGTGACCCTCACTCTCTGCTGCTAGTTGGAGGCGCTGGCTCGCCTGCGCTGCATCGACGGACTGTCCACACTGCCGGTGGTCAACCTGGCAATCCGCAGCGCCCAGGTGGGCTGGTGATCCGGAAAGCGGAAGTGTTGTCTGCAAGCACCCCTTAACAGCTAGTTGAATTGATCTTCAGCGCGCATGAGTTGCCGGAAGGCAGGTGCACTTTTAAGCAAGCTCCGCTGTGCCGATTACTGCCACTCACCCGCAATGCTTTTGGCAGAAGCTGGAGGAGACTGGCCACCTGGAGGGGCCGCAGCTGGTGCAGCTGGCCCGTGTGATGAGTGCGGTGGCAGTGGTGGCAGGTGCACCGCTGGGGCAACGGCCGTGCCACAGCTTCTTTGCCATTAGCGGCATGCAATGAGCTTTGGCTATTGGAACCTGCACACATCACTGATCTCCCTGCCCTCGTGGATGCGCTCCGCCCCCCCTGCAAACCCCTCCCTGCAGCCACCACTGCTCTGCACAGCAGTGTGCTGGTGGCAGCCACGTCCATCTGGCACCTGCTCACCATGCGGGTGGAGGCGCTGGCAGCCCAGGCGGCCGCTGGCAACACCACGGCAGGGCAGCAGGTGCACTTGGCTTGCGTTTTATGGCCTGATAACTTGCCGTTATCAGCAATGTAGCTGTTATGCCTTGCAGAGCTTTGCAGCCACACTGTCTTCTCGAGCCCTGATGAGCTAATCGGTGTCCCGTTCACGCAGGCCTCTGCCCTGCTGAGCCGCCTGTGGTCCACCAGCCGCCTGCTGCTTGCGGTGGCCAAGGCGAGCCCCTCGCCCAGCTTCGGCCTGTCCGATCGCCTGGGGTGAGTCTGGGAAGCTTGTAGAGGGGGTTTCAAGTTTGCAGGCTGGCCGTGATGAGCCAGGCGTCTGCATTTGCTGCTTTGTGTGCAGCTGGGTAGCAGTGTACAGCAATGCATGGATGCTCACCTTGTTCTCCAAGCACCTGTCAGCAGGCTGGTGTCCCATGCCGCCTGGCTGGACAGGGAGCAGCGCCTGGTGGCGGGCCTCAACTCGGCGCAGCGCCGCGTGGTGGCCGCTCTGGCCGACCTGTCGGTGAGCATGCAGCCTGGAAGATAACACTCTCACTTGAAAGCAGCCGCGTCGATCGTTTAGCTGCCCGGCCTGCTGAGTGACTTGGCATCGCTCCATCCTGAAGCGATTGCATGCCTCTGCGTTGCACGTGTCCAACCTGTCTCCCGTCCTGATGCCACCCGCCGCCGCCAGGTGCCTCCCTCCAAGACCTCGCTGAACCAGTCCTTCCTGGAGGTCTTTCCCATCGATGTGGCGGTGAGCTGGATATGGTCTTGCACAGCACCCACACAAGGACACCAGACTGGTTAGTCCCAGCAAGCCGACCAGCTGCACCGCAAAGCTTAGAAGCGCCCACGCCTCTGTCCCTTGCCCCTCGCAGGTGCACATGCGCATGAAGGGCGGCAGGGAGAGCCAGGTGGCCATCCTCATTCGCGGTGCGCAGCAGGCAGCCCATGCATCACACAGCAGTTTCAGGCTCAATTGTGCTTTGGCTTCTGGACAGCGAACCGATCACATGTCGGCAGCAGCAGGCGTTACACCCTCCACACTGAACACAGCACGCTCAAACGCGTCACAACACTTGCCCATAAACTAATCCTGCTGCCAAACGCAGACCCGCTGAAGCACATGATCCGCACCGCGGGCAACCGCGGCGGCAGCATGCCGCTGGGCGGCGAGGCGGCGCGGGAGCACATCCTCAAGGTGTGGGCACTGCTGGGCGGTAGCTGAAGCTGCAGGAGCACTGTGCCGAGAAAGGTGCTGGTTCATGATTGCTCAGTCGGAGCCACAACCAATCCAACCCCTTGCTGCCTTGTGCTGGTCCCTCCATTGTCCCTCCCACGCTTCCCCCTGCCCAGGCCTCCGGCTACCATGTGGTGGCCCTGGATGCACACACCTGCCTGCAGCTGCCGCGCTCCCTGCTGGCTGATGAGCTGGCGGCGCTTATGATGGGGGATGCCGCACGCAGCAGCCTGCGATTCGTGGCCTGAGCGGCCCCGGCTTGACGAGCGGCGGCGGCAGCTTGCACGGTTACAAGGCAGCAAAGTAGCTTGAGTGGCAGACAGTCACAGTAACAGCTGCGGCTTCACTCTGCTCCGTTGCTGCCGCCGCTGTACCACCGCCTGCCGCCGTCATCCTGCCGCGACAGCGCTGCACTGCCGCGGCCGCGGCCTCCACCCCTTCCGCCCCGGCCAGCTCCGCGGCCGGCTCCTCGGCCGCCACCTCTGCCGCCACCCCTGCCGCCTGGTGGGCCGCTCCGCTGCGGCCTGCCATTCGAGTCATTGGATGAGCCGCTTCGCTGCGGCCTGCCAGTCCATTCGTCCCACTCGCGATCCGACTCCTTCCGCGGCCGCTGGCGGTCAGGCCGCTCTGTCCGCGGGCGGCCGCCCTCAGCCCGCCGGACAGGCTCTTCTGGCAGCTCGCCCCGCAGCCGCCCCGGCCGGAAGCGCTGGTGCGCCGCTGCAGCGCAACAGAGGGACAGTGACGTGAACTGTGAAAGAACTGCTGATGCTGTCAATATATATGCGTATGACAACTGTATCTGCTTATCCAACACGTTAACGCGCCTCGTGACCCAACCTGTTCCCCAGCCTGCCCTAGCCTCACCTCGCGCCTCCGCAGCCGCAGCCAGGGCCTCAGGGGCAGGCGGCGCCGCAGCGGCAGCCGCAATGTCAGGCAGCAGCGCGCAGGCGGCATTGAACAGCGGCTTGCAGAACTCCACCTCCCGCCGGCTGCACTGCGCCAGGCTGAAGATGAGGCGCATCACGTCCTGCAGCTCCGCAGGACCGCCCTCTGCCGGCGGCAGGTGCCGCCCCTCCACAATCGACGCCTGCAGCCGCTTGACCGCGTTGCGCGTCTGCATGGGAGGGCGAGGAGGAACGCAGGGGAGGTGAACGATGCCTCCTGCTGAGAGCGCCAAGCCCATTCACTTCCGGACTTGCCCAGATAGACGTGCCGCTCCAGCCAACTGCCAACCCCATGTGCAATCCAGCAGCCCTGCCCCACCTTGCGGTCATCAGACGGCACGTTGGCCAGGCTGAGCGCCTTGAGCTTGGCGCCGTCCAGGCCAAACAGGATCTCGGAGCGCTCGCGCGCCAGGCTCAGCACCGCCCGCTTCATGGCGCCTGCGGAGTAGGGAGTTTAATGCTGCTCCTGAGCGTTCAGCATATTAAGAACGCACCGAAGCATCCCACTCCCTTTTCTACACAATTTCAAGCTCACGCATGCAGCCCAACGCCTCAGAAACGGCGTCGCCACAGCCCCAGCGCGCACCTCCGTCGCTCTCCAGGTCGTCCGCCCTGACGCCAGGGTCTGCAGCGTAGTGCCCGCCGTCAAACAGCTGCCGCAGGAAGGCCAGCCACATGTCCCTCCATTCCTGGTAGCTAGCTGCGGCGGCAGCCGCCGCTGGCGGGGGCCCGCCGCTGCCGCCGCCACCGCCGGTCGCTGCTGCGAGGTGAGTGCTGCCGCTTGCATGTCGGTTGGTTTGGCCAGCGTACGGAGAGCGCAGGGAAGGCGGCGCGCCGCCCCAGGGGCTGCGAGTGGCGACCCCGACTCGCAGTAGCGCGCTGCCTTGCGTCAAGACCGCCCTCAGCCGCAGCAGCATGTTTGATACGATTGTGCAAGGATTTTGCCGTGCGATGAGGCGGGTTTTTGCAGTGCCCCTCTCAAGAAGTGGCGGCAGCGGCGGCGGCGGCACAGCGCGAGCGCACACGCTCAGTGTCTGAGAGGCAGGAGGAGTGTGAGAGACCAAAGATGATTATCACACACACCCATCCTCTTTCTGCTTGTACAAGACAAACACAGGCGCATAACTGCACCTTCTCCCGCTGGGCATGTGTCGTGCAGCTGGCGCCGCGGCCTAGAGATCCTGCCTGCCCCCTTTTGCACACTTCACCTTCCCTTGCTAGGCTTGCGAGTGCTTCCAACCACCCCAAGATGGCAGAGTGAGTGCTCTGAGGTGTTCCAAGACTGCAATTTGGGCGGGGGAGCTGGCACCGACCGGCACAAAGCGGCAGCCGCCGCCCTGTTGTTCTCTGCCAGCAGGTGCCTCTAGGGGGTTGTACGAATCGATAGCCAGCACTCAGCCACTTTCCACCCTGCCTGGCGGCCGCCGCCGCTTCCCGGCACCCTGCCGTGCAGGCTGGCGGCAGGTGCAGCTGCTGGTGCAGCTGCTATGCATCATCACAGGAAGCATAAACATGAAGAGGCCCCCCAGGTAAGAGCATTGTGGGCTAGCAGTGCAAGGGCAGCAGCAACACACAGGCCTGTAGCCACTGCAGCGATGAGCGTGCCTGCCTCCTGCCCAAGCTTGTGTTAGCTTTGACCTCCTTTGACCGCAAGATGTCAGTGCGGCACAAGCTGGCAGTGGAACTTTGTGCAGCAGGTTGCGCGGCACATTGTCAATCTCTCTCCTTGCCTGTCCAACGCAGGCTGGGCTGGCCGCGGCAACGCCCGCCACCGGCACGGCTGCGCCCTCCAGCGACCAGCCTGCTGCAGGGGCCATGCCTGTGGGCGACAACATGCCGGCTGGGCACAGCACCACCGCAACGGCGACCACAGCCGGCACCAGAATGCCCTGAAGAGCCGGCCCTGCGTGCAGCAAGTGCATGCAGTGCCGGCACGTGAAAACCGGCCAGGCCGCAAGGGACTGCGGAGCAAGACTGGCGACAAAAGCTGTTGCCGTTGCCTGTACATAATCGCCTGCACTGACCAAGTTTGTGACCATGACCTGTAATCTGTTGTGGACGTCAGTGAATGTGAGTCACGAGGGCCAGCGGCGGCCACCGCTCGAAACGCATCTGTCGCCCCGCTGGCGGCGACGGCAGCGCCGATGAGACCGATGAGACCTGGAGCTGTCAAGCTGCGGGTTGTTCCGGCATGCAGCAGTCTCAGGCGATCATGGCAGCGATCGGCGAGGCGCTGGCCGTGCCGCTGCAGGTGGCTCTGGCGCTGTCGCACAGCCACGCGCAGGTGCGCCGCCCCGCTGGCATAGGCGGGAGCCTGCAGAGCTGACTGTTCAGCGATCGACGGGCCTGCAGCTGCCGGCGCTGGGCCGCCGCCGCCCACCGCCCGACCGCCGCTCCGTTGCACTGCTAATTCGCCGCAGGCGGTGGCGCTTGCCGAGGTGGCCACCCTGGGCCGCCGCCTGCAGCAGATCGTGGAGATCCGGGCGGTGCATGCCTCGGCAGGAGACCTGGCGCCGCTGCACGCCCTCTGTGCTGATGCACGCACACAGCGCGACTCGGGTGCGCCCTAGCGTTGCGATTCGAGTTCAGCTGAGCTTTGTTTCGCTTTCAGTGTTTAGCAAATCAGTGCACAGCTTGCATGGAAGGATGTTGCTGTCATCATTTTCGGTGCAGCTTGCACCAGTCTGTCTGCCGACCTGCCCTCTTGCGCCTGCTGTGCCCGTCAACTCTGCATTGCAGCCCTGGCACCCCTGGTGTCGCTGCTCAGCCAAACCCTGGCGGCTTATGGCCGGGCCGAGGCAGCGCTGGCGGCCCAGCAGGCCGAGGCTCTGGCGGCGCTGGCGGCGGTTGGCCGCCAGCTTGCAGCGCATGCCCAGGAGAGCGGCAGCGAGGCACGGCGCCTGGCCCAGCACCCATCAACGCTGGAGCTGGTGAGCAGCTCGGTGCTGCCTCCTGGGGCTGTGGCGCATGCCGCTGGCGGCACTTGCAAAAAGCACATGAAGTCCCACGACCCTATTTCACTGAATTCCCATGCTCTCGTGTTTGCAGGCAATCGAGCGGCAGCTGCTGTCCAGCATCCAGGCTGAGCTGGCCCAGCGGGCGCAGGTGATTGCTGCCACGAGCGGCAGCCCCGGCCCGCTGCCGCCCTTCTCAGCTGCCCTGGAACAGCTGAAAGGTGAGGCGTCGGCCGCCCTGCTGCACCTGGAGCGGCAACGGGCTCTGCAGACGGCCCCACAGCAGCCGGCACGGCAAGCGGGACAGCCAGCTGTGCATCCCGCGCAGCAGCGGCCTCAACAGCCGTTGGAGCAGCCGCAGCGGCAGGAGGAAGGGGAGCAGCAACTTGCCCAACAGGAGCAGCAGCAGGCTGTGCCGCCACCACAGCAGGCGCCACCAGCGCAGGAGCAGCCGCAGCCCGCTGCTGAGGCTGGTGGTGCAGCAGCACAGGGCCAGCCTGCTGCGGTGCTGCAGGGCAATGATGCACAGCTGCTGGCGAGCAGCATGCAGGGCTTGGCGCAGCAGTTGCAGCAGCTGCAGACGGTGCTTGTGGGGCAGCAGCGGCAGTGGCAACAGCAGCAGGAGCTGCAGGCACCACTGCTGCAGTTCCTGCATCACCTCCTGCCGCCAGGTGTGCACCTGCAGCCGGCAGGGCAGCAGCAGCAGCCTGCGCTGCTTCAGTGGCAGCAGGCGCAGGCGCCGCAGCCTGGTGCAGCCTGCCCGCATGCTGTGGCAGCTGGCGTGCCCACTGGAGCAATCACGCTGCGGGAGCTGTCGCCGGCGCCGCCAGCAAGTGAGCCAGCAGCCACAGCTGCAGCCGCAGCAGTGCCAGCACGGGACCCCGAGGCAGAGGCCATTCCACTGTTTGCCCCGCTTGCCGGTGCAGCTGCAGCTGCGGAAGCGGCAAGAGCGGCGGCGGTTGCTGGTCAGCTGCAGCACGCGGCGGATGCTGGGGAGCGGCCAGCAGCGGCAGCCAAAGCTGTGACCCCAGGCGGCCAGGGGCTGCTTGCCGCGCTGAGGGGCGATGCAGCCCCAAGCAGCAGCAGCGAGGACCCTGCTGTTGCGGCGGCAGCGCTGGCGGCCGGGCAGGCTCCCAGCCCCCAGAAAACCACTGCATCTGCCCCAGCAGCCGTGGAGGCAGCAGGCGGCTCACCGGGCGCAGCAGCGGCAAGCTCGTCTCAGGATGCAGGGGAGCAGCAGCAGCAGCAGCAGCAGCAGCAGCAGGATGCAGGCGGCAGGCCTGCAGCTGCACAGCCGGCGTTCGCGTTCCCCCAGCTGGAGCGCCCATCGCAGCAGGGTCGGCCAGCCTGCACGCCGCCACTGCCTGCGGACCCCTCCCTGCAGCCACCTGCAGCAGCAGGGCAGGGCAGCAGCGGCGGTGGCAGCGGTGGCGCCGGCGGCAGCTTGGTGGGCTCACCTGAGGCTCTGCTCGCAGCTGCCGCTGCAGCACCATGGCCTGCCGGCGAGGGCAAGGAAAACCTGACCAGCAGCCAGAGCAACAGCCAGGAGCAGATGGGCCTACCACCAATCCCAGCCGACGCAGCGCCGGCCGGCAAGCAGCCTGCAGCACACGAGGGAGGCGCGGCGCCGCCGCCGGCGCAGGCAGGGGCAGCAGGGGCAGCAGGCATGGGGCACACGGCTTGCATGGTGCCGGATTCTGAGGACCAAACGCTGCCCGGCACACAACCGCTGGGTGACGGCTCCCAGCCACTGCTCCCTCCAGCTGCTGGCGCACCGCCTGCCCCTGCTGCGCCTGCCGCACAGCCGACTGACCACCGTCCACAGCATGCACAGCAGCGCTGCCTTCAGCCCGAGGCAGCAGCTGGCGTCGTTGCCGCCGCCGCTGCTTCTGCCGGCGCCCCAACCACCCAAGGTGCGGACTGAAAAGCCTGCAGAAATGGATGGCAGCATATCTGGGGAGGCTCAATCCTGCTGTCGTCACAACTTCCGCTGCGTGATGTGATAGCACAGCCCTTGACCAGTCCTTTCCCGTGTGCAGGCACACCAGTGCCGTCTCTAGCGGCCCTGCTGGACAGCCAGCGTGACTCCACTTCTCCCAAGGCGGTGGGCCGGCCCGGCAGCGCAACCCGGGCTGCCAATGCTAGTGCTGCCGGAGCAGGGGGCAGCCCCCCGGCTGCAGCGGTGGCAGGGGCAAGACCTGTGGCAGCAGCAGGAGGGGAGCCAGATTCAGGCGGGAAGCAGCGAGGCAGCAGCGGAAGCGGCAGCGGAGTGGCGGCAGGCGGGCCGGTTGATGCTGCAGCCGCACCCGTGCCTGGCCTGCCGCGGCCGCCCTCTCAAGAGCAGATCTGGCAGGCGGCTGGCGATGGCCAGCGCAAGCGGCCCGCGTCACAGGACGCAGAGCGCTGGCAACAGAAGCGCAGCCGCTTTGGGCGGGAGTCGCAGGAGCAGCAGGAGCAGCAGCAGGGGCAGCAGCAGCAGCAGCAGGAGCAGCAGCGGCCGTCAGCAGGCGGGCAGCAGCAGGAGCAGCAGCGGCCGTCAGCAGGCGGGCAGCAGCAGCCAGCCGACCAGGCCGCTGGTGAGGGCACAACGCAACCACAGCCGCAGGGGCAGGCGCAGCATGAGCAGGCTGCGGTAGCTGTCACCGATGGCTCAGAACCGCACAGCAGCAGCGGCATCATCTGCACCCAGCCGCCCGCCAGCGAAGGAGGGCTGCCTGACCAGGCTGCCTCCGGCCTGCTGGTGCCACCCGGACCAGCAGCACAGCCAGGGCTGGGCTCGCTAGCTGTCCTGCGGCAGCTGTGGCAGCAGCACCACAGCAACGCCTCACCGCTGCTGCCTCTGCCTGGCACCCCAGGGGCCGCCCAGCTGGCGTTCGGCGGGAGCAGCCCATGGCCGGCGGGCAGCTGGCAGCCTCCGCCCGTGGCTGGCGCACAGCCGGGCGCCACGCCGCGCTTTGTGAGCCCCAGCGTGCAGGGCAGCGGCGGCTCCACGCCAGCCGGGCCGACGCTGCCGGCAGGCGGCACAGCTGCTGAGGCGGGGACATCTGGCCCCCAGCTGGGCGGCAACCTCTTCCTGTCCCTGCTCAGCACGCATGCCTCGGCTGCCATGGCCCAGCAGGCGCCACAGCAGCAGGCTCAGCAGCAGCAGATGCAGCAGCAGCAGCAGCCGCAGGCACAGGAGCAGGCGCAGCATCACCGGTTGGCAAGGTCGAGCTCGCCACAGCAGCAACAGGAGCAGCAGCAGCAGCAGCAGACAGCAAGCGCGGCAGCGCGGGCCGACTTGGAATGCAGCAACAACTAGCCGTAAACTGCTGCAACGTTGCTTTAATCAATCGTAGGTTTGATGTGTAACATCTTTTGCAGGCGTTGTGAGCAGAGCTGGGCCTGCTCTTTGATTGGACATGCCCCGCTGCGCTGGCCCGGCGGGCGGTGTGCCCGTGTCTCAAGCGACTCTGGCAGGGCCGCCCAAATCCACAACCCAACGCATCGCGTGCTTGTGGCTCAGCTGAGGCTGCTATGGCGGCGCCCAAAGGCCTGTTGGGGCTGCCGTCTTTCCTGGCGGGGGTGGCAGCGTTGTTCTGGTGAGCGGGCGGACGAAGCGAGGCTCAATCCTGCTTGGAGGTCCACCTCACAATCGCTTGACAGCACCGTGGCGTACCGGCGACACCTCTGGCCCACCGCCGCTCGCTGCCGCCGCCGCCCTGCTCGACTGCCCACTGCAGGGTGTTTCAGGGCGCGGCGCTCACAGGCTTTCTCAAGTGGTGGTGCGTCGGCCCCCGGAATGATGTCGAGGCCGCGTAAGTGTGCTTTGCACCAGTCAATTTGGTGAAGGGGAGGGCTCAGCGTCGTTTTAGCACCGTGCCATGCCCCATACTTGAAATGCTGCCCGTACATCTGGCTACTCTGGCCAATCCACCTGCGCCACCGCAACGATTTAATTTCCAGCTCATTTACCCATCGTCCAATGCAGGCTGCGCTTCCTGAAAGCCTTCTTCCGGTACCGCGTGGTGCGGCTGGGCGACCGCATGCCCTGCACCGACCGCAAGCTGGTGTACCTGGTGCGCCTGCTGGGCCTGCAAGCCTTGCCTTTGCCTTTGGGTGGGGTACATGCCAGTCAGCGCAATCCTGTGCTGCCCAATGCAACATCGAATGGATCCAATGCGGCAGCGGGCCTGCAAGCTGCAGGAGCACGGGCAGGGCAGCAGCTGCCTGCGGCAGGAGGTTGCCCGCTAGCGCTTGGCAGCCTGTTTTCTGAAGCCGTTGGCAAAATCTGTGCAGCTGATCTCAAACATCCAACGCCCAGCTCTGCTGCGTGGCGCCCACACTCTCACCATTCTCCCCATTTGCCCCCATGCCGGCAGGCCAACCACCGTGGCTGGGCCGACTTTTTTGTGGACATGTTTGTGACGGGAGCGCGGGCGGTGCCCCTCAGCAGGTGGGGTGCGCCCTGGGTAGGCTGCAGCAGCCAGCCTTTGCCTAAGTTGCGGCTCAGCTGCCACGGCGCAGCTGCCACCTGTCTGCGACCCAATGTCGTGGTGTCTAATTTACTCCTTCCGCCCTGGCGCACCCGCAGGCGGGCGGTGGGAATGGCTTTTCCCGCGTTCACCTCCTCCCTGCTCTGCATCCGGTCAATCCTGCTGTTCAATCGTGCCGGCGTGCGAGACACTGAGGTGCGCGCACCGCTTGACAGTCACTGATGGAACCCAAGGAGTAGCTTGCTGTCCTGCCCCGCTAACCTCGTGGCTGCTTGGCAGGCTGGTCCAAGCCAAGGGATAGCGTGCTTCCCAGCCTCCATGCGGCCGTTCCCCAATTCGCTCTGTCCCCCCTCTTGCACCGTCACCATGCTGCCCGCAGAAGTTCAACCGCTGGCTGGATGAAGAGCTGTCCCAGGGCCCCCAGAACTCGCTGTTGGTGTACCCCGAGGGCACGCGCAGGTGCGTGTGGGTTGGAGAAACTTTCCTGCTCTAGCTAGGCTTGACTTCTCAGGTAGATGCGTGGGGGCAGGGCAGCCACATGCTCCTTCTAGGCTGCACTTCCTGAGGATTGCTGAGCATGTTGTGGTTAGGAGAGGGCGGACCAGATGCTGAGGCACGTGCAGAGTGCTCCGTTCAGGCTGCAGAAGCTGGGGCAGACGTGCTGCTTGTTTGCATCCCGAAACTTCACAATCGTGGTCCACCATCCTTCCGCCCACCGCAGCCAGAAGCACGAGAGCCTGCCCCTGAAGCGCGGCATGCTGCGCTACGCACACACGCGCCAGCTGCCCGTGCAGGTGCGTGGGCAGGGGTTGGGCCTGGCGATGCAAGGCAAACAAAACAGCCCAAGCTCAGGCTGTCCTCCATCTGATGGTGCCCAGCTGTTTGAGACTCCACAAACAGGCTGTAGTCAGCAGTCCAACTCACTGCAGGCAACTCGCGCTGCCTGTTCCTGTCGGCCATTGATGTTTCACCGCAAGTTGCCACCCCCACATTTCAGTCCATCTGGTCTGACACCACATGCAACGGCTGGTGCACCAATTTGTCTGCAGGTGGTGATCACCGCGGGCAAGGAGCAGGTGCTGAACGAGCGGCGCCGCTCCATGCACTTTGGCCGCACCCTGGTCACCGGCTGCTCAGGTGGGAGGAGGGGGCCTGCGATGGAGGCGACTGAGGCTGCTCGGATGCGAACTGGCTGGCTGGCCGAAAGCGCTGCCATTATTACTGTCTGTCCCCAGACTGCTGAAAGTTGAGTTGGCTGTGAGGCACGTACGATTTTGGATTTGCCCGCTGCAGAGGTGCTGGAGAGCAAGGACTACGCCGACTTTGAGCAGTTCATGACCGCAGTGCAGGTGCGCCGGCTGTGCATGGCGGGTCTCTGCCTGGCTTGCCACGTTACAGTGAGCTCGGTGCTGTGTTGTGGAAATCAGGTGGCTGCCTCCCAGGCCAGCAGCTGCTGCCAGCCTGCTTCTGCTTGCCACGTGTTGCTGAGGCTGCCTGTGTTACGTGTGCCCTCACCCAGGCGCTGTGGGACGAGACGTGGGCCAAGGTGCACTCCGCCTCCCCTGACGGTGGGCTGCTGGTGTGTTGCCGGCCGCATCTGCCAGTTCTCCCGCGCGCCTTCCACCGTACCTGCCAGGATCATGCCTCTGTACCCAGCTTTTGTGCCGCTGGTTATTGCCGTTGGTGCCGTCAACGCTGCTCAGCTGGGTTCAGCCCGTGGGCAGCTGGGAGCTAACCACCTTGCTTAGCCCTCCCTGCTCCCGCCCCAGGCCTGCCGGAGCTGGTGCCCAGCTTCCTCACCATGCACTACACACCCGCCCAGCTGGCGGCCGAGTCGCTGGCGCTGGCCGCCTGGGCCGCTGTGCTTGCTGCCATCTGCTCCCTGGCCGGCTTCACTGCCCTGGCCGTGGCGGTGCTGCCCGGCGGCGCCCTGCTGCTGGCGGCGCTGGCGCTGTGGGTGGCGGCCTCGCTGGCGGCGGCCGCGCGGCCGCCCCAGCGGCGCGCGGGCGAGGCCGCTAGCAAGAGGGACTAGTGCGCGGAACGAGGTGACCTTCGCAGCTCATTTTGAGCGGCCGCTTGTTTGATTCTGGAGTTTTCCTCCTTCCGTTGGTCTGCCTTTGCGTGGTTTACATGCCAATCACCACTGTGCTGCAATCTTGTGGCTGATCACCGTCAAGCTGCTACCAAGCAGGAGAGGTCGGGTGTCAACAACGACTCCTGTGGCTTTTGGTTGGCACTTTGAGGTGCGGTTGGATGATGCGGCCAGTGGCGCGCCAGCAACGTCGGGCTGATCCCGCCCATGACACAACATCAGCCGTGACAATTGCCTTTGCTTTTGCCTTTGCTTCCGCCGTTATTTCTTGTCTTGCCGACTGATTCGGTCACGTGACAGGGAGTCGCCCGAGCAGGCAGGTACGGCCGGGACATTTGCCACTCGGCAGGCCTGATTGCTGCCCAGAAACCTTCTACCATCCCTTGGGCGTGCAAAGGTGCTTTAATGGGACCAAATGGGCTGTTTATCGTTTCAGAAAAGGCGGCCGCGAAAAAGGGCAAAAAATGCGAGTTCCGAATGACCTGGGTGGGAAATTGCAAAATCACCATTTGATGGCCGCCTTTGGCTGCCTCTTTGCCAGATCGAGGAGAAGGTCGTGGGTTCGAATCCCACAGAGGTCGTGCTGTGCACGCTCATGGCCTCTTAGCGTAGTGGATATCGCGTCTCCCTCCTATCGCACTTGTTTTTGCCTGCTCTTTGTCATACCAGGTTACAATCGGGGCAGCCGGCACTTGCCGTCCATCCTCACTCGCAAAAGGGCAAAGTCACATGCATGGTAAACGCAATTGAACGGCAGCGGGCAAATGATATTTGCTGTGGAAGCAAGCAGGAGGGCCAGCCAGCCGGCTGGAAAACACAGTCTGTGAACGCATCTTGTGCTCGCCTGCACCTCCCTGTCGCCCGCTCAGTGGACTGCGGTCGCCGCCATGCGCACTAGCACTAACATCACAAGCTGTGATGCAGCCTGAGCCAGCCTCTGCATGTCTTCTCACCAAGTGCCCGACAGACTGACCGCCTCAGCACTAATGCTGCTGGAAACAAGGCAAGATGCAGCAGGCTCACCTGCGTCAGCATGCACACTGCGCTGCGCATGGAGCGGCGGCCGGCGGCAGGCGCTTAAGCGTGGCGGCGGCCCTGTTCGCGACGATCTGATAACCTCGCACAATCTGACACCCCGTTTATCAAACACTTGAGACTCCCGACAGCGCCTGCACACCAGCCCACTCTCGGTCGCCGTGGATGCAGGCTTTTCACGCGGCACAAGCCTTGCTGCTGGTCTTTGTGTGTGTCAGCACCAGGGTGCTGGCCTCCAACCCAAGGCTTAACGTGAGGGTGCAGGCCGCCTGCCGGAAGCAAGGATACCGAGGCTTTTCGGGGCCCCGCGCGCATGAGACAAGTCGCATGGTGCTGTTGACCGTGCTGAGGCAGCGGGGAGAGCATGCCCAGCGTCGAGTGGGCCGCGCCGCCGGCGCGGCGCCGGCGCCGCTGCTGCCGCCGCCCGGCACCCAATCCTTGCGCCCCCTGCTCGGGCTGCAGCCTCTCAATGGCACCGCCTGCCTGATGAAGGCGGAGGGCGTGTACCCTCCCTGGAATCTGCCGCAGCCGCCCTACCCACCGCTGTGCCAGGTGAGGCTAGCTTGCCGCTGTGCCACTGTTTCCATACCCCTTGCCTGGATGCCTGCACTGCCCGGCTGCTTGCATGCAACAACCGTACACTGCGTGCTTCCATGCCTGTGCACCCCTGCAGTCTGCGTACCTGGAGTGCGACGGCAACAGCTCCGCCGGCACCCTGGTTGAGGATGGGCTGGGCGAGCTGGAGGCGCCTGGCGGCGAGACCAGCGTGCCTGCCGTGTTCAGTTGGGTGACCAACGGCGCGGCGCTGCCGGGTGCAATTGGCACGCGGGGCTGCGACTGCGATGAGATCTACGGAAACGGCACGCTGGGTGCGCTGTGCCGCGGGGCTGCTCTGGTCGTTACTGCTGGATTTGCGGCTAGGGGTAAGGCTGGGTAGCTCTGCTTGGAGCCTGCCCCGCAATTTTGTTGAAGACTGCTGTGCTTTGAGCGCCCATAATGTCGCTTCCTTTCAGCACCTACACGCAGGAGCCACCGCCTGCCGCGTGTGCGAGGCTCTGCAGCTGGCGGTGCTGTGCGACGCGCGCAAGGCGGTGGGCAACGATTCGTACTCGTGCCTGGCGCCCCTGCCCGGCGAGCCCGGCCGCCACGTCAACTGCACTGTCAAAGGTGCGACCAGGGCGTGGTGGGGATGGCAGCGGCAGAAGGGTTTCTCTGTGCGTGGCTGCAGCGCAGTCTTTAGGCACTCCGCCGCACCAGTATGCCTTCCGTACCTTATGCTGTGCCTGTTGCGCAGGGCCCCAGGTGGAGGAGGGAGCGCTTCAGGACGTGGACCCCGCTGTGCAGGACGTGGTCGACCTGGAGTTTGGCCTGTGAGATGCCGCTTGGCAGGGCAAGAGTAGCCCTCTGCTGGTCCTATGGTGTGCTGCCTTTGCTGCAGCAGCTGCCTTTGCTGCCGCTGTGCTCCCATGGTAACCCAAGCAGCACAGCTTCATGTCGCGCCTGTATGCGCCACCCAACCACCTCTCACGTGCACGCTCTGCTGGCCCCTTTTCTTCACCTCTGGAGCAGGAAGGCGCCGACCAAGCGTTTTGGCATCCTGGTGCAGCAGGACCTGGCAGAACCCATGCAGGACATCCTGAAAACGTGCGTGTGCAGCTGGCTCAGTGCAGCTTACACGCCTGCAACTCGTGCAGCTGCCGGTGTCCTACCCCGCCCAGGCGCACACCTCGGAGCAATGCGCTTATATGCACTTTAGCCTCTACCTTTGCCCTCCGTGCCCTGTGACCAACTCTCCTGCAGCGCGGGACTGGACCAGGACCAATTCATCCGCCTGCTGCGGCAGCCTGGGGAGCAGTGGCAGGCGTGGGACATCTGGGTGACGGAGGCCAACGGCGGGGACGGGCTGTTCCCCTCACAGGAGGAGCTGGACGCACTGGATGGCATTGTGATCACCGGGGACAGGTGGGTGACTCGAGGGCTGCCTGCCTGCCTGCTGCTGCTGCTGCACTTCTAGAAGCAGATCTGCTGCTGCCAACGTCACCGCACCTGCTGCCTGGTGCACCTGTTGCATGCTGTCTGAGCTGTTACTGCTGCACTGCTGTGACGGCGGCCTCCTTGCCGCTGCTGCCATGTCTGCTGCTGCTCTGTGCAACAAACCCTGTGCCTCCTCCTGCCCCTATCCCTGCATGCAGCGGCTCTCCCTCGCCCGCCGCGCTGGCCACGCTGCGCGAGATCATTGTGGAGCAGGCAGCCAAGGGCAAGCGCATCCTGGTGAGGCGGCAGGGCTATTGAGTGGTTGCATTCAAGCACACCAGCTGGGAGCCAACTTCTGCCCACTTCTGCCCCGCAGCAGCATTGGTCGACAGCCGAAGTGTCTTGCTGCAGCTAGCACGGACCCTTGTGCCCCTGGTGCCCTGGCAACCACATCCGGCCTGGCTGTGCTGCCAATTTGCCTGCAGGGCATCTGTGGCGGCATGGGCCAGATTACAAAGGCGTACAACGGCACCTACCCGTCCCTGCTGGACATGTCCAACTTTGACCCCTACACCAGCGCATGTGCGCAGGGTAGCAAAGGGGGACATGTAGCCTTGTGGGCCTGTGGGGCCTGTATGCACGCGGCATCCCCCAACTGCTGCGCCTGCTGCCTCACACACCCTACTTCAATCCCACCCCGCAGTGCCGTTCGGCACCGCCAACATCAGCATCAATGCGGCAGCAAAGGCGGCCATCAACGGCAGCTGGGCGCAGCTGCTGCCGGACTCCATCCTCATAAACCACATGCCCACTGAATATGTGGCGGTGCTGCCGGCGCGTGCGGTGCAGCTGGGGTACAGCAACTGGGAGGGGCCGCCCTACTCGTTTGTGGACATCTACGCCACGGGGCCTTTTGACAATGTGCTGGCATTCAAGGTGAGCAGTATGGTGGCAAGGCTGCAGTTGGCCAGCCAGCTGTGTCGTAAGTCGCGTGCTCCGGATGCTGTGAGTCTGATCTACTGGCTTGCACTGCTGGATTGCAGGGCAGCAGGTTGCGCCTGGCTCACCGCCCATCTGGGGCATGGGTAGGCATGGGCAGGGGGTCGCACCAGCACAACAGCTACACCTCCTCCCACTCCACCGCAGGGCCACCCTGAAGCCACCGACGGCGCTGTGGGGCGCACCATCACCCAGGCCTTCCTCAACCACGCCGCCGATCAAATTGCGCTGGGCGTGCGGATGCAAAAGATGCCCGCATGGGCCAATGCGTGGGCCAACCAGCAGGTGATGGCCGGGGGGCTGGGGGGCTTGGGCCTGGCAGTTGTTATGCTGCAAGGTGCGTGGCTGCATGTCGGAGGTGTCTGATCACCCTTGGCGACTTGCTGAATAGATACTTGGCTCTGGGCATCGCTACCCAGCCAAACGATGCGCTGGCTGCTGCTGCAACTCGCCACCCAATGTGCTCCTCCCTTGCACCCCCACACTGCAGATCGGCCGCATGCTGGCGTCCTACCGGCAGTACTCTGACGAGGACTTGATGAAGTCTTACCAGCAGTACTCAGCCGTGCTCAAGGCGTTCTTGAACGGCGATTAGGCAGCTGGCGCAGGCAGATACGGGGAATGCTTCTTTGGCCTCCTCGGGTGCTGTTTGGCATCTGCATGCATTTTCATTCGCTTGACGACCTGACTCATTCGTGAACAAACCCCACAACTGGGCACGCCCCACCTGGAGTTTTCCCAACGACCACCCATATTCATGCACCACATGATGCTCTTCCTCAATATTGCCGCATGTCTTCATGCACCTGCTAATTAACAGTTGCTGGGTTCATATTTGTTGCTTCATCCCAGCCTGCCTGCACAAGCTCAGACTTGCATGTGATTATCAAGGACGAGCACCGCCAAGCAGGGCGCTTCATAGGCAGTCATACTGCCCTGGCAGTGCTGACCGACACAGCAGGCACGCAGCAGTTGCAGCAGGAATGGAAGCGGCGAGAACGGAGTGGCGACGACAGTGATGATTGAGTGGCATGCAGGCCCAACTCTGCCTACAACAACGCTTTCCCATCAAATCCTGTGCTTCCAACTGTTGCACACCACCAGTGCTACTGACAGCTTAGCAAGAACCAAAAGTTCTTGCTCTGTCGACTCGTGCACGCATCATGCGTGCCGCTGCTGCTGCCGCCGTCACGCTGCCGCCGGCGCTTGCAGGCGGCAGCTGGCTTTGCCTCCCAGCAGTCTCTCTCACATTCGATTGCAGCCATGAATGCCGCACCGCCAGAGGGCAGCAGGACGCTCTGTGAACTGCAGTGCAGAATAGGCAAGAGGTTTGGTTGCGGGATTGCGTTGGGCGGCTCGCAGGAGATCCCCAGCTGACGATCTCAACCCGTATTCCCCACCTGCAGTGTCGGCGCCTGCTGGGAGCGCCTCCCTGGTGAGCTCCCGCTGCTTGCCCACTCCCTGTTTGCTCCTAGCTGCCCCTCTTGCACTCGCATGCATGGCGATCGCCGCTCACGGCTCTCCCAACCTCCCGCCATGCTGCAGCCGGGCCCCGCCTGCCCCGACGCCTACCTGTCGGCGGCGCCTGCCGCCGCCGGACAGCCCGCCGGCTATGCCCCCGTAGTCAAGTGCCCCAGCGGCCAGTGGCCGGCAGCCTACCACTTGGAGGATGGCTCTTGGGACAGCAGCGCGTCAGGCAGCAGTGCCGGCCTGCGCTCGATGCTGCAGCAGCTGGTGGGGCGGCTGCCGCGCGGCGCTGCGGCACGTGTCGAGCGACTGCTGGGCCTTGCCGCCTGCCCGCCGCCCGGTGCTCCCCTGGCCTGGCACCCCTCTCAGCCGCTGCTAGCGGCGGTTGGCGCTGGCGGCCAGGTGCAGGTAGTGGACTACACAGGCCAGCTGCCGGTGCTGGGGCAGCAGGGCAGCGGCTCGCCGCCGCCGCCGCCGCTCGCGCCCGCCCTCACGCTGCAGCACGAGCTGCAGCAGGGCGCTGCGGCCGCTGCCTGGCGGCCCAACGGCGGCAAGTGCCTGGCAGTGGGCACGGCGCAGGGCGTGTGCCTGTGGCACATTGGCCGCCCGCCGGCTGGCAGCGGCTCCAGGTGGGTGGTAGTTCCATGGCGCCTGTTGGTGGCAACGGCGGTTGGGGCGGTGAATGAAGCCGGCAACAAGCTTGTGAAGCTATGAAGCTGCAAGACGTGTTGTCTATGTCAGCCTTCCTACATCACCTCTTTGCCTGTCTGCCACAGGTCTGATGGCAGCGCGTGGATGGTGTGGCTCAAGGCGCCGACCGCCGGTACCGTGACCACGCTGAGCTGGCACCCACAGGTGGGTGGGGTTGGTGCTGCTATTTGCAGAGGCTACACAGAGGTTGTGGAGGAGATGGATGGGCCGCCTAGCTGTGCATGTGCAGCAGCTTGACGATGTGACGTGCCCCTCAGCCCCAGCTCGGCAGTCCTCAACGGTCCCCCCATCCTGGCTCTGTCTTCAACCACCTCAGGGCCACCTGCTGGCGGGTGCCAGCCCCGGCTCTCCAGGCTTCTTTGTGTGGGACGTGGCCACCGGCACCGCCACCCCCATCTCGGTGAGACGCTGGTTCATCTCATCACAGCCCCAGCTCTTGCCAGCTGGTGTGCCATTGGGCAGCACAGTCGGTTGCGCTGCTGGTTCGCTCCTTTCTTGCTGGCAAGTGGGCTCGTATCGTCGCCCTTCTCGCCTCCGCAATGTTGCAGGCGGGCCCAGAGCCCGCGTGCCTGCTGCGCTGGTCCCCCTGCGGCAGCTACCTGCTGGCGGCGCAGCCGGGGGGCGCGTTCCGCATCTGGGAGACGCAGGTGGGGCATCGTTGCATGGCCGCATGGGCAGGGACTGTTGTGACGTGCATGCTGCGGCGCAGCTGTGCAGGGCCTGCGAAACTGTGGGTTGCATCGTGCTGCCTTGCCACCCACCCCATTCCTCTTCCTCTTTCTCGTCCCCCACAGACCTGGTGGTCCCAGAGCTGGGCTGCGGCCGAGGGCGGCTCCTCAGCGGGCGGCCGGCTGGTG